>ODAI012444101.1_pt1 | contig 12642 bp, 12 predicted proteins | sample 1539321 | NCBI WGS metagenome assembly ODAI01 (sample SAMN02144231, study PRJEB22623) | gut metagenome | biome: sheep rumen | host: Ovis aries | place: New Zealand
ATTGATAAATTCAATACTTCTTTATTTTAAAAAAATCAGATAGACTATCTATATAAATAAAAAAAATGTAATTAGTAAAAGTATATTTCTATTAGGTTTTATAGGAGATTTTCTAAAGGTGTGAACTAAATAAACACCAACCAATTTATATTAGTTTTATTTTCATTCATGAGAGCAATATCAAAATATAAACATAGATAAATTATAACAAAAATTAAATTTAGTATAATTCCATCAATTATTAGTTTATTTATTACACTCGATTGATTAAATACCAAGTTAGTAACCAAAACCACCAGATTATTTAGCTAATCGTTATATCTTAATTTTTCAATTACTTTATTTTTTTTATTTCTGTATACATTCTTGGGTGATATCCTTGTTTATCATAAAAATTTATTCCTTTCTTATTATAAGCAAGTACATCTACTAAAACATATTCACAACCAACAGATTTAAAGTATTCTTCCATTTTATTCATCAATGCTTGACCTACACCTCTACTTCTAGTTTTGAATGTAACAATTAGTTCAGTTATTTCTCCTCTCCTTGGACATTTGTAATCTAAATAATCATTTTTATCATATAGGGGAATAGTTCCCATAATTAATCCTATTACTTTATCATCATCAATAGCTAAATAACATTTACCATTAGTTTCTTTTACTTTATTTAAATCTAATACTGCCATTTTTTCACGATATTCAGGATGTAATTGATCTAATTCATCTTCATCAATAGTTAAAATATATTCTTCTAATTCAACAAGCAGATTCCTCACATCTTCCAAATATTTATCTTTATATTCAATTATTTTCATTTTCATCACCTATAATCATTATAACATAACAAAAAAGGATTTTTACATTTGTTTTATGTATACAAAAAGATCTCAATCTTATGATTAACCACTTATATTCCTCCTCCATTAATAATTTAATTATAAATTATAACATTATAAAAAATCAGATAGCAAATCCTTCAATTATACATGAATTATATTATAAAAAAAGAAGATATTTTTTCATTCTACCTTCTTTTATTGAACTACTCTTTTACTGTGCTGTTACGCATTTATCAGTTGATTTTACGCCACTTCTTTCAAGACTTATGCATATTTTGGAACCATTTGGAACATATATATCACTAAAAGTTACATTAGAAAATTTATTGCATGTACTAGATTTCTGATAATAATATATTTTACCATTATATGTGCCTCGCATACGTGATACTGGAGTTTTACTTTTAGATGATGGTTGGTCAACACAAAAATATATATCAGATTTTATTCCAGTATTTACTTTTAAATTCATTGTCCTGTAGGTAGTACCATTAACTACTGGGAGCATGGTATCATTTGGAAATGCAATAGAAATATCCGAAACATTTAATGACGTTCTAGATGTCGAGGTTGGTTGTTCACTACAATTTGTATGACTAGCATTTGCCGTTTGACCCGGAGGACAAGCATGGCATCCTGTACCATCTCCAATTGAATAAGTATTATTGGAACATACATCACATTCTTGATAACTTTTTGAGTTTGGTATACTACCTTTTCCAGCTGGACAAGAATATTTTACACCACCAGTACAATAACTTCCGGCTGGACAATTAACACATTGACTTCCCAATAAATATTTGCCAGATTCACATGATGAAGGAGGTGTATTATTAATTTTATCTTTTATCCAAATAAACTTATCTGTTTCACCAATTCTTACATTATTACTATCATATCTCCATATTCTAATAATATATTCACCAATATTTTCGATTGTGAAATCTCCGCTATCATTTATTTGCTCTATAGTTGATAAAGATTCTGGATTGCATTCTATTGCCTGATAATCACATACCGCTACTCTTGCATATGCTGTTAAAGGATCAGTTATTTCAATAGTAATTGTTACGGGACCTGTTGCACCATTATTAGCCGGTTTAGTTCTTTCATATGTAGCATTTACATATCCTTTACCATTAGCATCTCGACTAGATATCTTAAATCCTTGTAAGTCAGTAGAAGAAGTTGGTGATGGCTGTACTGGATTTGGATCAATAACAGTTACATTTATTGTTTTCTCAATATTATTATTAGACCTTATAATGATAGAAGTAGTTCCAGCACTTATAGCCGTTATTGTTGCCGAAGTTCCAGTACTATTACCGAATATACTTACTATATTACTATCCATCGATATGTAACTTAATCCTTTATTGCTTGCATTATTTGGAATTACTATAGGCGTTATATCTTGACTTTGTCCAACTGTTAAAGTTAAATCAGATATAGAAACATTTATATCTTTTACATCAACTATATCACTTTCCACTTCCACATCAATTTTATCACTTAACCCATTCATTGCTGTTACAGTTATAGTTGCCCTACCTTCATTAATTCCAGTAATAAAACCATCTCCATCAACTGTCACAACATTAATATCACTACTTGTCCAATCAAATTTCCCTTGATCAACATCAAGTGGTGATACAGTAATAGCCATCTTTTCTTTAGCACCAACTTTTATCTTTCTTAAGTCATTATCAAATCTAATTATATCCGGAGTCACAATTATTTCAGTTCTTCGATAATCTTTATTTACATAAGCATTTAATTCTTTTCTAAATAATCCACCATTTACGCTGACCGATATAATTGCAGAACCCTCATTTATTGCTGTAACTAATCCTTCATCATCTACAGTTATAACATTAGGATCAGATGAATTAAATTCTTTACTCTCAACATGACCCTTTGGTGGATTTAAAGTTAAAGCAATCTGGTATGTTGCACCCACTGGCATAAACAAATCTCCATCTTTAAATGAAACACTTTGAAGATTTACACTAGGATCACCTGTTGACACAATAACTTCTTTACTTACTGTATGTTTACCACCATTATTATCAATATATGTTGCTGTTATCATTGTCTTACCATAATTAACTCCAGTTACTGCCCCATTATCAACCTTAGCAATTGATTCATCAGCACTACTCCATTTTAATACTGCTTTTGGATCATCACTAACCTTACCTTTCATGGTATATATTGAGCCTTTTGTAATTTCAATACTACTATCAGTTAAATTAACAATTTCTACATCATATTTTTTTACATTAACACTATTGTTATTACTCATAAAACTCATAATAGCAATAAATAATATTACGATTAATAATACCCATACTAAAACCTTATTATTGTGATAAAAATTCCCAATAAAACTATTGTTTTTATCTTCTTGTAATTCACTCTCATTCTCACTATACATAATTACACTCCTATGATAAAAATATCATATAACTATGATATTTTCAATACTTTGTTATTTCATTTTAATATATTGACATAATATATTTTACATTAAAAAATCATTAACTTTATCAGTGAACTCTTTTTGAATACATTGTAACCTTTCAGCACTTTTAGCCTCAAATCGCATTGTTATATTTGGTCCAGTATTAGATGCCCTAACTAAAGCAAAGCCATCTGGATATTTTACTTTAACGCCATCAAGAGTAATAATATTATACTTTTTTGATATACAGTAATACTTTACTTTGTTTACAATATCAAATTTTTTAGTATCGTCAACTTTAACTTTTAATTCTGGAGTTGAATAATATTTTTCTAAGTTTTCTAAATAACTACTTAAAGGTTTATTGGAATGTGATAACATTTCAATTAAGCGCATTCCAACATAAATACCATCGTCATATCCTGGCCACTTATCACGAAAATAAACATGCCCAGACAATTCACCACTAAGTGGATAATTACCTTCATAAGATGCCCATCTAGTATATGAATTACCGGTACGATATTCAATTGGCTTAATGCCGAGTTTAATAAGTTCATCTTCTAAAGTTTTAGAGCACTTTACATCAAATAAACATTCTTTTTTATCAACCTTATCATATAAATAATCCCACATAATAGCTAAAAATTTATCAATTGGGATAAATGTACCTTTTTCATCTATAAATCCAATACGATCTGCATCACCATCATAACCAACACCCAAATCAGCATGATATTCTCGAACTTTTTCTTTTAGAATGTTCAAATTTTCTTCAACGCATGGATCTGGATGATGATTTGGAAAATTACCATCAGATATATTAAATAATGGAATAGCTTCCACATAATTTGATATCTTCTTAAATATATCATCAGCTATGATACTACTAGTTCCATTACCACAATCATAGACAACTTTTATTTTTCGTAATCCAAAGTTTAACTTATTAACTACTAAGTTTATATATGGTTCTCGAATATCTATATTTTCAATACTGCCAATTCCATTTTCATAATCTTTTTTGGAAATCAAATTATATATATCCATGACTGCTTCACCAAAAGCATTATGAATACCATTATAAGAAAATTTAAACCCATTGTATTCTTTCGGATTATGTGATGCAGTTATCATCATACTAGAATTTGTATTTAAGTAATTAGCTGCAAAATAACACATTGGTGTTGTAGCAAGACCAATTCTTTTAACACTAATACCACAATCAACTAATCCTTGAACAAGATTTTTTTCTAAACTCTCACTTGATAATCGATTATCATAAGCTACTACTGTACTTAATATCTTTTTTCGAACTAAATTAGTACCAAAAGCGCGTCCTATATGGTAAGCAATGTCATCATCAATTTCTTGCCCATATTCCCCTCTAATATCATATTCTCTAAAAATATTTTTTAAAAGCTCCATTTTATCACCACTATAATAATACCATAATAAAAAGAAAAAATCTATAAAGATTCTTTCTCATAATTATATACAATCTGAAAAACTAGTTTTACCTGTACCATTTGTTGTCTTACCACCAGTACATGCTCTTTTGGTATTATCGCCTGGACAATATGATCCAATTGGACAATTTGTACAAATGCCAGAGAGCTTATATTGTCCAGGTGGGCATTTGGAAGATGTTGAGGTTGGGGTTGGCGTTGGAATTGAAAGTATACATTCACTCTTATCTGAAGCTACCTTTCCTCCTAAAGTATTACAATATGATGCAGATATACCAGTTCTATAAGAACCATTTACACAGCAAACTACTGAATTTGATGTTGGCGTTGGTGTCGATACCGTTTTTTTACAATTACCAGCACTTAATCCTGGATCTCTAAAATACCCACTATCACATTTACCAAGTTCATAACTAGTTACCCATTTATAATCATTACCGTCCCACCTTACACAACAGTAGCTATGTGTAGTTGGTGTTTGAGTTGCTGAACCCCCATCACATCCTGTATGAGTTGCATTAACACTTTGATTAGCAGGACATGTTTTTACACATCCTGTTCCATCTCCTGTTGAATAAAAGTTTCCAGTACAAGTGCCACATTGCGCTTGACTTGTAGCACCAGATCTTGTTCCCGTGCCAGCGGCACATGGAGATTTAGAAATACCATTATCACAATAGTTTCCATAATCACACATTTTGCAATTTCCGTTACTATTATAATTACCAATACCACAATTTCTTGTTAATTCAGTATTACTAACACAATCATTTTTACTAGTTGAACCAGATGACGCTGTCGTTGTATTATTAGGACAAGCTATACATCCTTTTCCATCTCCCGTTGAATAAAATCCCTTTGCACAAGATATACAGTCAGTATAACTTGAAGAATTTTTTACACTACCTTTTCCTGCTGGACAAGCATTTTTTTTGTTTCCACTACAATAGTTTCCTGCTGGACATCCATAACACTTTCCACAATATGCATATTGACCACTAGGACAATTTAAATTATTATTAGAACCACATCCGTTACCGTTATTTGATGGAGTTGTTGCTGCCGTAACAGTTACAAATATTGTTTTACTTACCCCATCATTTGAACTAACTGTTATTGTTGTAGTTCCCGCAGCAATTCCCGTAATTATAGCTGAAGTTTTATCGGCATTTGGTGTAACCTGAGCAATTGAACCATCAGATGGAACAAAATTCAAATCAGTATTTGTTGCATTAGCTGGAACAACAGTTGCTAAAATTGTTTCACTAGAGCCAGCTGTTAAAGTAACATTTGTCGTTGATAAATTAATATCTGTAACTTTTATATCATTATCACTAACAACTTCAATCGTAACAGAATCAGAAACACCAGCCATTCCATTTGCTGCAACAGTTATCGTTACTTTTCCAACAGAGACACCAGTTACTGTACCACTACTGTCAACTGAAGCAATACTAGGACTAAAACTAACCCATGATCCAGTTTTATCCGTAGCAGTACTAGGTAACACTTCATAATTAAGGGTAACTGATTCACCAACTTTAATTTTATCAACCTTATTTGTTATTTTAATTGATTGTGGAACTGTGCCCGAAGGAGATGGCGTTGGATATGGAAGAAATGTTATAGAAGGTGAATAACTTCCATCAGATACAGTAACATTTATTGTTTTAACAAATGCACCATTATTAATATTAACTTCAATTGTTGCTGAACCACTTCCCACTGCAGTTACTGCTCCATTACTATCAACCATTGCAACACTCGTATTTGATGAAGTAAATACTTTACTGGTAATGTTACCATTAGGTGGGGTCATCGTCAAAGTCAATTGTTTAGTATCATTAATACTCATACTTAATGATTGTGGCGATACTTCTACATTTGTTAAAGCTACTCCCAGATCTCCCTCAATTACCGATACGTCCTTATCAGCACTATATTTTTGACCACCATCAGAAGTATAGGTTGCTGTAACTTTAGTTTTTCCTAGTTTTACACCTTTCACAATTCCTTTATCTACAGTTGCAATACTAGTATCATTTATTACCCATGTGATTTGTGGATTTGATACTGATTCGTTATTTGAATTTTTAACTGTTGCTGTTAGAATAACAGAACCTCCAACATTAACACTAACTGTACTTGGATCTATTGTTACAACATATGTATCATTATCTTCATCTAAATCTTCATCATCATCCTTTTTAATGAATGCGAAAAATACTAAAACTGCTAGGACAATAGCCAAAAACACACATAGTATAATTGTTCCTTTTGAACTCGAACTACTTGTATTAGTATCATTTTCTAATTCTTTTTCATCGTATCCATTATCACTCGTATACATACATACTCTCCTATTATCATAATAGCAAAACATCACTTTTTTTTCAACAAAAAAGACAAACATAACCTTATATTTACATTTTTTTACAAAAAAATGCTACTTTTAGTAACATTTATTTAATTTTTTCTTTCAAGATATGAACACTACCTATATCTTCTTTTCTACCGATAACTATGCAATCATCTGAATCTATGCAATATAGATTATCAACATTAGATAATACTATTTTTTTACCATTACCATATATAATGTTATTATGACTATTTATTGCCAAAACATCACCCTTAATAGTATTTCCATCATTATCTTTTTTTGTATACCTTTCTAGTGCATTCCAACTACCAACATCATCCCAATTTATATCAGATGGAATAGCATAAACATGTAAACTTTTTTCCATTACAGCATAATCAATTGATATTTTAGTACATTTTGCATAATTTTCTGTCAAAAAATCATTATAATTTGGACTATTAATATCCGGCAAATCTTTTAATAAATTATACTCGTTTGGTAAATTACTTTTTAATTCTTGTAACATACTACTATTATTATAAATAAACATCCCAGCATTCCATAAATATTCTTTACTTAAAAAGTATTCATTTGCTACTGATAAACTTGGCTTTTCTACAAACTTAATTACCTTATTAGGTGCAACATCGTTTTTATTATATTTTATATATCCATACGCTGTTTCTGGTCTTGTTGGGGTAATACCAATAGTAACAATAGCCTCTTTATGTTTAGTAATAAAATTATTAGCTAATTTAATATTATTAACAAACTCATCTTCCTTACCAATATAACTATCCGAAGATACACATATAACATTAGCTTCTTGATGTAATTTTTTTATATACAAAGATGATAATAATATACATGGTGCTGTATTCTTAGAACATGGCTCAGTTATAATATTGTAATCTTTTATCTCAGTAATTTGTTCTTTAACTAATTCAACATAATCTTGATTAGTAACAATGAAAATATTTTCTTTTGGAGCTATTTTCTTCATTCGATCATAAGTCATTTGAATCATTGATTTATCACCAAGTAATTTCAAAAATTGTTTTGGTTTTTTTTCTGTTGATTGAGGCCAAAATCTCGATCCAATACCACCAGCCATAATAAGAACACACAACATAAACATCACCTACTTCTTCATAAATTTTGGTTTTTTCCAAATATATTTAAAAAATCCAAATGATTTAGCTAATCTTTTTAAACGTGCCATATTGAATTCTTGGAACAAACGATATACTCCCTCAAAACCAATTTTAACAATAAACTTTGGTGCTCTTTTAACTTTTCCAGAAACAAAATCAACTGTACCTCCGCTACCAATAGCATATTTAACACCACATTTTTTTAATCTTTCCATATTATCTCGCATAAAAAATTCCTGTTTAGGGGCACCAAATCCAACAAAGACAATATCAGGGCGAAATTTTTCCATTTTCTCAAAACAGCTTTCAACAAATTCTTTTGAGAATGGATAATTTTCATATTTAGGAGAAAAACCATCAACTTTTATTTCATATTGTTTTTTTATATTCTCAACAGCCTTCTTATTTGAATCCTCCATGCCTCCTAGAAAAAATAGTTTCATGTTGTTTTCTTTTGCGTATTTACAGAAGTCATATACAATTTCACTACCAGATAATTTTTCGACTTTTTTGAATTGCTTTCGATGAAATATTTTTGCCGCTTTTAATGGAATTTGACCATCAATTGATGCATAATTACTGTTTATAAAATTAAACAATTCTTCATTTGTATTGGCTAAACAGATAATTTGAGCATTAAGTGTTACAATACATTTAGTCTTTTCTAAATCAAGAGTGAAAAGCTCTTGTTTATTAGTTAAATTGATATTTAAATTACAATATTTCATAATACTCCTTTCTTTTTATATAAGAATTATATATGCTTATTGTAACAAAAAATAGTCGAATTTTTCAATATAATCTGTAAACTATTTTTTAGATAAATATTCCTTAATATCATGTGCGGCTTTTTTTCCAGCTTCCATTGCTAGAATTACTGTAGCTGCGCCGGTAACTGCGTCTCCACCTGCAAATACATTAGGTAATGAAGTTTTGGTATTTGTAACTTGAATTAATCCATGGTCTGTTAATACAATATTACTATTTTTTAAAGCTTCATGATTAGAACTTGTTCCAAGAGCTTCTACAACCATATCACATTTTATAACTCGATTAGAATTTTTCTTTTCACTTACACTTCTTCGACCATCAGGACCTGGTTCACCTAATTCCATTTCCACTATTTCCATTCCTGTAACATCATTATTTTCATCAGTTATGATACGAATAGGATTTTTTAATAAATCAAAAATAATTCCTTCTTCTTTGGCGTGTTCTACTTCCATTTTACGTGCTGGAAGTTCTTCCATGCTTCTTCGATACATTAAATGTGCTTCCATACCTAATCTTTTTAATGAACGAACAGCGTCAATTGCAACATTTCCACCACCAATAACATAAACTACATTGCCTTTTTTTATTGGAGTTTTTGCTGTATTTTTATAAGCCCCCATTAAATTAATTCTAGTTAATATTTCATTAGCTGAAAATACTTCATTACCATCTTCCCCTGGAATATCCATAAATTTAGGAAGACCTGCTCCAGTTCCAAGGAAAACTGCATCATATTCTTTTTCAAGTTCACTAAGAAGAATAGCATTTCCAACAGGAACATTATAAACAAATTTTACTCCCAACATTTCTAAACTATCAATTTCTTTTTGAACTACACTTTTAGGAAGACGAAATTCCGGTATACCATATACTAATACTCCACCCGCTTTATGTAATACTTCATATATAGTTACTTCATAGCCATCTTTAGCAAGTTCTCCTGCACAAGAAAGACCAGCAGGGCCAGAACCAACTATAGCAACTTTCTTTCCATTTTTCTTACTTTCTTTCAAAGTAAGTAAATTGTTACTCATCACGTAGTCTGCCACATAACGTTCAAGTGCACCTATTGAAATTGCCTCACCTTTAAGTCCTTTAATACACATACTTTCACATTGTTTCTCTTGCGGACAAACACGACCACAAATTGCTGGCAAACTTGATGATTCACTAATTATTTCATAAGCTCTTTTTACATCATCCTCTTTAATTGCCTTAATAAAATTAGGAATCATTATATTTACTGGGCATCCTTTGACACAACGTGGATTATTACATTGTAGGCAACGACTAGCTTCATTTTTAGCCTCTTCACTATTATACCCAAGTTCAACTTCATTAAAATTATTAATTCTTTCATGAGGAGATTGCACTCTACCTACTACTCTTTTGTTATTATCCATACTTTCACCTACTTTTTAGAAAGACTTTTTTTCATTTGAATCCATTTTTCTTTTTCTTCATCTTTATATGTGTTAAGTCTTTTTATCACCAAATCAAAGTCAACTTTATGGCCATCGAATTCTGGTCCATGGATACATGCAAACTTTGGTTTTCCATCTACCATACAGCGACATGCACCACACATTCCACTACCATCAACCATTAATGGATTCATACTGACGATAGTCTTTAAGTTATATTCTTTAGTCAATACACAAACACTTTTCATCATTGTAACTGGACCAATTGCAACACAAATATCATAGTCATTAATATGCTCCTTTAAGATATTTGTCACATACCCTTTAGTTCCAAATGATCCATCATCTGTTGCATATCTAACTTTGTTTGCAACTTTTTCAATCTTATCACGAATAATTAATAAATTAGCGCTTCTTGCACCATATATCACATCAACTTTAAATCCATGACTATATAAATATTTAACCTGAGGATATACTGGAGCTATTCCAACTCCACCAGCAACATATACAATTCTTTTATTTTTATATAAATCAAAATCTTTACATATTTCACTAGGATTTCCAAGTGGTCCAGCAACACTAAATAAACTACTTGTATTTAAAGATAATTCTTCAGTTGATGCACCAATAACTTGATAAATTAAATACAAAATTCCCTTGTTTTTATCATAGTCATAAATAGTTAATGGAATACGCTCACTATCAGAATAAGACATTACTAAAACAAATTGTCCTGGTAAAGCATTTTTTATTACTAATGGAGCTTCAACAGCTAATTCATATGAATTATCATTAATCTTTTTATTATAAATAATCTTATACATATTACCACCTATCTTATAATATTATTGTACCTTTAATAATCAAATAATACAAGAAAAAAATTGTATAGAAACTACACAATTTACTTTAATAATATTTTATTCTTTTCCCTATTCATATTTTCTTGATAATAATTAATTGATGACATAATGTAACAATCATTATAAAATTTTCTTTTAAATATTTCTAATTCAAATTCATTCAATCTATAAAGAGAAATAAATCTTTTCATTGCCATTGGTGATAATTTCAGTGCATAAGACATTATTTCTTCACGATTTAAAACATGCCTTATTATCATATACTCGGTTGCATACATATCAAAAAATTCATTATATTCATCATCATATTCATGACTTCTACCAAAGCCAATCACATTAGCTATTTCAATAGAATTATTAAAACTATCAAAATATCTTAGAGTATCTTCTAGTTTTTTGCACATATGAAAACCATTTTGTTGAAACTTAATTTCTCCATCAGCATGATAGATTACTTTAGGATAAAACTTAACACCATACTGATTAACTAAGCCACTATTAAAACACTTATATCCATTAATCATACTATTTTACTGAATAAATGCGATCAAATGGAAAAATAATTAAATTAGCTTTTCCAACTATTCTATCTTTATTTATAACACCAATTGAACGAGAATCTTTTGAATTGCCACGGTTATCTCCTACAACAAAATAATGATTTTGTGGTATTGTTTCGATGCCTAATTCTAATAAACTAAAATCATTTGTCTCACCATGCTTAAAATTTTCAACAATCTCTTTATCATTAATATATAACTTGTTATCTTTATATTCAACTTTTTCCCCTGGTAAACCTATAATTCTTTTTATAATTTTCTCATCATTAGTATTTACTACAACAATATCAAAACGATTTACACCATTTAAATAATAACCTATTTCATTCATTATCATAATATCACCATCTTTAAGATTAGGTTCCATACTCGTACCATTAACCTTAATAGGTGAGAAAACAAAAAACTTTATTAATAGTGCAATACCAATTACTAGTACATATGACACAATATGTCTTAATATATTATTTATATTCATCTTAGATACCAAAAAAAGATAAGTCGCAACTTATCTTCTATGCCCTTTCTTCTGTTTTATAACGACCAACCATATTACGTAAGAATGTCAATTTAGCACGACGTACTTTTCCTCGTCTAATTACTGTAATCTTAGCAAGTTTTGGTGAATGAACTGAAAATATCCTTTCACCCCCTCCACCATAAAATTTTTTTCTAACAGAAATTGTTCCACTATTTCCTGACCCTTTGGGAGCCATAACAAT
>ODAI010230257.1_pt1 | contig 12640 bp, 7 predicted proteins | sample 1539321 | NCBI WGS metagenome assembly ODAI01 (sample SAMN02144231, study PRJEB22623) | gut metagenome | biome: sheep rumen | host: Ovis aries | place: New Zealand
CAAAGGCAGCCATTTCAACTACATGAGTCGCTATCCCCGTAGTTTCACGCGGTGGGGCAAGCCGGGTGTTCAAGAGAATGTGACGTGTTACAAGAATTCCATTGCCTACACCGACCACGTGTTGCAACAGTTCTTCGAGTATAGTCGCGAACGGCTCAACTTGAAGGCGATGCTCTATTTCAGCGACCACGCAACAGAGCCTGGACGCCGGCGCAAACCCAACTTCGACGGCTTCCAGATGACACGCATCCCGATGTTCGCATGGTTGTCTGAGGAATATATCGACTGCCATCCCCAACGCTATGAAGCATTGTTGGCCAATCGCACGAAATACTTCACCAACGACTTGGTTTACGAGTTGGTGTGCGGATTGCTCGATGTGGAGTCGTCGCGGTTCGATGAGTCGGCATCGCTGGCTTCAACGTCATTCCGTTTTACGCGCGACATGCTGCTCACTTATGAAGCAAAGAAGCACATCGCCGAAGACCAGGAAGAGTTGCCCGAAGCTGTTACCTCGTGAAAACAGAGCTATTTCTATCGTATCGGACAGCAACAAGAAAGGTTCACTTCAGTCCCGTAGGGGAGGCTTTTTCGTGGAATGTGGAACCAACGGTCGCTGTTTGCAAAGCGAGGAAAGCAATGTGGAGTGTGGAATGAGAAATGCACGGGAAATGGAGCGTGGGGATAATCGTTAATTCAAAAGCTATTGCTTTTCCTATTCGGCCAGCGACCGTTGGTTCCCACTATCGCGCCCATTACTTTCCCGCTACGCGACAGTGACCGATGGTTCCCGAGCGAGCTCGCCACCCCGTAGCCATCCCAAAGGGCGAGGGGGGATTTATAAAAAGTCTTGCTAATGGCTTCTAACTTCTTCTGACTCTCTCTAACTTCCTTCCCCTCTCTTTTCTGGGGGAGGATGGGAGGGGCTAGATGCCACTTCTAAGCGTCTCAGGTGATACATCTGAGGCGCTTACTTGTATCACCTGAGGGCCTTACATGCCACATGTACCAAAAAGGATTTTTGTCACAAATAATTCAACGACTGTTTGCAGAGTCAGGAAATATTCGTAACTTTGTGGGCAATATTTTTACTACTTTCCAACTCAACAGAAACAATTAAAAACTCAATGAATATGAAAAAGACTAACCAACTTTTGTTCATCATCATCACACTCATGAGCATGATGACCACCAGGGCGTGGGCACTGACTTGGACTGAAGTGGACTCCAAGGAGACTTTGAACGAAGCCGTCAACGACGAGGAGCCACTCATCCGCCTAACTGGCGACATCGTGCTGTCGGAATACCTCTCAATAGGCTACAACAAAAACCAGTCCATCACCCTCGACCTGAACGGTCACACGCTGAGCCGCAACCTCACGGCGGCCGATAGAAACGGCCATGTGATTGAAGTGCATTCCAAAGGCAATCTTATGATCATCGACAGCAGCGACGACCGCAGCGGCACCATTACCGGTGGTTGGGCCAACAATGGTGGCGGTATCTGCAACTATGGAACGCTGACACTCAAGGGTGGTATAATCACGGGCTGCAAGGCCTCAGAACAAGGTGGTGGCATTAAGAATAACGCTGGAGCTACGCTCACTATCATCAGCGGTAGAATAACCGGCAACAGTGCACCGAATGGCGGCGGTATCTATAATACAGAGGGCGGTGCAATGACCATAGAAGGCATTGAGAACGGCACAATGACCAATTACTGGAGTTCCATCAGTAACAATACCGCCACTGAAGACGGCGGCGGAATCGTGAACTGTGGTACGGCTACCATTACAGCTGGGTACATTTCTGGAAATCAGGCTGGGGTAAACGGTGGTGGTATATGGAACAGCGGCACGCTCAGCATAGCAACGCAATACCTATCTGTTGAAATCAAGAATAACACCTGCAAGGGTGAAGGCGGCGGCCTCTGGAACAGCGGTACGCTCGACATGCAAGGTGTTGTTGTAGTCAAGGACAACCACAACGTCACCGTTGGAAACATGGACAGCAATCTGTTCCTGAAGACCGGCACAAAGATCAATGTCACCGGACAGTTTGCTGGTCTCGCTGAAATCTATGTTTGTTGCGAAAACTATCAAAAGCAGGTAATAACATCGGGATATCAAAATGCAACACCCTCTGCCAACAAATGGATTAAAAGCGATGTAACCGGTTTCAATATACGGTATGCGGATTCGGAACTCGAATTCTACCAAACAGCATCTGGTACTCCCATACGCTACATCGACCGCAGTTGGGACGATAGTTCCATGAAGGTTGTGGCAACACAGCGTATAGGATTTGCCCAGAATATTGCAGAAACTTACGACACCAATCTCAGTGGCTTTTATTATGTTAACGCAGATGTTACAACCACCGCAAAACTATACGCTTCCGGAGATGTCCATCTCATTCTTTGCGACGGTGCTTCCCTTACAGCCAACTGCCTGATTAACGACGAACACTCCATCTACATCTATGGCCAGACTGCCGGAACGGGCCGGTTTACAGCTACTGATCCCGATAGTGGATATCCTGGCATCGGATGTCATGGGCAGAAAGGCAAGGACATTAACATCTGCGGCGGTGTGATTACGGTCAAAGGCGCCAGCGAATGTGCCGGCATAGGTGGCGGTTATTATAAAGAAGATGCGCAATTCACGGGCACTCCAGTACATTATCAAAATTGTTCAAATATCAACATATACGGCGGTACGGTGAATGCTCAAGGTGGAAAAGGAGCTGCCGGTATTGGTGGTGCGCGTAACAGCGACTATAGCGGAAATGTCTATATCTATGGCGGCACCGTGAATGCTACGGGTGGCGGTGAACTTTGGTCAATTTTTGTAGACGAAGGGCTTACCTCAGGCGGTGGAGCTGGCATCGGTGGCGGCGACTACTGCGTTTCTGGCGGTAATATCTATATTAAAGGTGGAACCGTCACCGCGAATGGTGGCTCTGAGGCTGCTGGAATCGGAGTAGGACAGAACAGCTATAATTCTCAATTTGGTAATCCGAATAATATTAGAGTCTATATCAGCGGTGGTACTGTAACCGCAACCGGAGGTGACCGTGGTGCCGGCATCGGTGGTGGTGACGGTGTTTCAGGAAGCCGCGTTGATATTTCCGGAGGAACGGTCAGAGCCTATGCCGGAGTGGAAGCCGCCGGTATTGGCTCCGGCGAAGGTGCTGACGACACGCATGGCGGCCAGCTGACAATCACCGGCGGTTTCGTGGAGGCCTGGGGTAAAGAAGACGGCGCAGGTATCGGAGCAGGCGAGGATGCCGCTCTGGGTACGGTAAGCATCACAGGAGGCACGCTCATCGCCCACGGAGGTGATGACAGCAATGCCATCTGCACTCATGACGTCAATGGGACAAATGATCTGGAAATCGGCAACCAAATGAGACTCCGCATCTCAGAAAACATACTCCCCTATAACGCCCGCGAATGGTACAACATCCAGACCTATCACGATATCCAGATAGAGCCCTGCACCCACAGCAGTGTCACCTACACCGTGAACGGTACCGATGCTAATGGCACGCATACCATGCACTGCTCGCACTGCAGTTATAAGAGCAAGCCTGAGACACACACCTTCGAGAATGGTACCTGCACTGTCTGTCATGTCAGTGGCTCCACTAAAACCGTCAGGATTTACCTGCCTGAGGAAGTGGACGAGAGCTACAGCGACGGTCACTATGCCAGCACGCCTATCACTCAGACGCTGGTTACCGGCTCCACCTTCGAACTGCCTGCTCCACCGGACTCTTATCTGCCCACTGGTTTTATATTCGCAGGATGGCGTGTCGGCACCCCTGAAGGACTCACTTCCTATTGTGTAGGTGAGAACGAGCAGGTTCTTCAGTCAGGCACCTCGTACACCGTCAATACCGACGTGAGTCTCACAGCCCGCTTCAACCGTATAGGCGATATCAACCTGGACGGCAAGGTGGATATAGCCGACGTTACAACGATGGTAAACATCGTGCTCAACAAGGCCACTGACGAGCACGGAAATGCAGACCTCAATGGCAACGGCAGTGTGACCATTGAAGATGTGACCATCTTGGTGAACATCCTCTTGGGTAAATAAGCTGGCACGCAGAACATCACGAACGCATCCACAACTGGATGGTCTCACCCTGCACTCGGATCAAGGCTGGCATTATCAGCATGGCATGTACCAGAAGATGCTTAAAGACCATGATGTCACGCAGAGCATGTCACGTAAGGGTAACTGTCTGGACAATGCTATGATGGAGAATTTCTTTGGGCTGATGAAGAACGAGCTCTTGCATGCGAACAAGTTTGAAAGCATAGAGGAATTTGAAAGAGCACTAAGAAAATATATTGATTGGTATAACAGTAATAGAATAAAATTGAGATTAAAAGGAATGAGCCCGGTACAATACCGAGCTCACTACTATAGAGAGTTGAATAATTAATGTCTAATTTAATGTCCAACTTTTCGGGGGCACATCAAACTAAAGCGGCCTTCCTATATAAAGAGAACTGAGTTTGCTCAGCTTTATTTCTTTTTAGGTTTGCGTCGTGCCCATCCCTCTTCGCTGAAGTCGGGGGCTTCGCCTTTCAATTCCCATTTCTTTGGCTTCATCAACTCGCGCCAGTCTTGTGCGCTATAAGTGTGGTCGTCCTCGATGAAATCGGCTTTTTTTGAACCTTTACGTCCTTTTTGTGCACTCTTTTTCTCTCCTTTGCGTCCTTGTCCTTTGGCAGAACCTTTATCTGCAGGGCGCGAATCGGCTTCGTTGCAGCGCACCTCACGACCTTTGTATCTGATTCCTGTGAGGGCTTGCGACACGCGTTGCGCGTCTTGTCTCGGTACTTCGAAATAAGAGAACTTGCCCAAGAGGTCGATATGTCCCACCAGTTGGCGGCCTCCCAGATGCTTGTTCAGCAGCTGCATCACTTCGCCAGGATAGAACCCGTCGTCTTTTCCCAAGTTGATGAACAGCCGGGCGAATCCTTTCTCAACCTTGCGTGCCCCGCCTTTTTCGCCACGTTCGCCTCTCTTGCCCGAACGCTCGCCCTTGCCGCGCTCCTTGCCCGACGAAGGTTTCTCAATCTCGGGTGCGTCGGCATAATAAGCCAGGAAGCGGCCAAATGTCATAGAGACAATCTTCTTGATGATGTCTTCCTTGTCCACATACTCGAAGTGGCGGTTGATTTCGGCCATGAAAGGGGCAATCTGCTCTTCATCAACGTCCACCTTCTCTATCTTGTCCATAGCGCGATAGAGTTGTTTGGTGCAGATTTCCTGCGGGGTGGGCAGCGTTCCGTCCACAAACTGCTTGCCAATCACTTTCTCGATGTTGCGCACCTTGTGCTTCTCGCGAGTGTGGATGATGCTGATGGAAGTGCCTTTCTTGCCTGCACGGCCTGTACGGCCCGAGCGATGGGTATAGTTCTCGATGTCATCGGGCAGTCCGTAGTTGATGACGTGTGTCAGGTCGTCGACGTCAAGTCCGCGTGCTGCCACGTCGGTAGCTACTAGCAGTTGCACGGTGTGTTGGCGGAACTTCTGCATCGTGAGATCGCGCTGGTCTTGCGAGAGGTCGCCGTGCAGGGCTTCGGCATTGTATCCGTCGCGTATCAGCTTGTCGGCAATCTCCTGTGTCTCCACCTTTGTGCGGCAGAAGATAATGGCGAAGATGCGTGGATGGAAGTCTACGATACGCTTCAAGGCCAGGTATTTGTCCTTGGCGTTCACCAGATAATAGATGTGGTTCACGTTCTCGGCGCCTTCGTTTCGGCTTCCCACGACAATCTCTTTGTGGTCGCGCAGGTAGTTGAGTGCAATCTTCTCGATTTCGCGGCTCATGGTAGCCGAGAAGAGCAGCGTGTTGCGGTCTTCGGGCACATGGGCAAGAATCTCGTCGATGCTCTCAGAGAATCCCATGTTGAGCATCTCGTCGGCCTCGTCGAGCACTACGTTGTGCAAGTCATCAAGCTTAGCTGCGCCGCGGTTCATCAAGTCGATGAGTCGTCCGGGCGTGGCCACGATAATCTGTGCGCCGTGTCGAAGCTCACGAATCTGCTGCATGATGCTGGTTCCACCGTAGACGGGCACGATGTGTATGCCTGGCAGATATTTGGCGAAGTCCTTCATGTCGTCGCTGATCTGCAGGCAAAGTTCACGCGTGGGGCTCAAGATGAGCGCCTGCGTTTCGTTGCGCGTGGTGTCGATGCGCTGCAAAAGCGGTATGCCGAAAGCGGCCGTCTTGCCTGTTCCTGTCTGTGCAAGCGCAATGACATCGTTACGATTACCAAGTAAATAGGGAATAACCTCCTCCTGAACGGGCATTGGGTTTTCGAACCCCAATTCCGTAATAGCGCGGCGAATCTCTTCGCTGACGCCTAATTCTTCAAATGTCTTCAAATTGGAATAATATATTATTGCGGGTGCAAAGGTACGGAAAAAAGTTGGAATGACAGCATGAAATTTTGATAATTCACCTGAAAACCATATCTTTGCAGTCATAATAGACATTTTGGAGTAATATGAACATAGGAATTTTCTGCTCGGCTAACAGCCAGATAGACGCAGACTTTTTTGCTGCAACGGAGGCGTTGGGGCGATGGATGGGAGAGAACGGGCACCAATTGGTGTTCGGTGGTTGCAACTTGGGATTGATGGAATGTGTGGCCCGTGCTGTTCATGAGGCGGGTGGACGATGTATTGGCGTAGTCCCAAGCATCATTGAGGAGACGGGGCGGAGGAGCAACTATGTTGACGTGTGCATTCCGTGCGACAATCTCTCTGACCGCAAGGATTTGTTGCTTGCCCATAGCGATGTGGTTGTGGCGTTGCCTGGCGGTATTGGCACGCTGGATGAGGTTTTTACTGTTGCTGCTGCGGCTACTATCGGTTATCACAGGAAGCGTGTGGTGCTTTATAATATGAAGGGCTTTTGGGGGCCGCTCATAGCTTTGCTTGACGATTTGGACGGTCGCGGAATGATTCGTGGCGATTGGCACGAGCAAATTGGCGTGGCTAACACGCTGGAAGAACTTTGTGAAAAGGTTAAAGGGTAAAAAAGTAAAAAGGTAAAAGGGTAAAGAGGTAAAATTCTTAATTTTCAATTATCAATTTTCAATTATCAATGTTTATGCAGCGTTGATATAGGGCGAGCATCTGTTGTGCTATATCGTTGTTTTCGAAGCGTTGTATGTATTGCAAGCTGCGCTGGATGCGCTCTTCGCGCCCTTCGGCTCCGGGGAGGGAGCGGCTGACGGCTTGGGCGAGTGCATCGGCATCGTCGGGGTGGACGAAGAGGCTGTCGGGTCCTCCGGCTTCTTCAAGGCATGACCCTGTTGCGGCTACGACGGGCAATCGGCTCTGTATGGCTTCGATGATGGGTATACCGAAGCCTTCGTAGCGTGAGGGATAGACGAAGCAGAGTGCTTGCTGATAGATGGCGGGCAGATGGTGGTTGGGTACGCCACTGAGCAGGTGGACGCGGTTGGTGAGCTGGTTTTTATTTATGAATGGAAAGAGGGCTTTTCTTACATAGTTTGTTTGCCGCCCGAGGAGCACAAGATGGATGTTGCCGAGAGCGGGATTGAGGAGGGCTTGGACGGCTAGGAGTGCGTTCTTGCGTGGCTCGATGGTGCCGACGGAGAGGATGAACTGCTCGGGGAGTTGGTAGAGGCTGCGCACAAGCGCCCGCTCGTCGTCGGTAGCGGTTTGTCGGAAGCGTGTTCCGCAGCTTTGGTAGATGACGTCGATACGGTCCTCGGGGAAATTGCTGAAGGCGAGGATGTCGCGCTTGGTGCATTGGGAGATGGCGACGATGCGCTGGGCTTCGCGCAGGGTGGCGTGGAACTTGCGTCGATAGAGGAAGACGTCGATGGGGTTGTAGTATTCGGGATGGCGCAGGAAGATGAGGTCGTGTATGGTGACGAGTCCTGGGATGCCTGCGCGTTGTAGTCCTCGGGGCAGTTCGCCTGAGAGTCCGTGGAAAAGGTTGACGTTGTCGCGCTTCAAATCTTTCACGATGCCGTGGGAGCGCCAGATGGCCCCCTCCAGTCCCCCCAGTAGGGGGATGTTGTGGAATGTGGAATGAGGAATGTTGAATGTAACGTTGGGTTGTTCGGCAATTTGTTGGCGGAGGTCATCGCGGCCTTCATCGGGTGCATAAAGGATGAATCGCGTGTCGGCGTCGGCTGCCGCCAGCGAGTTGATGAGTGTCCGGGAGTAGCTGCCAAGTCCTGTGGCGTTGCGCACGATGCGCTTGGCGTCGAAGCCGATGATCATATTTTTATTTGACTATTTAGAGATGAGAGGTAAGGGGCAAGGGGCAAGAGATTTGACTATTATACAATTTTGCTATTAAGAATTGGCAACTGGTTTGCGGATAACCTTTCCGTCTTTCACTTCAAAACGGCGGTTGAACTCTTCGCGGGTGCGTTTCCAGCGATCGTGGCTCCATAGCCAGATAGTGGGGTCGCGCCGGATGGTTTGCTCGAGTGCGTTAAAGTAGCGGTCGGTGAGTTCCCATTCGTTTGTGGATTTCGGGTCGGTGGTGATGAGTTGCAGGTCGCAGTTGTAGTAACCGCGTCGTTTGCGTGTGACGTCTGCATAGAACACGGCATGCCCCGTGGAGCGTACGATGCGCTCGGTGCCCGTAAGGACTGGGGTGTCGTGGTTGAGGAAGTCCACCCAATGGTGGATGTTCACCCAATGGGGTTTCTGGTCGGATATGTAGCCCACGCAGATGGTGCGTCCCTCGCGTCGGTAGCGTACCACTTCGCGCAGCGTGTCGTTCATTGCGATGCACTTGGCTCCCAATCTTTCACGTACTTTCAGGAAAAGCTTGTCGGCAGCAGCGTTCTCCAACGGGTGGTAGATTTGTGCTAATTGGACATTAGGGGCAGTCCAAAGGGGCATCGACGTGATCCACTCCCAGTTGCCGACATGCCCCAGATAGAGGGCGCACGACTGTCCGTTCGAGAGCACTTGATTGATTTGGTCGATGTTGGTGAAGGTCATGCGTTGCCGCATTTGCCGTTCACTGATGGTCATCAGTTTGATGGTTTCAAAAAGATAGTCGCAGAAATAATGGTAGAAGTCGTGTTCGATGCGACGGATTTCTTGGTCGGTTTTCTCTGGGAAAGAAGTCTTCAGGTTGTTCCAGATGACGCGGTGGCGATATCTGACGATACGGCTCACCAGCAAGTAGAGCAGGTCGCTGAGGACGTAGAGTACTCGCAGGGGAAGCAACGAGAGCGTATACCAAATGGCATATCCTATGTAGTAACCGACTTTAGTCATGAGTGCTGGGTGTTAGTTTGTCGTTGACCATCCGATACATGTATTGCTGGATGATGGCCTTGAGTTCGCGCTCCATCTTTTGTTGCTCGGAAACAGCCGCCTTCCCCAACAGGTTGCGTTTCATCGTGGGGTCGTCAATGGAATAGAGAGCCTTTGACTTAGTTCCGTCGAACTGAAGCACGTAACCATATTTCACGTATTGATAGACTCCGTTGAGATAGTTCACGGCAAAGGTGGCGGGCGCAGGCGTGCTAAGCAGGTCGATGCCGAACGAGAGGTAGGGCTTCTTATAGCCGATGAGGCCGAGGACGGTGGGCACGATGTCGATTTGCTGGGCAACGGCATCGCTCCATCCAGGTTGAACAAGTTCGCCGCTGGGGTCGAAGATGATGACAGGCGAGCAGAATCCGCCGATGTCGCTCATATACTCTTCGTGGTTGCTTTGGTTGGTGTGGTCGCTTGTGAGCACAAAGATGGTGTTCTTGAACCACGGCTGTTTGGCAGCTTCTTCAAAGAACCGACCTATAGCCATATCGGTGTAGCGGATGCACTTGTGTATGGGCATTTGTTCTTCTTTGTAGACATCTCGGTATTTCTCGGGAATCTTGAAAGGATGATGAGACGAACACGTGAATACGGCAGTCATGAAAGGCTGTTTCATCTCTGACATCTTCGCGCAATAATATTGCAGGAACGGCTCGTCCCATATGCCCCAATGGCCGTCGAAGTCTTTGTCGCCGCCAAAACGATTGTCGGCCGCATAGTCTTCACGACCATAATACGCTTGGAATCCTGTCTTGTTGGCGAATGCCATGAAGCCCATTGAGCCACGATTGGCTCCGTGGAAGAAAGCCGTCTGATAGCCGTCGTTGGCTAGAAGTCCGGCAATGCCGGTATAGGAGTTCATGGAAGCGGGCGTGAGTACAAACGGCTCCACAAACATCGGAATGCCGCAAAGTACCGATGGCATGCCGTCGATGCTCTTTCGACCGTTGCAAAAGGAATGACGGAAAACAAGACTGCGAGCAATCAGTGAATCGACGTTTGGCGTATAACCTATGTATTGCCCGCCTTCAAGACGTTTGTTGAAAGCGCCAATGTATTCACGTCCGAAACTCTCGACAATCATGATGACTACATTCCGCGGTTGGCGCTTGACGGAGTCGGCCGGTTGGTGAATGGGAGAGAAGACGCGGGCGGCATCGTCGATGCTGGGATAATAGTTGGGAACGTTGAACACGCTTTTGCCAATAGTACGGAGAAGTGCAAATGGTGTGTTGAGCACTATGGCGCACTCGGTGGGTCGATTGACGTATTGGTTGGCGTTGTTGATGGTGATGGGTCGGATGCCGTGCCCCAATCCGCCGCGACATCCCCCAATGGAGAGTGGAATGGCGGCGAGAAGTGCCACGAGCATCACGGCAGCATAGGCCCATTGCTGGCCACGCTGCTTGAAATAGCTCTTGTGGATGCGAGGCATCGCGTAGAGCCACCATAATGCTGCGATGACGACAATGGCCAACAACACCAGATACCAATGGTGCAGCAGTTCGACAAAGAAGATGCCGCCAAGGTTGTTTTCGCCGGCAAACTCGCGGAAAACGCTGGTTGTGGTGCGGCGCAACGTGTAAGGGAAATAGGCCGAATCGGCCAGATTGATGATGAGTGCAAGGCTGTTGACAACAACGAACAGCCACTTGCAGAATCGTTGGTAGCCGCGTGTCTCTTTCAGATGCAAGGGGAAAAGCATCAGCACGATGTAGAGTGCGTTGGTGTAGATGATGGCCGACGTGTCAAATGCCAGCCCTCCTTTGAAAAGACGCAGCAAATGGTTAAATGTCAGTCCGTCGGCGAAATGCCCAAGATTGACCAGCAGATAAGCCAGACGCGCAATGAAATAGACCAGATAGGCCAGCAGGAGGTTCCATACAAGTGCCGCCACAGGGGCGAACGTGGTGTCGAGTATGCCGAATTTCCTTTGCTTTTCGTGTCTCATCATTCCCTATTGTTTTAAATGGCTTGCATATCGTGCAATTTCTTGTAGAATCCGTCGAGTTGCAAGAGTTCGTCGTGAGTGCCCCGCTCCACGATGTGACCTTCGTGAAGCACACAAATCTCATCCGCATTCTTGATGGTGGAGAGCCGATGGGCAACAGCCACAGTCGTGCGTGTCTTCATCAATCGTTCCAACGCATCCTGCACCAATCGTTCGCTTTCGGTGTCGAGTGCCGACGTAGCTTCGTCGAGGATGAGGATGGGCGGATTTTTCAAGATGGCACGGGCAATGGACACACGCTGGCGTTGCCCACCACTGAGACGACCACCGCGGTCGCCAATGCTGGTGTCGTAGCCGTGCTCGCTCTGCATGATGAACTCGTGGGCGTTGGCGATGCGTGCGGCTTCTTCCACCTGCTCTTGCGTGGCGTTGTCCACACCAAACGATATGTTGTTGTAGAAAGTGTCGTTGAAGAGGATGGCTTCTTGGTTGACGTTGCCGATGAGCTGGCGCAAGTCGTGAATGCCCAGGTCTTTCACGTTGATGCCGTCGATGAGCACTTCGCCCTCCTGCACATCATAATAGCGAGGGATGAGGTCAACGAGCGTCGACTTACCACTACCGCTTTGTCCCACCAAAGCCACCGTCTTCCCTTTGGGAATCGTGAGGTTGATGTCGCGCAACACCCATTGCTCACCATATCGGAACGACACGTTGCGGAATTCAATCTGATGCTCAAACGACTGGATATGCTTGGGATTTTCCTTTTCCTTAATGCTCACTTCGGCCTGCAGAATCTTATCCACACGTTCCATCGAGGCCAGACCCTTCGGAATGTTGTAGCCAGCCTTCGAGAACTCCTTCAGCGGTTGGATGATGCTGTAGAGAATGACCATATAGTAAATGAAGATGGGACCGCTGAGCACATGATTGTTCAGTACAAGCACACCTCCAAACCACAACACGATGACAATCATCACCGTGCCCAGAAACTCGCTCATGGGATGGGCCATCGACTGACGGATGTTCACACGCATGATGTCGTTGCGATAAGCAGTATTCACTTTATCGAAACGCTCGTTCATCTTCTCCTCGGCGCAAAATGCCTTGATGATGCGAAGTCCGCCCAGCGTCTCTTCCACTTGGCTCATCGTGTCGCTCCACAAGGCTTGCGCCTTGATGGATTTCTGCTTCAGTTTTCTGCCCACAAACCCCATGAACCACCCAAAGATGGGCACGAAGATGATGGTGAAGAGCGTCAGCTGCCAAGAAACAACGATGAGCGTGCCGAAGTAGGCGATGATGAGAATGGGATTCTTGAAAAGCATGTCGAGGCTCG
>ODAI014084241.1_pt1 | contig 12640 bp, 10 predicted proteins | sample 1539321 | NCBI WGS metagenome assembly ODAI01 (sample SAMN02144231, study PRJEB22623) | gut metagenome | biome: sheep rumen | host: Ovis aries | place: New Zealand
CCTGCAACTACTATTATCAGTACTACAACACCGCCACCAACAGGTACTACCCCACCTACACCGATGCATTCACCGACGGGCCCAACGGCACGGTGTACAATGCCTACACCTCCGGCAGCTCATCCACTTCCTCCGCCAGCGTGAGCTCAACCTACCAGTGGTACAACTCAGCCACCAACAGGTATTACAGGACACAGTCCGAGGCACAGAGCGCCAACTACTCCGGATATGTATACAACGCATATTCCCAGCAGAGCGTATCCTCCGCCTACTCTGCAAGTTCCGCCTATCCCTGGTACAGCACCGTCACAGGCCGCTACTACAGGACACAGACGGATGCCCTCAGCGTATCGGGATACAACTACAACAGCGTAAGCTATGCCTACAATCCCATCGACTCCAGCGCCAGCATGAGCGCCACCTATCCCTGGTACAACTCTGCCACCCACAGCTACTACAAGACCCAGAACGATGCCAGGAACGCAAACTCCCAGGGCACCGTTTACAACGCATGGGCAGCCTCTGAAAGCTCCTATTCCGTCAGTGCCGCCTATCCCTGGTACAGCTCCTATACAGGGCGGTACTACAAGACACAGGCGGCGGCTGTCGCAGCATCCGCAAACAGCTCCGGATATGTGACCTATGCCTATAACACCATCGATTCAGCCGACGCTGCAAGCGCCGTATATCCCTGGTACAGCTCCTTCACAAGGCGTTACTACAAGACCCAGACCGATGCCCTCAACGCATCCGGGAACAATTCCGCCTATGTCAGCAGGGCATTTGCGGAGATAGATCACGCCACATCCCCCAGTGCCACCTATCCCTGGTTCTCCACCTTCACCAACTGCTACTACAAGACCAAGAACGATGCCCTGACCGCATCCAACAACAACTCTGCCTATGTCAGCAGGGCGTACTACGACTCTGCCACCTATGCAAGCAGCACCTACCCCTATTACAGCTCCTTCACCAGACGCTACTACAAGACCCAGCAGGACGCTACCGAGGCATCAAACGGCAACAGCAGCTACGTATCAAAGGCATATTTTGACACCTCCAGAACAGTAAGCTCCACCTACCAGTGGTACAGCTCCCTTACAGGGCTGTACTACAGATCCCAGTCCGATGCCCTTGCAGCCTCCGGCAACATAAGCTCCTATGTAACAAGGAAATATGTGGAATCAGCCAACTCTCCAAGCGCCAACTACCCCTGGTACTCATCCTACACAAGGCTCTACTACAAGACACAGGCTGATGCAATATCCGCTTCCAACAACAACAGCGCCTATGTAAGCTATGCCTACGCAGATTCTTCCCCCACAGCAAGCACCGCATACCCCTGGTACTCATCCTATACAAGGCTGTATTACAGAACACAGTCAGCGGCGATTGCAGCCTCCGGCAACAACAGTGCCTATGTAAGCTATGCCTACGGAGATTCCTCAAATACCGTAAGTGCTGATTATCCCTGGTACTCTTCCTACACAGGCAAATACTACAGGACACAGTCAGCCGCAATAACCGCATCAGGCAACAACAGTGCCTATGTAAGCTATGCCTACGGGGACTCCTCCAACACTGTAAGTGCACAGTACCCCTGGTACTCATCATACACAAGGAAATACTACAGAACTCAGGCAGCTGCACTCTCCGCATCCAACGGAATAAGCTCCTATGTTACCTATGCCTACGGTGATTCCTCCAACACTGTAAGTGCCACATATCCCTGGTACTCATCCTACACAGGAAAGTATTACAGAACACAGGCAGCGGCAATATCCGCATCAGGCAACAACAGCGCATATGTTTCCTATGCCTATGACAATTCCGACTCTGCCTCCTCCGCAAGCACCAAGTACCCCTGGTACTCATCCGTGACCCGGAGATACTACAAGTCCTACAACGATGCCTTCACAGCATCCAACAACGACAGCAGGTATGTTTCCTACGCCCTGGAGGACAGCACCTCCACCAACATCAGCGTGACAGCAGGCACTCCCTACATCTATCAGCACAAGAACTATTCCGGCTGGACGAATGTTGCCAACTACCTGAAAGCCAACAGCGGCGAGAGGATATACGTAATGATGAACGGCGCCACTACCGTTCCCCAGAGCCTGCTTGCAGCCATAAAGGGCTGGGACGTCACCCCATGCTTCGTACTTAAAAACGGCATACGCTGGACGGTATACGGGGAGGACATCTATGATACCTCATCTGTGGATATCAGTGCCTACTCATCAAAGAATATCCCCGCATCGGTCATAAAGACCGTGACAAGCGGCGCAGTTTCACGGGCACAGATCACTGTGGGCGAAGGGGACGAACTTTTCGGCTTTGATGCAAAGATCACCGTCAAGCTCAACAAGAAGCGTGCAGGCCGCACAGCCTACATCTACTGCTATGACCCCGAGACCCGCACTCTTGACATCGTATCCCGCACAAAGATAACCTCCAACGGCTACTGCTCATTCACCACGGATATGGCAGGCGACTACCTCATTGTTATAAAGTAAGCTATACAAATCATCCCCCCGTCCTTCGACGGGGGGATGCTCTTTGCAGCAAAAGGCAGGTCAGCAGTCAGGGTATCAAAACAAAGCAGACCGCTAAACACTTGTCACAGACTATCAGGCTCCCTGTAGCCTATCAGGTATGCCCTGCACGGAGCTCCGTCACAGCCCCCGAGATCCAAGGGGGCTGCACTGAGGAAATAGCGCCCCTCCTCCACATGGGAAAGGACTATGCCCTCCAGCAGGACTGCCCCGCTACCCAGGAGGATGAGATGCACCTCCTTCGGGGAATCCTCGGGACCCACTGTCTGGCTCTCATTGCCCAGCAGCATTATACCATCCTGTGCAAAGACACGGGCTGCCCCGGCAGTAACGACCGCCTTGCCTGCTATCAGTATGCGCTGTGCCGCTCCCGCTGCCGCAGCCTTTTCAATTATTGACCGTGCATCATCTGCGGTCACATTACCGCTGTGACGAGCCACAAAGCAGTCACCCACAAAGGGCTCGAGTCCCATCCGGTCTATGGTTCTGCCATGGTTTATGAAGTGATAGGGGGCATCAACATGGGTGCCGTTATGGGCACACATGGAGAGCTGAGTGAGATTGCACACGTCCCCTCTGTCCATGCTCATGAGCCGTGTGCCCGAAGGCTTCGGATCCCCGGGGAACACTTTGCAGGAGAACACCTCCTGGGATATATCTATGATCCTGCCTGTCATAACCTCATCCCTTTCTGACCTGTCTGTATACATGTTATGCGCCGGAGCCGCTGCACATAACACATATGAAAAAAACACTTGCATTTTACAAATGTATATGGTATAATGGAAATGTTGGAGCGATACCGAAGTGGTCATAACGAGCCTGACTCGAAATCAGGTAGGCAGCTTTTGCCCCGTGGGTTCGAATCCCACTCGCTCCGCCAGTCCCGGATGTACATCCGGGATCTTTTTTTTGCCCTTAATGCCCCTGCTCCCCAAGGGGGTAAAGCACAGCCCCCTCAAAGCTCACCGTGGTCTGGGGCGACCGCCTGTCAAGGCACAGTGAGAGCATATGCCCCCGGTCTGTATACCCTGTGTAATAGCACATATCACCGGCAGGGGCGAAAAGCCCCTCCTTATATAAAAAGTGCATCTCATGCATTACGGTAAGGCCGCTGCCTTCTGCCTTTGAGGCACACTCTTTGAGTGTCCACAGCCGCAGCTTTTCCTCCTCGTCCCCGGCGACAGATGGGAGGAAGGGCTTTTCCTCCTCATGCATGACCCTTTCGATGACATCCTCCCCCACATCACGCATATGCTCCGCATCAATGCCGCAGTTGTATGTGTCCGTCAGCAGGCACACAAGCCCATGGCAGTGGGATATGGAAAAGCACAGGGGGATATGCTCAAAAAAGGGCTTGCCGTATGCGCCGAAGGAAATATCCTCCTCGGAGGCGGCAAGGCCTGTTTCAGCCCTTACCGCATCAAAAAGCAGCCTGCGCCCTATGGCATGGAGAATTTTCGGGCTGTTGTCGGTGGTATAGTATAAATACAGCATAGTATAGTAAGATTAAGTGAATAGCTGACAGAGAGGAAAAGCCGGAGGCTCGCACCCTCTGTCAGGGCAAAACTCTGGGTTTTGAAAAAAAAGAGGAGCAGTCACCGCTCCTCTTTGCTAATTTTCTGTCCAAGTGTTTTACTTATCAAAGAATACAGCAGAACCCAGGATTATAGCCTTGCCTGCATTGCCCTGCATCTTGACGGAGCCCTCAGCAATGGCATTGGAGATGGGCTTGTTGCCGGAAAGCACGGACATGAAGGTCTCGGAATCCGCATCCACCTCGATATCTGCGCCCTTGTAGTCAAAGGGCTCTGCAACTACGATGCCGTTTGCAACGAGAATGTAAAGGATGCCCTCTACCTTGCCGTAAAGTCTTACCTGTGCTGCCACGTGTGCATCAACAGGAGCCTTTGCCTTGCTTATCCCTGCCCTGAGTGCGTCAAGTATCTGATCGTAGCCAAGCTCTGCTGCAACAGGCTTCTCTGCCTGTACTGCGGCCTTTGCGGTCTTTGTAGCTGCACGTGCTGTCTTTGTAGCTGCCATTTTAAATCCTCCTGAGTTGGTAAAAGCCACGTTATTGAGGCTGTGTTAGTCATTTGTCTTTAATAAGTATATATTTATTGTGCAGATTTGTCAATGGAGTAAAGGAATTTTCGTAGGAAATCACACAAAGATGTAAATATTCTATGAAATAATAGGTAAAAAAGCTAATGGACATCTGAAAGCCTGCTCTCACACAGCGTGAAAGCAGGCTTTCGGAAGGGAGAATGATACTATCAGCTGACAGTTGATTGTGAATAGCTGTTTGACAGGGTATGGGCGGCTTGTTTCCTCTTTCCGCCTATTCGTCTATAACATAAACGGCTGGCCGTCGGGTGCGGGAGCACTGTATTCCTCGTACTCACATTCGGGCTGAATAAAGCCGCCCCTGCAATTGGCGCATATGGTGCGCTCGTCCTCCTTGAGCCGCCACCTTTTCAGCCCCCTGACTGCTGACCGCCTTGCCGCCCATTTCTATCTCAGCCGCTCCCAGTTCGGCAGAGTATTCAAGAATATCACAGGCACCTCCCCCTGGGACTACATCACAGCCAAAAGGCTCATTGCCGCAAAGAGCATGATAGAAAAGGGAGCGGGCGCAAAAAAAGCCGCAGATGACTGCGGCTTCGGAGATTATTCAAACTTTTACAGGGCATATGTGAAGCGCTTCGGGAAAAAGCCCACGGGTTGATCTCTCCCTTATTGCCTTTCCTTGGGGACGGAGAACTCAAAGCGGGTGAATTCCTTTTCCTTGCTGCTTACGTTCACCGTGCCATTGTGAAGCTTTATGATGCTGCGGACTATGGAAAGCCCCAGACCTACACCTGTGGTGTCCTTGCCACGGGACTCATCCGTCTTGTAGAAACGGTCGAACACCCGTGCCATCTCTCCCTTGCGCAGGCCCTCACCGCTGTTTGTGACAGCAAGGTACACGCTGCCGTCCTCCTCACGGAAGGTATAGCGGATATAGCCCCCTATGTTCACAAACTTCACCGCATTCTCGGTGAGGTTGTAGATGACCTGCTGTATAAGGTCGGCATCCGCACAGACAATGTGGGGATCTGCATCAAGTCCCTCCACCTCAACGTGCTTTGCCTCTATGCGGTGCTCAAAGAGCAGCACCGTCTTCACCGTAAGGGCTGTAAGGTCGAACTTCTCCGCCGTCAGCTTCACCTCGCCGGATTCGTACTTGGAGATGTTGAGCATGGAGCGCACCAGTCTGCTAAGGCGTGAAATCTCCTCGGACACTATGGTCAGATAGTGGCGGTGCTTCTCCTTTGGTATGGTGCCGTCAAGTATGCCGTCCACAAAGCCCCCTATGGTGGTCATGGGGGTTTTCAGCTCGTGGGACACGTTGGACACAAAGCTCTTTCTTTCACTCTCTATGTTTGAGAGAGAATATGCCATCTCGTTGAGGGAGTTGGCAAGAAAGCCCATCTCGTTGTCCTGGGGGATCATTATCTTCTCGGAGAAATCTCCCTCCCCGAAGCGCTTTGCGGCTATGGTCATGACCTCTATGGGGCTTACCAGCCTCTTCACCGCAAACCACAGCACCGGTATGACCACAAGCAGTATCAGCACAAATACCGCAAAGGCAGTGACAAGCTTGGTGCCTGTGTACTGTTTGTAGGCGCTGCAGTCCATATAGACCAGCAGATAACTCATTCGGCTCTGCCCGGGGCATCTGAACAGGGCAGAGAACATGGGCTCCTTAAAATAGCCGCTGAGGGTGCTCAGACTGAATGTCCCCTCCTCCGAGGCGCTTTTCATAAGCTCCCCGGTCAGAGGCGGCTCCCTATGCACAGAGGGCGACGTTTCGGAACACGCCAAAACGCCACCCTTTTCATCATATGCTGCAAAATTCACATTCGCCCAACTGGATACATTACGAAAATGCGCCGACATCTCATCTGTGACGGAAAGCTCATCCCCATCGGACAGATAGTCGGACTCCAAGTGCATAACGTCCCTGCCGCAGTTTATGAGGAATTCCTCCCGGTCACGCTTGTAGAAGTAGTTGGTAACTCCCACAAGGGCGGAGGACATACACACCAGTGCAGTGATGATGACCGCAAGGGAAACAGTGTAAAGCTCAACGGCTATACCCTTACGCATCCTCTTCCTCGGATTCAAACTTATAGCCTACGCCCCAGACAGTCTTCAGTGCCCACTTGTCCGAAACGCCCTCCAGCTTTTCACGCAGACGCTTGATGTGTACGTCTATGGTTCTGGAGTCGCCGTAATATTCAAATCCCCATACTTCGTCAAGAAGCTGATCTCTGGTATATACCCTGTTGGGATTGGAAGCAAGGTAGAACAGGAGCTCCAGCTCCTTGGGAGGAGTATCCAGCACCTTGCCGTTCACCTTCAGCTCGTATCTGGTCATGTTGACCACCAGCTTGTCATACTTGACTTCCTTTACCTCGCTCTCGGAGGAGGACTGGCTGATGCGGCGGCTCACGGCCTTTATCCTTGCTACGACTTCCTTTGCATCAAAGGGCTTTACCACATAGTCATCAGCGCCCAGCTCCAGACCCAGCACCTTGTCGAATGTCTCTGACTTGGCGGTGATCATGATTATGGGCACATTGGATTTCTTTCTTATCTCCCTGCATACCTGCCAGCCGTCAAGACCGGGGAGCATAATGTCAAGGAGAACTATATCGGGCTTTAAGGCGTTGAACTTTGCCACAGCCTCATCCCCGTCGTGGGAGATCATTACTCCGTATCCTTCTTTTTCCAGATAGAGCTTGAGAAGCTCGCAGATGTTGTTGTCATCGTCAACTACAAGTACCTTACCCAGTGACATAAGGATCCCTCCTGCATCGTGATGTATTCGCCTGTTGTTCCACATTGATGGGTCACAATCTACTCGTTTACATTATATAACATATACGTCACAAAGACATTAAATTTATATTTCCTAATTATTACCAATTTGTAAATTTAACAAAATTTCCCTTTATTCTTTAAGACAAGCTAAAATAATTTTAATATTTGTAAAGAGCAGGGCTTTACACCCTCTCAGATCTTACCCGATCTTTTCCTTTATAAAGTCCGCAAGCTTCTGGGCTGCCTTTGTGTGAGTGGCTTCGGAGGGGTGCCAGTCTGCGGCAATGCCGTCTGCCTCTGACTGGGTATCGAATCTCAGGCAGGCTATTTTTTCATCGCCGCTTTCGGGGATGTACTGGTCGTTTATGGCATACTCGATGAAGGGGTAAAGATCCGCCCCCATTATCCCCAGAGAGCACACGATATAGGCATCCGGGTGCTCCTCCCTTATGTGCTTTACAAACTCCACATAGCTGTCGGTGAAGTCAAAGAGGCGCTCCTCCTCCTGCTTTGTCCAGGAGTTGTCGTTGGTGCCAAGGTTTATGACCACCACATCCGGCTCGAATGCCGTGCTGTCCCACTCTATGGACTGGGGCTGCATCCCGTCGGAGAAATTGCCGTAGGAATAGCCCGCCAGGTCATATATCTTCGGTATCACCTGGTTCTTCTGCTGTGTCTTGCCGTCTGAATATCCTGAGATGATGCCCCAGCCGCTCATGGACACAAGGCTGTAGTCCGCATCAAGAAGCTCGGCTGTCTTGCAGGCATATGCCTTGGTGCAGTCCTCGGTGGAGGTGGCAAAGTGATGGCTCCTGTCAAGGTCGTCCACACCGTAGCCGCAGGTGATGGAATCCCCGATGAACTCGATTTTAAGCTCCTTTTCGGCGGCAGGGAGGATATCCCCGTCACACTCTATGTCCCCGATGCCGCACACGGAATTGGCGGACTCGGAGAGCTTGACCACCCTTACCTCATGCACAGCTGAGGTGTCCTCCTCCACGGCGGTAATGACCTTTTCCCGCTCATCTATCATCACATCAGTCACACGCTCACCGTCCACGAATACACCCACACGGGCACGGTTCTCGTCGCTGCCTGTAAGGGCGGTGCTGTCCCCCTTGATGGTTATTCTGCAGCTTTTCCCCTCAAAGGAGAATGCAGCCCCTGTGCCGGAAAAGAACATCCACATCCCGTTGTCATCGGTATAGGTGCGTCCCAATGGCTTTACGTTATCCGTAAAGTGGTCACTTACTGCGGCGGTCTCTGTTTCGCTCTCCAAAGAAGTGGTCTGCACGGCACTGCCGTTGTCTGCGGGCTTGTTGGCTCCGCAGGCTGTAAACATCACAAGTGCTGCAAGAGCCGCTATCGTCTTTTTCATATCCATGTTTATTCTCCTGTGCATACAAGTATTTTCTTCATAGGTGTAAAGGTGATGCCGTCCTCCGTCCGCTCCTCCCCGGCGGGGACAAAGCCCGACTTTTCATAAAAGCCGTAGCCGGAGGGGGCAGCATTGACCGTAAGCTCCTCCCTGCCCTCTATGTCACGGACAACAGCCTCAAGCAGCGCCTTTCCGCAGCCCTGCCGCTGGTACTCCTTATCCGTAAAGGCAAGGATGATGTGGGTCTGGTCACGGGTGAACATGGCAGATACCATATGCCTGCTCCTGCGGGCGGCATATGCCCTTACGGTGCCGTTTTCCACACCGCTCTCGATATCCCCGCTGAATATAAAGGCTCTGAAGCTCTCCCTGCCGTGGGGATCGAACATGGGGGCGGTACACTCCTCAAAGGTGCGGCGCACAAGGCGCAGAGCCGCATCTATATCATCAGGGGCTGTTATGCGCTCCACACACAGCTCCCCGTCGTCGGCACATTCCTCCGCAAAGGCTCTCACCCGCTGCTCGTAGCTGTCACGGCGGCTGTCGGAGATGGCCTCTATCCTGCGTGTCACATCATAGGTGCCGTCGGCACAGCGGGAGAGCTTTAGCATCACGATATACTGTCCGTGCTCCTCACAGGCGGCATAGGTGACACTCTTGCGCTCGCTCACATACTCAAACTTCGGGTGGCGCATACCCTTTCTGCACACGGGGCAGCGGACGTGCATTATCTTGCGTATCCTGTACACATCATCCGTATTCTCAAGGACTATCCCACGGAATGTGACAAGGCAGCGCTTTCTCTGCTGCTCCTCCTGTTCGGCGGCTATCTGCCGCAGAAGCTCCCCGTAGCCGTCGGGGATGACATTTGGCAGGTAAAGCTTAGTCCCTATGCGGAAGGTGAGCACCGCATCGTTGAGGGCATCGTGCACGGGCAGATCCAGCGGCAGCCCGTAATGCTCCACAGCGGTGGAGACGGAATACTGCCTTGAATCGTGCATCTCCGTGCGGGCAAAGATCATCTGCATATCGTAGAAGGGAGGGAGGTCATCATCAGGCAGACCGTAGACCGCAAGGTTTGCCCGCAGCACCTTTTCATCCTCGGTGCCCCAGGTGAGTATGCAGCAGTCCTCCCCGCACCATTTCCTGAACCGCCCCCATGCGGCGGGGAAGGAGATGCCGTAGGTTATGGACTCGTTGCCCAGCCCTGTCACCTGCTTCACCTTCCGGTTTATCCTGCGGTAGAACCTGGCACGTATGCACACGGAAAACCTGTCGGCCTCGTTCTGACCGTCACAGGTAGCCACAGCCCCTATGCGCACCACCTCTCCGATGAGGGGCACAGGGTCTGTCACCATCTTCTCGTGGACAGATGCCTGGTTCCACTCCATATCCATTATGATATATTTCATCCGTTCACCCCGTCAGAAGCAAGAAGCAAGAGGCAAAAAGCAAGAAAAGCTGCCGGAAAGCGCAGCCATACCCTCTGTTGGTGCAAAAGCGCTGCTTATGAGGGATAAAGCACACAAAGAGGACAGGAGCAGTCAGTTCTCCGTCACTTTACTTATTACCTGTTGCTTATTGCTTAAAACGCCTTTTCTCTGCTCAGATCATGTGGCTCAGGGTCTCAATGACCTTCTGCCTTGTGACTATCCCCGAATACATCCCTCTGCTGTCGGTGACGGGAACAAAGTTCTGCATCACCAGCTTCTTCATGAGGGTGTCCGTATCCGTCTCGATGTTGACGCTGTCAAAGCGGGTCACGGAGGCCAAGTCCGCCAGTGTAAGGGTATCGCTGTCAAGGGCGGCAAGGCTGCCGTCCTCCAGTATGCGGTACAGGAATTCCCTTTCGCTTACCACGCCTAAGTAAAGCCCCTCCCTGTCAGTGACGGGAACAGCCGTATATCCTGTCTTCATAAACTCCCGCAGACCCTCGCCTGCGGTCATATCCCCGTAAAGATAGGATGTCTGCATCTTCGGGGTCATTATCATAGCAATATTCATTATCTGATTCATCCTTACCGTTCATACCCGTACAGGGAGACACGCTCAAAGCCGCTTGCAAGGCTGTCCATACATTCAAATGCCTTGGCGGTGCCCCTTGCCACACAGCGTATGGGATCCTTGGCAACAGAGGTCTTTACCCCTGTTTCCTTTGCAATGAGCTTGTCCAGCCCCCCTATGAGGGCTCCTCCCCCTGTAAGAAGTATGCCGTCGTCGTGTATGTCAGCGGAAAGCTCGGGAGGTGTCTTTTCAAGCAGCTCCTTTACAGCCTCCACCAGCTCGTTTATGCTGTCGATTATGGCCTTGTACATATCGTAGTCCGTAAGCTCCAGGCGGGCGGGCAGACCTGTCACCTGATCTATGCCCTTTACCTCCATCTTCCGGCTGCCGTCGGGGGAGAATACCTCCGCCAGGGAGATCTTTGCGTTCTCCGCCGTGCGCTCCCCTATCTGCACCCGGTATCTGGTCATAACATAGCGCATGACCGCCGCATCTATCTTGTTGCCCGCAAGCTTCACGGAATTCTTGATGACTATGCCGTTCATGGACAGCACCGCAATGTCCGTGGTGCCGCCGCCTATATCCACCACCATGCGCCCCCGTGCCTTTGATATATCCACACCGGCGCCAAGGAGTGCAGCCACAGGCTCCTCTATGAGGTACACCTTCCGTGCTCCCGCCTCCCGGGCAGCATCTATCACAGCCCTTGCCTCAACATCGGTGACAAGGCTGGGTACGCATATGACTATGCGGGGCATGAATAACTGGCGGCCTGTAACCCTCTGTATACACTCCCTGATAAGGGTGTCCGCCATGTCATAGTCGGATATGACACCGTCGCACAGAGGTCTTACCACCGCAATATTCCCGGGTGCCCTGCCTATCATGCGGTAGGCATCCATGCCTATGGCGGTTATATCCTCGCTGTTCTTGTTGAAGGCTATCACGGAGGGCTCGTAGAATACGATGTCCTTCCCCGCAATGGCTATCATAATATTGGCAGTACCCAAGTCGATACCTATATCCACATTTCCACCCCACGTATAATGAAGAATGTATGATGAATAATGAAATGCATAATGGATGGCTTTTTTCCTCTTTAGCAGCCGGGGAGCAAGTGTACAGTGTACAGTGCACAGTGTACAGTTATTTGACGGAGAGCCGGTTGCACGATTTTCTCTTTGCCCGCTTCGCTTGCATTGCTTTGTGAGGAAAGTGTACAGTGTGACGGTGAACCGATATCCTGACCTCCTCTTTCCATGCAAAAGCGTTGCTTTTGCATGAGAAGAACAAGCACGCAATTCTCTGTCGCTGACAGCTATTCACTATTAGCTTTGCAAGCGCAAATGTACAATGAAATGTATAATGGATGGCTTTTTTCTCTTTGGCAGCCGGGGAGCAGGTGTACAGTGTACACTCGTACAGCAGCCGGCAAACGCAAGATCAAGCACCCCGATCCCCGTCACAACGTTTCATTCTTCATTCTGCATTTCATTCGGAGATTATCAGGTCTATGTTTCCGCTGTTTACGTCTGCCCCTACGCATTGCACCCTTATCCTGTCGCCGATGGTGTAGGTGTGCCTGCCGGGAGCTTTGAGGGAAAATTCTCCGTCAAATTCGTACATCCCCTCTAAGGACTCTGTCTTTATAAGCCCCTCGGCGCCGTTGTCAAGCTCCACATACAGCCCGAAGGCAAGTACGGAGCATATCATGCCCTCAAACTCGTCACCTATACGGGAGCGCATATACTCCGCCGTGTAGCAGTCGTCACAGTCACGCTCTACCTTCATTGCGGCAAGCTCGCACTCGGAGGAGCGTATGGCGGCTTCA
>ODAI011850898.1_pt1 | contig 12639 bp, 12 predicted proteins | sample 1539321 | NCBI WGS metagenome assembly ODAI01 (sample SAMN02144231, study PRJEB22623) | gut metagenome | biome: sheep rumen | host: Ovis aries | place: New Zealand
AGTCCAACAGCTGCCGTTTTAAAACATTTATAAAATAATAAGAATCTGCATCAAATACAGGTGGATCGTTCCTGTTTTCGAAAATCCGGGAGAACTTATGCAACGGGAGCGGGTTGGGCCCTGAAAAAGGGTCTGATTTTCTTCCTGGAACCCCCTATGTTGCAGATTATCGATTTTTCGGGATAATAATGCAACGAAAATAATACAACTCTTTGCTTCATTTTTTGGAGGAAAACATCAAAAAGGAGCTGTTGCATTAAGTACTGCAACAGCCCCTTACATAAACATATACATATATCGGCGAGCCGACGCGGTCCGGCGGGCCGAAAGTCCGGCACCCCCGCGCAACCCGGCGCTCCCACGCGCCCCGGCCGTCCTTCTAGAACCTCTTCTCCGCGGCAATGGCGTGGCCCATCAGCCCTTCGCCCTTGGCCATCCGGTTCACCAGAGGCGCGATGGCGGCGGAAGCCTCCGCAGTCATGCGCTGGTTGGTGCAGGTCTTGAGGAAGGTCCCGACCCAGACGCCGCCGGTATAGCGGGCGGCCTTGACGGTGGGCAGGGTGTGGTTGGTGCCGGAGGCGTAATCACCGAAGACTTCAGCCGTGTTGCCTCCGATAAAGAGGGATCCGTAATTGATCAGATCATCCAGGATCCTGTCCGGATCGGCGATATTGACCTCCAGGTGCTCCGGCGCGTAATCATTGCAGACCCGGACCGCCTCAGCCAGATCATCCACCACGACGACCTCACCGTAGTCATCCCAGGAGCGGCGGGCGATACCGGCCGTCTCCAGACTTTGCAGCTCGGTCTCTACTTCGGATATAACAGCCTTTGCGAGAGCCTCATCGGTCGCCAGCAGATAGCCCTTGGCGTTGGGGTCGTGCTCGCACTGGGCAAGAAGATCGGCAGCCAGAACATCCGGCCGGGCCGTCTCATCCGCGATGACCAGGACTTCACTTGGGCCCGCGATGAAATCGATCCCCACCTGTCCGTAGCACTGGCGCCTGGCCTCCGCGACGAACTGGTTGCCCGGTCCCACGATCACATCCACCGGACGGATCTGGTCCGTGCCGTAGGAAAAGGCGGCGATAGCCTGTGCTCCGCCGACCGCGTAGATCTCATCCGCGCCGGCCAGATCCATGGCGACCAGAGTTTTGTAATGGATGCTCCCGGTCCCGTGAACGACCGGAGCCGTAGCGCAGACCCGGCCGACGCCGGCTACCTTGGCCGGTGTGATCAGCATCAGGGCCGTTGAAAACAGAGGATAGCTTCCGCCGGGGACATAACAGCAGCAGGAGCTGACCGGAATGATGCGGTGGCCGAGAAAGATCCCTGGCTGAGGACAGAAGTCCTTCACTTCGGACATGGAATCCCTCTGGGCCCTGGCGAAGGCCTCGATGTTGGCTTTCGCGGCTTTGAGATCCTCGATATCCGCAGGATCCATCTGAGCGTAGGCCGCTTCGATCTCCTCCCGGCTGACCCGGAATGACTCACGGACGAAACCGTCGAAACGGTCGCTGTATTCCCGAAGGGCGGCGTCGCCGTTCTGACAGACATTGTCGATGATATCGGAGACCGTATTGCGCAGTTTGCGGTTGTCCTCTGCTGTGCGTTCTTTTGCTTTCTTGATGATCTTCATGATGTTTTGCCTTTCCCCAGATCAGAATAGTGATCTGACTTCCTTGATATTGCGTACACCGACGATCTGTATGCCGGTCTCATTCTTTCTTAAGCGGTCCGCGTTCCGGATCGGGAGCACGCCCCGGGCGAAGCCGAGCCGCTCCGCCTCCCGGACGATCTTGTCACCGTTCTGGATGGAACGGAGATCTCCCGTCAGCCCGATCTCGCCGAGGACCAGGGTCTTGCTGTCCAGAGGCTTGCCCAGCAGGGAAGAGATCACCGCCATGGCCACAGCCAGGTCGGTATAGGTCCCCTCCGGACGAAGCCCGCCGACGATATTCACGTACACATCCTGGTCCGCCAGACGAAGACCCATCTTCTTCTCCAGGACCGCCAGGATCATATTCAGCCGGCCGCTGTCCACACCCAGGGATGTCCTGCGGGCGAATCCCACGCTGCAGGGAGAGGTGAGAGCCTGGACCTCCAGGATCAGAGGCCGGGTCCCCTCATAGACCGCAGTCGCGATAGCGCCTTCGTTTTCCCGGTCCATTTCCTCCATCAGAAGACCGGACAGGTTCTCGATCTCGATCAGGCCTTCCTGGGCCATTTCGAATGCGCCGATCTCGCTGGTGGTACCGAACCTGTTTTTCTGGGCCCGGAGGATCCGCATCTCATGGCTGCGGTCACCGGTGAAGCTGAGCACGCAGTCCACCATATGCTCCACGATCCGGGGCCCCGCAAGCTCGCCGCTCTTGGTCACGTGAGCGACGATGAAGACAGGGATGCCGTCCGACTTGCCGATCTTCATCAGCTCATTGCCGCAGGCCCGGACCTGGGATACGCTGCCCGGAGCCGATTCCAACTGGGCCGTGTACATGGTCTGGATCGAGTCGATGATCAGAAAGACCGGCTTCAGGGTCTGGCAGACGGCGCTGATGTTCTCCATATTCGTCTCGGACAAGATGAAGAGCTGATCCGGCAGCTGGCCGCATACCCGGTCTGCCCGCATCTTGATCTGTTCCTCCGATTCCTCGCCGGACACGTACAGGACCTTGCCTTCCGTCCGGGCGATGTGGGCTGCAGCCTGGATGATGATGGTGGACTTGCCGATGCCCGGCTCGCCTGAGATCAGGGTGAGAGAGCCGGGGACCAGACCTCCGCCAAGGACCCGGTTCAGCTCGCCTATACCGGTGTCGATCCGCTGGGCTTCCCCGGAACGGATCTCCGCCAGCCTGGCAGGCTTTCCCGGATGGCCGGCAGGGCCGGGGCCGGATGTTGAGCCGGTTCTGCCCGCGGACGTACGTCTGCGGGGGTCATCCGCAGGGACATCCACAATCTTCTCTTCGACCATGGAATTCCAGGCGCCGCAGATGCACTGGCCCATCCATTTAGGACTTTCATATCCGCATTCCTGACAGACGAATACGGTCTTCGCTTTTTTCGCCATGATTAAGATTCCTCTTCATCGGATGGAGGAGGCAGCAGCTTGTCTGTTCTTACCAGGTCCAGCTCGAACCAGAAGGTTGAGCCCTGGCCAAGGGTGCTGTCAACTCCGAATGTCGCTTTATGCAGGGTCAGGATCTCCTTGACGATGGAAAGGCCCAGACCGGATCCCTCGCTGGTCCTGACTGTATTGGAACTGGAACGGTAGTAGCGTTCCCAGATGTGATCCAGGTCCTCCGCGGCGATGCCGCTGCCGTGATCCTCGACGCTGACCCGGACCAGCCTGCCTTTTCGCTGAAGTGAGATGTTGATCTGTTTGTCTTCGCCGCAGAACTTCACGGCATTGGTCACCAGGTTGGAGATGACCTGCTTCAGCTTCTCTTCGTCTCCGTTAACGATGAAGTCTGAAGGACAGTTCACGTTGAGCTGGTAGCCCTGCTCCACTTCCAGGACCCGGTAGGTCCGGGCGATGGAGAGGACCGCCTGGGAAAGGCTGAACTCCTTCTTCTCGATGGAGATCTTGCCGGACTGCATGCGGGATACGGCCAGAAGGTCGTCGACCAGATCGTTCAGCCTTTTTGACTCATCGATGATGACCTGCAGGTGCTGTTCCCGCTTCTGGGGGTTGTCCCCGGAGATGTCCCGGATCATTTCGGCGTAGGACCGGATCATGGTCAGGGGGGTCCTCAGGTCGTGGGAGACGTTGGCGATCAGGTCCTTCTGCATCAGGTCCGACTTCTCCAGCTCTATGGAGGCGGAGGTCAGAGTGTCGGCCAGATTGTTGATCTCCGTGTAGTGGCCGCCTTTGAAAACGATCCCGTATTCTCCGTGGGCCAGCCGCTCGGCCGATGATGTGATCTTACGGATGGGCCGGGTGATGCGGGCGGACAGATACAGGGACATGATAAAGGCCAGTATAAGTGAGATGATCGTGACATAGATCAGGATCGTCGTCATGATCTTGCTGGTCGAGGTGACGGGCCGAAGGGGAGAGAAGATATACAGGACCATGGCGTCCTCATAATTCGAACCGCAGTCTTCCTTGTTGAGGACGGAAGCATAGGCGTATACATCCTTCTCGGTGGAATTCTCTACCTGGGATCTCTGCACATCCCCGCCGTCATTCGAAACGATATCGTCATAGATGGATACGATGGATCCTCCGTACTCCTGAAGCAGATTGTTCCCCAAAGGGGAGTAGAAGAGAACGGGAGTGCCGTCGTAGAAGGAAATGACGAAGATATGAAGGTCATAGGACCGGGACAGCTTGTCCATCTCATCGTGAAAGGCGGCCTCGGTCTCATGGGGATAGGCCTCCTGCAGCTGCTCCGCGACCATCCTGGTCTGAGAGGTCTTCATGGCACCGTAAAAATTGTTCAGGAACAGGACCTGCAGGGTCCAGAGGAGGACCATCAGGAAGCCTGCGAACAGCACGAAGTACATGAAGGTTTTGAACTTGACACTCTTGAAATCAGGATTAAGCTTCAAATTTATATCCTACCCCACGCAGCGTTACGATGTAATCGCGGTATTTCCCCAGATTGTTTCTCAGGTTCTTGATATGGGTGTCGATGGTACGGTCTTCGCCGTAAAAATCATATCCCCAGATATCCGAGAGAAGCTGGTCCCTGGACAGGGCCAGGTTCCTGTGCTCGACCAGATAGAAAAGGAGGTCGTATTCCTTGGGAGTCAGGTCCACCTTCTCACCGTCGATGGTGACCGTACGGGCCGGAATGTTGATCTTCAGTCCGTCAAAGGTCAGTTCGTTGGAGACGGGCTGCTGGGCGGCGCTGCGTCTTGACAGGACCGCGTTGACCCGGGCCATCAGTTCCTTGGGACTGAAGGGCTTGACCACATAATCGTCGATGCCCAGCTCAAAGCCGAACAGCTTGTCGTACTCCTCGCTTCTGGCGGAGAGCATGATGATGGGGGTGTCCTTCTCCTTGCGGATCTCCTTGCAGGCGGAATAACCGTCCAGCTTCGGCATCATGATGTCCATGATGATCAGGTCGTAATCGTTCATCTTGCAAAGGCCGACCGCGGCCATCCCATCGGCGGCCTCGGTAACTTCATGCCCGTTGAACTCGGAATATTCCCGGATGACTTCGCGGATCTTCTGCTCGTCATCGGCAACCAGAATCTTAGCCATAATATATATCCTCCTGACAATAGGGTAATGCCCTTTCGTGAAGAATCTGTGTGCTTTGCGTGTGTATACCGCAATATTCATAATAGCACAATTTGATGGGCAGAGGTAAGAAATTGTGATATAATATCAAATAAGTATGACCAGAAGGCAATGCGGGAGGAATGTATGTACCAGGTAGGCGATAAGATCCTGTATCCTATGCATGGAGCGGGAATCATAAAACAAATCGAGAAGCGGGAAATACTGGGCAGCGTCAAGGATTACTATATCCTGCACGTTCCTTGCGGTGACATGAAAGTCATGATTCCGGTGGATAATTGCGATGCCATCGGCGTTCGTCCGATCGTCACGGAAGACAGAATATGGGAAGCCGTAGAGATCCTGAAACAGGAATCGACACAGATGACCGGAAACTGGAACAAAAGGTATCGCGAGAACATGGAGAAGATCAAGACCGGAAACATTGAGCTGGTTGCTGAGATCGTTCGCAATCTGACGAGGATAGACAGGGAAAATCGTCTGTCCGCCGGTGAGAAGAAGATGCTTACCAACGTCAGGAAGATCCTGCAGAGTGAGATCATGCTCGTTTGCAATATCGACGAGACAGAGGCCCGCAGGATCATCGAGGACGCCATCTGAGCAGGCATACTGCAAAATCTGGACGAAAGGAGGTGAGAAAGAGTGCTTGAAAGAATATGGAAAACAGTTTTCACGATCATCGGCGCGGTCATCGGATACGGGGCGTATCAGCTGACTGCCTTTATCGCAGCGGGAAGAGGCTACGTTCTGGATGAGCGGTTCTCCGTCGTGGAGAGGATGTTCATCGTTGTTGTTTTCGTTATTATTTTTGGATTAATTTTTCTTAAGCTGACTCCGCTTCTGACCCGGCAGGGACAGAAGGCCGCGGTAACGATCGAATCAGATCTGAAGAAGACATCCGCCAATGATATCGTCCTGACTTCATCGGGCCTGATCGTCGGTCTGATCATTGCCTATCTGCTGACCGGGCTTTATGAAGGGATCAACATACCCATCCTGAGGGTCGTACTGAATATCATCACCTACGTGATCTTGGGATCACTGGGCGTACTGGTAGCCAACACCCGGGGCAAGGATATCCGGGAGACCCTGCTGGCCGTGAGGCGGGCGCCCTCTTCCGGCAAGGGCGGTAAGCACAAGCCGGAGTCGACGCCCAAGATCCTGGACACCAGCGTCATCATCGACGGCAGGATATTCGACATCATGAAGACCGGCTTTCTGGAAGGGCCGATCATCATTGCGGAATTCGTTCTGGTGGAGCTGCAGCATGTGGCGGATTCTTCCGACTCGCTGAAGCGCAACCGGGGCCGCCGGGGTCTGGATATCCTGAACAAGATCCAGACCGAATACGGCGTCGAGATATACAATACAGCAGAAGACGCGTCTCTGGAGGAGATCCCGGAAGTGGATGTCAAGCTGCTGAAACTGGCCCAGAATATCGGGGGCAAGGTGGTGACCAATGATTTCAACCTGAACAAGGTCGCCGCCATCAAAGGGGTGCCGGTGCTGAACATCAATGAACTGGCCAACACCCTCAAGCCGGTGGTGCTGCCGGGAGAAGAGATGATCCTTTCCCTGGTCAAAGAAGGAAAGGAACGCAATCAGGCAGTGGCCTATCTGGATGACGGCACCATGATCGTCGTCGAAGACGGAAGGCGGTTCATCGGTCAGACCATCAAGGTCACAGTGACCAGCGTCCTGCAGACCACTGCGGGAAGAATGATCTTCGCGAAACCTTCGGGGGACCGGTGATCACCGAAGACAGGAGGACCGGATATGTATAACGGCAAGCGGGTGGCTGTCATCATAGCAGCTGGCGGAACGGGATCAAGGGTCGGAGCATCCATCCCGAAACAGTATCTGAAGATCGGCGGGCAGCCGGTGATCATCAAAGCCATGAAGGTCTTCGACGGCATGGAGGCGGTGGATCATATCTTCGTCGTCGCCGGGGAGGACTACGTGGACTATTGCCAGGAACTGATCGACAGACACGGCTTTGAGAAGATGGAGACCGTCGTCGCCGGAGGAAAGCTCCGGCAGGATTCCGTCTACAACGCCCTGCAGGAGATGAACCGGAGGAAGCCCGGGGTCGAGTACGTACTGATCCACGACGCGGCAAGGCCCTTCATCAGTGAGGAAGTGGTCCGCAATGTCCTGCAGGCGACGGAAGAAGGAGGCGCGGCAGTGGCCTGCGTCGCCATGACCAACAGCGTCCGCAGGGTGGGAGACGGCGGTACGGGAAGCGAAAGCGTCGACCGCAGTGAATACTATTCCGTGCAGACGCCCCAGGGTTTCCGTAAGTCCCTGCTGATCGACGCCTATGAGAAAGCGTATGACGACAGCTTTTTCGGTACGGACGACGCGGCAGTCGTCGAACACGCCGGAGGGCAGATCGCCATCGTCGACGGAGAATACCAGAACATCAAGATCACGACGAAAGAGGACCTTCCCATGGAGAATCGAGTTGGAACAGGATTTGACGTACACGTCCTGACCGAGGGACGGAAGCTGATCCTCGGGGGTGTCGACATCCCCTTCGAGAGAGGACTGCAGGGCCATTCAGATGCCGATGTCCTGACCCATGCGGTGATGGACGCCCTGCTGGGGGCGGCAGGACTTGGCGACATAGGACTGCATTTCCCGGATACCGATCCGGCCTACGAGGGGATCAGCAGTCTCCAGCTTTTGCAGAAGGTGAAGGAAAAGCTGGAGGAAGCATTCTATGAGATCGGCAATATCGATGTGACCCTGATCGCCCAGAGGCCGAAGATCCGGCCCTATGTGGAGCAGATGCAGCAGAACCTGGCCGAGGTGCTGCAGATCGATGTCAGCCGGATCAACATCAAGGGAACCACAACGGAAAGGCTGGGGTTCACCGGAAGAGAAGAAGGCATTGCCTGTGAGGCAGTCGCTTCTATATACAGATAAACTACAGAGGAGAACAAAAACACATGAAACTATCAAGAGCGCATTTGAAAACACTGAGAGAGGTCCCCACCGAGGCGGAGATCCCGAGCCATATCCTGCTGCTGAGAACAGGAATGATCCGCAAGCTGGTATCGGGCGTATACGGATTCATGCCCATGGGCCGCAGGACCCTGTCCAAGATCGAGAACATCATCCGTGAGGAGATGGACGCTGCGGGAGGTCAGGAGATCCTGATGTCCGCGATCCAGCCGGCGGAGCTGTGGCAGGAATCGGGCAGATGGTACGCCTACGGGCCGGAACTCTGGCGTCTGAAGGACAGAAACGGCAGAGACTTCTGCCTGGGACCGACACACGAGGAGATCTTCACTGACATCGTGAGAAACGACATTTCTTCCTACCGGCAGCTGCCCATGAACCTCTATCAGATCCAGACGAAATACAGGGATGAAGCCGGTCCCAGATTCGGCCTGATGCGTAGCCGTGAGTTCATCATGAAGGACGCCTATTCCTTCGACAGAGATGAAGCGGGCCTGGACGAGAGCTACCGGATCATGTATGAAGCCTATGAGAAGATCTTCAGCAGATGCGGACTGACCTTCCGGCCGGTCGAGGCGGACTCCGGAGCCATCGGCGGAAGCAACTCCCATGAGTTCACCGCCCTTTCCGAGGTCGGCGAGAGCGAGATCGCTTACTGCGACAAATGCGACATGGCCGCTACCACCGAAAGAGCGGCCTGCACCGATGCTCCCGCTTCCGATGAGGAGATGCTCCCGATCGAGGAAGTGTATACCCCCGAGACCAAGACCATCGAAGAGGTGGCGGACTTCCTGGGACTGGATACCAGACAGACACTGAAGGCCCTTCTCTTCGTCAAATACAATGAGGAAGGTCAGGAAGACGGCTACGTGGCAGCCTTTGTCAGGGGCGACAGAGAGCTGAACATGACCAAGCTGGTCAACGCTCTGGATATTCCGGAGCACGCCATCGAATTCGCTGATGAAGAGAGGATGCACGAGGCCACAGGCTGCGTCGGCGGCTTCACCGGTCCGGTAGGCCTGCACGACTGCACCATCGTCGTGGACAGCGAAGTGCCGGGACTGAAGAACCTGTGCGCGGGAGCATGCAAGGTCGACCATCACATGAAGAACGTGAACTACGGTCGTGACTACGAGGCGGATATCGTTACGGACATCAAGGTCCTGGCGGAAGGAGATCCCTGCCCGGTCTGCGGTGCTCCCGTCAAATACGCCCGGGGCATCGAGGTCGGCCAGGTCTTCAAGCTGGGCACCAAGTACAGCGAGTCCATGGGAGCATATTACAAAGACGAGAACATGGAGAACCATCCCATCGTCATGGGATGCTACGGCATCGGCGTGACCCGTACCATGGCCGCCATCGTCGAGCAGCACCACGATGACAACGGGATCATCTGGCCCATCTCGGTGGCGCCCTATCACGTGATCATCACCCTGATGAAGCCGGAGGACGAGGTCCAGGCCGGGGTCGCTGACCGGATCTATGAAGAGCTGAGACAGCGGGGCGTGGAAGTGGTCCTGGACGACCGCAAAGAGCGTCCGGGCGTCAAGTTCAAGGACGCGGACCTGCTGGGCATCCCCATCCGGATCACCGTCGGAAGAGGGGCAGCGGACGGAATGATCGAATACAAGATGCGCCGGGACGCAGACCGGACCGACATGACCGTTGAAGAAGGCATCGAAGCTGCCGTCAGAACGGTCGAGGCGGAGCGGTACGGCGGCGTGAAATAAATGAAGAACAAAGGCGAAGTGAAGGAACTGGCATCTCTGTTCGCGGCATTCCTCAAACTGGGCCTGTTCACCATCGGCGGAGGCTATGCCATGATCCCCCAGATGCAGCATCTGGCTGTGGAGGAGCACGGCTGGCTGACGGATGAGGAAGTCGTGGACTGCATAGCGGTAAGCCAGTCTCTTCCCGGTATCATCGCCATCAACATGGCCACATATATCGGCCGTAAGCTGTACGGAATGAAGGGCGCGGTCTGCGCGACCGTGGGAGTGGTGATCCCCTCCTTCGTGATCATAAGCCTGATCGTCCTGGTCCTGGGAGCCATCGGGGAGAATCCCTGGCTCCAGGGAGCCTTCCTGGGAGTGAAGGCCGCGGTCTGCGGCCTGATCCTGGTATCGGCGGTACGGCTGGGCAGGCAGGTCCTGCGGACGCCCTTCCAGTGGGTGCTGATGCTGGGAGCCCTGGCGGCCATTGCCTTTGCCGGGATCAATGCTGTTTGGGTGATCCTGGCGGCGGCTCTGCTGGGGATCATCTACAGCTCGATCCGCAGCGGGAAGGAGGTGCGCTGATGGGGTTTGTGAACCTTTTCGCGGCTTTCTTTCGGATCGGCCTCTTCGGCTTTGGAGGCGGGCTTGCCATGCTGCCTCTGATCTACCAGAGCGTGCAGCAGTTCGGCTTCATGGATCCGGCGGAATTCTCCGACCTGCTGGCCCTTTCCCAGGTGACGCCGGGACCGATCGCGGTCAACGCGGCTACCTATGTAGGGCTGCATTTTGCCGGCCTTCCCGGAGCGGCGGTGGCTACATTCGGAGTCGTACTGCCGGAATTCATCATCATGATGATGGTCTGCCGCTTTCTGGACAGGTTCCGGGAGAACCGGCTGGTCGAGGGAGCCTTCACCGGGATCCGTCCGGTGACCATCGGACTGCTTTTCGCGGCGGCCCTCTTCGTCAGTGACGGGGTCCTGACCAGAGGACCGGTGATCTCCAAGGCCATCCTGACCGCGGGAGCCGGTTATTTCGACTGGATCGCCGTCGGGATCGGGGCCGGAGCGGTCCTGCTGATGACGGCGGCGAAAATGAAACCGATCCGGGTCATGCTGCTCGCGGCGGCCGCCGGAGCGGTGCTTGGGGGCACGGGATTGATACAAGTATAAAAAGAGGAGAAAGATCATGTGGACTGGAGGAGTGAGAGCCATCGTGCTCGATGACAGCAAGAGAATGCTTCTGGTGCGTCAGCATCACGACGGCAAGGACATCTGGATGGTGCCGGGCGGCGGCATCGAAGAAGGTGAGAACGCGGCGGAGGCGGCGATCCGGGAAGTCATGGAGGAAACAGGGCTCCAGATCGCTGTAGACGGCCTGCTTTGGCACGTGGAGGAAGTCTCCGGCCGGGGACAGCGGTTCGTCAACTTCTTCCTGGGCCATGTGGAGGGAGACATCCAAAAGCTGGAGCTGGGCTATGACCCGGAACTGGCGGAGGACGCCCAGGTCCTGAGGGAAGTGGCCTTCCTTGACCGGGAGGACGTAGCTAAGCTGGAAGTGCTTTATCCGGAATACCTGAAGGATGAGTTCTGGCAGCTGCTGGACAGCGGCAAACTGCAGTATAACGCGTTCCGGATGAGGGACTGAAATAAACAACGGAGGAATCAAACAATGAAGTATGTAAGAATCGAAATGGAAAACGGCGATGTCATGAGAGGCGAACTCTATCCGGAGATCGCGCCCATCACCGTCGAGAACTTTATCAAGCTGGTCGAGGACGGCTTCTATGACGGCCTGATCTTCCACCGGGTCATCCCGGGATTCATGATCCAGGGCGGATGTCCGGACGGCACAGGCATGGGAGGCCCGGGCTGGTCCATCAAGGGCGAGTTCGCCATGAACGGAGTCAAGAACGACCTGAAGCACACCAGAGGTGTTCTTTCCATGGCCCGTTCCATGATGCCGGATTCAGCAGGATCCCAGTTCTTCATCATGGTCGAAGACGCTCCCCATCTGGACGGACAGTACGCGGCCTTCGGCAAGATCGTCGAAGGAATGGAGGCGGCTGACGCTATCGTAAACCAGCCCAGAAACGCTATGGACAAGCCCAACAAGCCCCAGGTCATGAAGAAGGTGACCATCGAAGAGGAGTAGGATCCAGTCTGCAGTCGGACAGGAAATTATGTGAAAGCCACAAAAAAATATTAAAAACTTGTTGACAACCAACGAAAACTGTAGTAAGGTAAAGCCAAGTTAAGAAGGAAACCGATGACGGGGAAGTAAAACTGAGAGGCGGCCCCACAGAGAGTCCGGGATGGTGGGATCCGGATGGATGCAGCTTCAGTACAATGGGCCCCGGAGGGCGAGGTGAACGGATCTTGAGATCTCAGTAGCTGAGACGTGACGCCGGCGTTACGGGCGAGGAGTGTGATGGCACTCTGCAGAGAGGATGCGTGAATGCAGGTCCCGGGAAGGGGCAGGCAGGATCCGCGTCAATCAAGGTGGTACCGCAGGCTAGCGCCTGTCCTTGAAAGAGGACAGGCGCTTTTTGTTTCAACTGACAGACCTGCCTTTGCAGAGACTCCGAAATTCTAAATCTCATGTTTTATGAAAGGAGTCAGAAATGACAAAGACAAACGAAATCCCGTACAAGATCTATCTCACAGAAGAAGAGATGCCGACGCAGTATTACAACGTCCGGGCGGATATGAT
>ODAI014064319.1_pt1 | contig 12638 bp, 10 predicted proteins | sample 1539321 | NCBI WGS metagenome assembly ODAI01 (sample SAMN02144231, study PRJEB22623) | gut metagenome | biome: sheep rumen | host: Ovis aries | place: New Zealand
GGAGGAAAAAGGATATCAAGAACCTGCAGAGCCCACAACGGATATGCTGAAATTCACGCTGCAAGACGACGAGAAGGAGTTTTTTGTTAGTGAGGATATCAATGATGGCTATCAGGAAATCAAAGTGCTTGACGTTAGTCTCATCATCAATGGTGTGAACTACGATGAAACCATTGAACTGCCTCAGGAAATATTTCCACTCCTCATGTACGCTTATAGTTGTGCATTAGATGGTCCTTTGAGGAATTTAGACGATGAATCTCTTGAATTTCGTTTCTTCCCTTGGTTGGAAAGAAACCATCCACGTCTTGCTGGCGCAATTATGGAAGCTACAGAAGGTCTGCTAATTGAAAGAATTGAAGATGATGTAGATGGAAAATATCGCAATCATATCAACTATGAGGAGCCAACCAATGAAGATGACTGGTTCGAATTAGGCGATAATGATATCAGATATCTGATAGGTAATCTGCCCGACCGTATTCATAAAGCTAAAAGACCCTTATCATGGCTGCTACCAACTTTAGATTTCTGACCAAATCAGCGTTTAAGATTGCGCTGAGCTGTCCGCATAAGCTGTATTACTACGGACGGCCTGACGAGTATGAGAACGCTAATGCCAACGACGAGTTTTTAGAGTCGCTGGCTGAGGGCGGTTTCCAGGTGGGTGAACTGGCAAAGATCTATTGCGATGTGCCAGACGACTGTGACCTGAAGAACCTGATGGGCCACGAGGAGTCGCTGCAACGCACTCAGGAACTGATGCAGCGCGACCAGGTGAACATCGCTGAGGCGGCCTTCTGCTTCGGCAATCTGTTTGTGCGTGTGGATATCCTGAAGAAAGATGGTAACCGTATCGAACTGATAGAGGTGAAGGCTAAGTCGTGGAATCCTGAAACGGATAATTTTATCAGTTCTAGGCCCAAGGGAGCCGTAGCCAGCGGCATTCGTCCCTACGTCTATGATGTAGCCTTCCAGAAGTATGTGGTATGCCAAGCCCTGAAAGAGTTGTATCCCAACGAGGACTACAGCGTCAAGGCTTTCCTGATGATGGCCGACAAGAGCAAACGAGCCGACATAGACGGTCTGAACCAACTGTTCAAGATAGAGAAGAACCAACAAGGTCGTGCTGAAGCCGTGATGGCATCCGATGCTCGCCAACGGATAGCAGAAAGTAATGTGCAGGTGGTAACACCTTTTGATGTAGATGAACTCTGCGATACCATTATTGCTGGCGAAACCACTGAGCAGACAACAGATAAGAATCCTACCTGCATGGGGATGCGCTTTGTGCCGTTTATCCATTGGGTAGCCGATTACTATTGCAAGGGCCTTCGTTGTCCTGACCGTGTTGAACTGGCAGGCAAATGCCTGAAGTGCGAGTTCCATTGCATAGCCGATAGCGACAAGAAGGATGGTAAGCGTGAATGCTGGCTGACACAGGTAACAGAAGACGACTACGATCATCGTCCGCTCATCGCCACCCTGAACGGTAGCAGTCTGAGCACCAATCGTGGCAAATGGGTGAGCGAGGGGAAATACTTCATGGACCAGTTGACGGAAACGGAACTGAAGCCCTTTAACGAGAAGACACCTGATGCCCCAGGTTTGGATGACTATCAGCGAAAATGGCTGCAGATAGGTATGGAAACGAAGAACGAAGACATCCTGAGCCGATTCAGAGAGCATCTGAATGGCAATATCTATCTGAACGTAGATGGACTGCGCGCAGAAATGGCCAAGTGGAAGTACCCATTGCACATGATTGACTTCGAAACCACAGCCGTTGCCCTGCCTTATTATATTGGTATGAAGCCCTACGAGCAAGTGGCTTTTCAGTTCTCGCACCATATCATCTACGAGGATGGACGCATTGAGCATGCAGGTCAGTATCTGAACGAAGATGTGACGAAGTTCCCCAATTTTGAGTTTGTACGTGAACTACGTCGTCAGTTATCTCAGGACGAAGGCACCATTTTCCGCTATGCCACCCACGAGAACAGCATCCTGCGCGCTATCGCTGGTCAGTTGGCCGATAGCAATGAACGAGACAAGGACGAGTTGATAGCCTTCATCCGCAGTATCACCCACGAAAAGGACAAAAACCACAATCTGGTGTATCAGGGCGAACGCGATATGGTGGACCTGTTGCAGGTCGTCAAGCGCTACTTCTACCAACTGGACGAGATGCACGGCAGCAACAGCATAAAACAGGTCCTGCCAGCCGTATTGAACAGTAGCCAGTATCTGAAACAGAAGTACAGCCAGCCTATTTATGGCTCCATCATCCCAAGCTGCAACATCAAAGAGACGGAACCTTTGGCATGGATTAAGTTGGAAGCCGACGGTCACGTAGACAGTCCTTACCACCAATTGCCTTCAGTAGGCGCGCTGATAGGCATGAGCGAAGAAGAGATGGAACAGATGGAACAGCTATCCACTGACGAGAAGGATTTCGAAGTGGCCAACGGTGGTGCCGCCTTGACAGCCTACAACAAGCTGATGTTCTGCGAGGGCCAAGGCATGAACGACGCCCTACGACAAGCCCTGCTGCGCTATTGCGAGCTCGACACGATGTCTATGGTATTTATCTGGGAATACTTTCACGATATGGTACAAAGATGAAATGAGGCTTGAAAATTCGAACCTCATTTCTTCTTTAATACTCATCCTCGTTGAAGAGGAAGTCTTCCTTGGTGGGATAGTCGGGCCATATTTCTTCGATGCTTTCATAGACGTCGCCCTCGTCCTCTATCTCCTGCAGGTTTTCGAGCACTTCGAGGGGAGCACCCGAGCGGATGGCGTAGTCTATCAGTTCGTCCTTGGTGGCGGGCCAGGGCGCATCTTCCAGTTTTGATGCTAATTCCAGTGTCCAGTACATAATCGTGTTTACTATTTTATTATTTATTACATTATTACAGGTTTGCTGTTTTCTATTTACAGGTTTACTGCCTTACACGTTTTCTGTTTATATTTTTCGCTTTTTCAGACATGTGTCTGTAATTTGCCCGCAAAAGTAATATATTTTTTCTTATTTGCAAGCATTCTGCCAAGTTTTTTCTTGTATGCCTGCAATAAAATTCAACTTTTTGGCTAAAACGAAGAGATAATCGCTCAGTCGGTTGACATATTTGATGATTTCAGGCCCCACTTCCGCTTCCTGTGCGAGGGCGATGATGCGTCGCTCGGCACGCCGGCAGACGGTTCTGCACACATGCGCCTGTGCCGCCTCGCGGGTGCCTCCGCAGAGAATAAAGCCCTGTGGCTCGGGCAGTTCTGCCAGGATGGCGTCTATCTCCTGCTCCAGTGCCTGCGTCTCGGCGGGGTCTATCTGTGCCGAGGGGTATAGCGGCGTGGTGGCCTGGTCGGTGGCCAGGTGTGTACAGACGCAGAACAGGTTACGCTGTATGCCCACCAGCATGTCCTGCTCGTGGCCTTGCGGCATCAGTGCCGCCAGCAGTCCGAGGTGTGCTCCCAGCTCGTCCACGGTGCCGTAAGCCTCCAGTCTGTTGCACGATTTCAGCACGCGCTGCCCTCCCACGAGAGCCGTCTTTCCGCTGTCTCCTCCCCGCGTATATACTTTGCTTATTTTCATAGTTCGGTTTGTTAGAAGTTTTTCTTATTGTGATGTTTGTCCGTTAGTCAGAAGTTTATCTTGTAGTGGCGTCCATATCGCTGCTTGTCGAAGAACACGATGCCGCAGTAGTACAGGTCGAAGGTTGTTGCCGTGCGGCTGTCCTCCGTGATGTCGTGCCATCGTTGCGGGGCTTGCCAGATGTTGTCCACCACCACCACCGACTGCTCGTTGCACCGGTCCACCACCGACTGCCAGCCCTCCGTGTCGGCGATGTCGATGTATGCCAGTTCTACGCGCCTGATGTCGTCTATACTGGGCAGGAACACCGTCTTCCTGCATCCCGCCTGCCACCACTGCTGCCACCTGTCGGCCGCCATCAGTCGCGGCTGCCGCCAGTTGGCCAGCCTGAACATCAGTCGCCCCTTCTTCTGTGTCAGCCAGTCGTCGGCCTTCAGCGTCGCATATGCATAGTACGGCCAATGCTCGTTCACCACGTAACGCACAAAGGCATAGTCGGTAGGCGACTGTATGCCGAATCCCCTACAACATCCTATGCGGCTTATCCATACCCATGCTGCTTTCAGTCTGTTCATGCCTTCTGTTTTAGGAAATGCGCCAACGCTTCCCAGCGTCGACGCATCAAAAACAAAAACTATTATTATCGAGTTATTCTTCTCGTTTTATTCGAACACCAGTCCCGACGTGGGATATTCATACCAGTCGGTGGCCATAGTGTGGTTTTCAGCCCACTCGCCAAACGCGTGGCCCGCCGTCTGATAGGCTCCGCCGAGCACACCGCTGTGCTTCGAGCCAATGACCTGCCACTCTATGGGATACTTGAAATTGCTCGTGGCCGTGATGGGCACCGCTACCGCCCACGGCGTTAAGCTGCCGTACGCTTTGGCATAGCCATCGGGCTTCATGGGCGTTATCACCTGGTCAGTCTTGAAGGGTATGGTGTGTACCTCCCAGTATGAGCTGCCGTAGGGCTCCACGATGAACACGTCGTAGATTTCGTTTTTCAGCATGTCCTTTGCCTTCTCAGCATCATTGAAGGTAAGGGTGTATATGGCCACGGGCGCATCCACATAGGCCGCGTTGGCATTGTTGACGGTGCGCTTCACGGTGTTGTAGAAATTCCGCTGCACGCCGCCGACGCTGGCCTGTGTGGGGTTCATGGCCCAGTGTGCATCCTTGAACAGCACCACCACCATGCTCGACGTGTTGTTGGGCGCGAAGCCTCCCGGCACGAATGTCTCCTGTGTGTCGATGTTGTTGTATGTGCCCATGCCCTGGCCTTCCGGCGACGCGAAGGGCTGCGTGACCACGGCGCTTGTCAGGTCGCTGCTGTTAATGCCTACGAGCCGAATGGCGGCACCGATGGTCTTCGTGGCACCGACGGCCTTCAGGCTCACCGTCAGCGTGACCACCTTGTCGTTGACGCTGGGTGTCACCGTCAGCACGGCATCGTTGAAGTCGTAGTCGCCGGCAACGGGGAAGTTGTCCTCGAAGCAGTACATATACGTGAGCGGGGCTTCAGGGCGCGGCGGTGTGGGCGTGCCCTTATAGACGGCACTACATCCCTCGTCAGAGAAGGTGACTTTTGCTCCGTCGTAGGTGGTCATTGATGCTCCGCTGGAGCTGTCCAGCCGATAGTACGGCTGGTTACCCACCTCGCCGGCTGCCACCTGATCTGCCGTCTTGTCGGAGTAGCCAAAGTTAAAGTGGTCGTCGGTGGCTACATAAAGGTGGCCAAAGTAGTTGGCCACGAAGCCCTGATTGGAATTTACGCCACTGAGCCGTTCTATTTTCTTGGCCTGGAATACAGCATTGTCGCCCGTCGAAGGACCGTAGATTCCGTAAACATCTTTAGTGATGCCCATTGAAGCCGTCTCTTTGACATGGAACAGTGATTGCGCGCCCATTTTTATGAAGCCCGGTCCCTTGAACGTGAAGTTCTTCGTGACCACCGAGGCAGCACCATTGAGCTGGAAACTATTGACTTGGGTATCGCCAAGGCCTATGTAGAACAGGTCGTTAACCACCAGCTTACAGTTGTTGATTACGTCGGTGCTTCCGGCTGTGTAAAAATAATTCTCAGTAGTATAACTTCCGTCATTTACCCAAGTACAGTTATTACTGTTGACAATGGTATAGCCAGTGATGGTAGCCGTGCCAAGGTTCAAGAAGTGGCCTGACCCTTCTACACGCAGTCCCTTTGCCTCAAGCGTGCCGGCATTGACAAACTGAGATTCGGAATTGGCAATAACCAACGAACTGGATACGTTAGCTCCGTATGGAGGAATAGATTGGACATAATCGCTTCCTGTTCCCTGGTACTTAATCACACCCTCGTTATAAACAAGGCCTTCGCCATACACTCCAGAGGCCCCATCACCTTTGACAATAACAGTGCCTCGGTTATAAAGCTTGATGTTGGAGCTGTTTCCTGCTTCAAAAGTCACAGTTGCTCCTTTGGCCACATACATCTTGAAATTACCTTTGCCATTCTGCGCATATTTGTTATACTTAAACGTAAGGTGTGCATCTGGCAGAATATAGAAAAACATCTCACTGGCACCATCGCCAGGCTGTGAATAATTGATATTCTTAGTACCTGTTACATATAGGGCAAAATGACCATTGTAGAAATTGGTATTTTGTGTTTCTGTAGTTTCTTTCAACACATAATTATGCAGGGCATCTTTAGTGTCGTTTCCGTAGGCTGACGCTAACAGCGCATCGGCAGGCACCGTCGTCTTGAAGTCGGCATCGTCCGGTGCCGAAGCGAACTTGAACTGCGGGGTGATGCCTGCGCGTCGGCTTGGCGCAGGGGCCGTTGCCCCGCCGATGTTGGCCTCCAAAAGTCCGTTCTTGATAGCCGTCGGATAGACCGTCATATATCCCTCTTCGTCGAACAGGGTGACGAAGGCATAGCTCTGCGACAGCTGATAGCTGAAGGGCATCGTGACGCTGCTTCCGTCGGTCACCGTGCCTTGCGCCAGCAGTGTCAGCTGGCTGTTGCCGACAGGATTCTTGTCGTAAATCTTCACTGTGTAGGTGTTGTCGCTCGAAAGATTCACCTTCACAGTTGCCGATGCCGACCCCATCGTGGCCCACCGATGGTAAGGGTCAACGTTGTCCACAACGAAGGCCTGATTGACGTAGTTGTCGTAGTTCTGCTGGTCGAACTCTATCTCCTTCTTGCACGACGTTACTCCCAACGCCAGCAAGGATAAACCGATTAAAACTTTACTCTTCATAGTGCGATGTGTTGCAATTGCGGTTCTTAAAATATCGATATCTGGCTGCAAAGATAGCAAAAGTTTCGTAAAGTTGTATCAATTCTTTAAATTTTAACATTTCATTGATGTTCGCAAACCTTTTCGTGTGTTTCGCAAAAAAAACATGTCAGAAAATTTGACGGTTCAATTGATTTTGCGTATCTTTGCAGCAAATTTCGGAATTTTTTCAATTTAAATGCTTACACACTATGAGAAAGAGTTATTTGATGAAAAGCATGGCCCTCGTGGCCATTGCCGCCGCCGCCGCCAGCTGTAACCACGACGCCTGGAACGAGCGGCCCGACACCACCAAGCAGCAGACGCAGGAGTATGCCAACAACTTCCGCAGCATCGTGCTCGGCGGACAGAACATGGATCCGCGCCAGACGTGGAACACGGCGACGAAAGCTAATGTGAAAGTCAGTGTGAATCTTGACTATGAGGCAGATTACAAAGTGTATATTACCACTGCCGACCCTCTGATAAAAAAAGGAGCTTACATCGGTGTCGCAGAAATAAAATCTGGTCAAGAGGCTATATTGTCTATTGCTAAGCCAGATGATGCTGTTTTGCTTTATGCCTCCTGTTACGATAAAGATGGGCACGCTATTGTGAAACCTTTCTTCATGACTGACGCAGAGGCATCCATATCTTTTGGAAGAACGGCCACTGCTCAGGCTCCCAATCGCGCTACTTCGACGGGTAATCGATGGAGCATCACTCCGCTTTCCATGCCAGATTTGAGTGCCTACACCACCGGTACTCTCTACGAAATGGAAGAAGCTTTCAATAATAACGGCTCTACGGTTGTCAACCAGGCCGATGGAAGCGAGAAGCACTTGAAGATTACTGGCAATTACAGTGGCGCCATTGCCCGCATCCAGTCTTATGCCAACCAGTCGGTTTATGTTACAGGCACGTGGGAGGTTCCTGCCGACCAGCGCTGTACGGGCGGTAGCGTCATCGTCGTCGGAGATGGCGGTGTTATCAACATCCCCGCTAATCATAAGTTAAGCACGAACGCTAATAACAACGCAGGTACTACGGGTATGATTTACGTCATGCCTGGAGGAAAAATTACCGGCGACGGTGAGCTTCAGTTCTCTAATGGTACTGAGACTTATAGCTACAATGCAGGTGTTATTACGGTGAAAGATATTAACATCAATGGCGGTATTCTTTATAATGCCGGAAAGATTGGTGGTGTTGAAGGAGAACACAATCCTGCATTAGTAGGGCCCGCTGGTACCATTGACAGTCCTAGTAAATTCATCAACCTAGGCCAAGCCACATTAGCATCAACTGGTGGTGCAGGTCTCTCTGTCGAAAATGCATGTAATATGTATGTTATTGGAAAGATGTCTGTTGGCAACACTAGCAAGATGGACAACGGCAGCTATACAGAGTGTGGTAGTTTTGTCGGTGGTGGCAATGGAAACGGAGACTGCTTATTGCTAATGGGTGAAGGTGCTTATATGAAAATAAAGGGAGATCTTTCTATTAATAACTTTGGTGTCTGGGGACCTGATAGTTCCAATCCGACACCTGCAATATTCGAGATCTCCAATGACGTTTCATATATAAACTGGACAGATTATTCGCCCGGAACATTCATGCTTGACAATGTGGATGTAGTTATTCCCGAAGATTTTGATACTACTATACCCGAAGGTTTCCAATACAACCCACGTATGAAACCCAGCCTCGCTGTACTTACTTTATGGATGAATGCTAACGGAAATGTAGGAATGGACACTAAAGACGGATATATTACTATCAACCCTTGGGTTAGTAAGGATGGCTCTGTAGCCGACAGTCGTCGTACATGCTCTTATGGCACATCACCCTCATTTACGTTTACGAAGGATACTGACGATAACTGTGGAATAAACATAAACAAAAAGAAGAATATAGAGCCCAACAGCAGCTGGTGCTACTTCGCCTTCGAGGACCTGGGCAAGAGCGACGACTTCGACTTCAACGACATTGTGGTGCGCGTGAGCACGCCCGACGAGAACGGCGTTGCCACCGTCGATCTGTGCGCCATTGGCGGCACGCTGGAGTGTACCGTGTTCAACGGCACTGCGCAGATTGGCCAGGAGGTACACAGCTACGGTGTGTTCGGTGCCAACACCAGCAACTGGGTGGGAGTGCCCATCGCGCAGCTCGGCACGGTGAATGTACCTGAAGGAACCACCGTTGCCCAGCTGAACATCAACATCCAGGTCAAGCGGTCGGACGGCAACATAGTCACCGTCACCGGCCCTGCGCCGGGCGAGACGCCGTTCCGCGTCTGCGTGACGGGCGACGAGCAGGGCCGCTGGTACTGGGCCAAGGAGCGCGTCAACATCAGCAGTGCCTACCCGAAGTTCGGCGCGTGGGGTGCCAACATCGAGACGTACCCCGAGTGGTATAAGGAGCCGGTGGCTGCCAGCGTGATGCAGTGGCAGGACGCTGAATAAACGAAACATCAAATACTCTGATAATTTTTAGTCCGAGGGATGTCTGCGTGATGCAGGCATCCCTCTCTATTTGCCTACGAACGCTTGACTTCCGTTTACGATTACGTGAGGTTTAACCTTTTTTAAGCAAATAAATGTTGAGTGTATTAGTATTTTTTATAATTTTGCAGTCGTAGCACGAAATTGTAACAGTGTGCAATCTATAAATCAAAGTAAAGTAAAAAAAATAAAGACATTGAAGGACATGAAAAAGTATTTGATGATGGGCGTAGCAGCATTGGCATTGGCCAGCTGTAGCCACGATGACATTCAGTTCGCTCAGCCGCCGGTGAATCCGAATCCCACCAAGGCCGAGCAGTATCAGACAGCGTTCGTTTCTACGTTCGGCGTGCCCGCAGCTACGCAGACGTGGGGATTCAACCAGGGAGGGGTGATGAGTGCCCCCGGAAGGAGGTCAGCACAACCTAATTCAAACCAGTGGGGAACGACAGATGACAACAGTAAGTATCTTGATTATCCGAAACCTGCTGATATCACTCCTGAAGAGAGGAAGGCTGTTTTGGATGTCTTCAATCAGCCGGGAAAAGAACATTATGAACCGCTGGTTAATTGGAGCCGTTTCTTCGTTCAACAAGTTTATTGTGGCCCTGAGGGTTATAAAATGACACAGTTGGCTTGTAAAGACCCCAACGGACATGAGGAAACTCAATATCTTTGGTCTGCGGAACGGGGAAATTATACTATAACCACAACGAGCTATCTTGACGAGGTCAATAATTTCAACGAAGGCAAATATAGTGGTAATGCCGAACAGGGATGTATGCTGATGTGGTATTCGTCCACTACTGATTGGAGTTATAAATCTACTCAAGGTGGCGGTCAGCGTTTTCATTATTTCAGAATGGAGAAAATCAACGGCAATTATTATGTTGGTCTCGATTTTGCTTCAGAGCGTCAAGCTTCAGCTAATGCTAACGAAGAATTTGACCGTGACTTAATTTATAACGACTGGATTGTAAAGATTGTTCCAGGTAAGGGAGAGTCTGTTCCTGTCGATGAAGTAATTGAGGAAGGCATGATTATTTGTGAAGACTTAGGTAACATCGGTGATTTCGACTTTAATGATGCAGTATTCTACGCCAAAATTTGGTCAAATGGCACTACCGAAATCACGCTGCTCGCTGCCGGTGGTACGCTGGAGCTGAGCGTGGCAGGCAAAGAGGTACACGAGGCTCTGCTTGGTGCCGAGAATGCCAAGAAGGGCGATGTGTATAAGATGATTAACACCGGTGCTGACGCTACAGCCAAGCCTTACACTTTCGAAGTTACAGGTTATACTCGTTTGATAGACATTCCTGTCGTTGTGAAGCAGAAAGGTGCCGCCGGCGATGTCACATCATACGAACTCTCTGCTCAAAGAGGCATGGCTCCCCAGAAGATCTGCGTGCCCTATGGCTTCAAGTGGTGCAAGGAGCGCAAGTCGCTGGCTGAGACCTATTCCGGCTTCAAGGCGTGGACTACGGGTGCCGCCAGCACATGGGCAGGCGAATATAAGGCCGAGGATGTTTACGAGACCGTGGCCGAGTAACCCCCACCGCCAACAACTATCATCAAGCACGGCAGCAATCTTGCGGCCGTGCTTTTTTTGCCTTCGCCGTTTTGTCCACCTTTTCGCGCGCGCGTATATATTTGGCAAACAAAAAAAAACATCCCGCACATCCCGCACATCTCGCACGTGAAAAAGTTTCAACACCTCCGTGGAGGCGGCCTGTTGTAACATTTTCACGTGCGAGATGTGCGGGATGTGCGGGATGTCTCTTTTTTTCACAATATATATATATTTACGGCAGAAAAATCCCGATGAAATCGTGGATTTTTGCGAGGAGAGCGGATGTCGGATTAGAAATCCGACAAAAAAAACGGGACTTGCGGAGAGGTGTGGAACAATGAGTAATTTTCATGGAGAGGCTCCTGGTAATCGTGGAGAGGCCACTAATTTTTGTGGAGAGGCCACTAATTTTCATGGAGCAATGAGTAATTTTCGTGGAGAGGCTCCTGGTAATCGTGGAGAGGCCACTAATTTTTGTGGAGAGGCTCCTGGTGATCATGGAGAGGCTACTAATATAAAGCTTTCGCGGCTATCGGTGCTCTCTCAACACCACCTCGCCCACACCGACGAAGAGTAATCCGAAGAGGATGGTGGCCAGCATGAGGGGATTGACGCTGACGGGCTCCACAGCCACGGTGCGCAGCAGCACCTCGCAGTGGACGGCCAGCGTGCGCAGCAGCACCTCGAAATGGACGGCCAGCAGCTCCCATCCCCGGAAAGCGACGAACAACGCCAGGAATGTCAGCACACAACAGGCCGTCCATAGCCGTTCGAACCAGTTGATGCGCGACGGCAGGTGCTGCATCACCCGCCGGGAGAATCCGTCGTCTTGCGGGCGGATGGCCGCCTCGCTGAAAAACTGTTGCAACAAGTGCTCATTATCTTCTGTCATATCCATTGTGTTTTAAATAGTCAGCTAATTTCTCCTTGCCCCGCGAGAGGTGCGACTTGACCGTGCCCTGCTTCATGCCGGTAATCTTGGCGATGGACGCGATGTCGTAGCCCTCGATGAGCTGTAGCGTGATGCACGTCCGCTCCTGTTCTTTCAAGATGGCCAAGGCTTGATAGATGTCCAGCTTCAGCGTAGCATGCGGTGCTGAAGTTGCTGCCGCCATGCCTTCGTCCGCCGGTATCGCGGCAGACATGTGCTCGCTGATGGTTAGGTCCCGCTGCGCAAGTGCGTGACGGTTCCTTGTGTAGTCGTAGAACACGTTATAGGCGATGCGCATCAGCCACGTGCGGAACGAGGCCAGACCACGAAACGAGGCGATGGCGGTATAGGCCTTGATGAACGTGTCCTGCGCCAGGTCGTCGCTCAACGGGCTGTCTCCCATCGTCTGGTGCAGGAAGAAGCTGCGCACAGGCGACTGATACCGGCGCACAAGCTCGTCGAAGGCTCGCTTGTTGCCGGACACAGCCACCTGCATCACGAGAGAGAAGTCTGAGGGCATCGGGGGGGTGGGATTACGGGATTACGATATTACGGTATTCCGATATTACGGTATTCCGGGATTACGGGATTCCGGGATTACGGGATTCCGGGATAACGGGATTGCGGGATAACGGGATTGCGGGATTACGGGTTTTTGGAATCAGGGCCGTAAGGCATTCTTCTCGGGCATGATAATCCAGGCCACGATGTAGAAGGGAATGCCGGCAAAGGCGGTAAACAACGTCAGGGCAGCATAGCCCAGCCGCACGGCTAC
>ODAI011571724.1_pt1 | contig 12629 bp, 7 predicted proteins | sample 1539321 | NCBI WGS metagenome assembly ODAI01 (sample SAMN02144231, study PRJEB22623) | gut metagenome | biome: sheep rumen | host: Ovis aries | place: New Zealand
ATCATCGAGACGTGGACCGAGATAGAGCACCACGAAAAGAAACCCGTCATCTTGCGGCGGTACGATAGCGGCTACTTGCCTCTTCCTCAGGGCGACATTTGGATCACCCACCTACATGGCAATTGGGCGGCGGAAGCCATACCTGTAACAGAGCGACTCACACGCGGAGAAAAGGTTATCCGCAACACCGATGGAGCGCGCAACGCCCACCTGGATGCGCCTGCGGTGATGATTTCGCTTGACGGGTACCCGCACGAGAACGACGGGCGCGTCATCGGCGCAGCATTGTGCTGGAGCGGCAATTATGAGATACGACTGAACGCAGCCGACGAGTGCGGCTTCCACCTGTATGCGGGCATCGACCCGCAGTCGTCTGCCTATGTGCTGGAACCGCGGCAGGTGTTCACTACACCTCACATGGCACTGACATATAGTACAGAAGGGATGGGCGGCGTTAGTCGCGCTTTCCACCGATGGGCACGCACGGAGGGCATGCTACATAACGGCAACACGACACGCGACATTCTGCTCAACAGTTGGGAAGGAATCTATTTCGACATCACCGAGCAGCGGATTACGGACATGATGGATGATATTGCGGCGTTTGGCGGCGAGCTGTTCGTCATGGACGATGGCTGGTTTGGCGGCAAGTACCGGCGTAACAGCGACGATGCGGCATTAGGCGACTGGGTGGTCGATACCCGCAAACTGCCCAACGGTCTGAAGGCCCTGACTGATGCAGCGGGGCAGCGACATATACGGTTCGGCATCTGGGTGGAACCCGAGGCGGTGAACACCCGCAGCGAACTGTACGAGAATCATCCCGAATGGGCGCTTCAGGTCAAGGGGCGTGACCTCAAACTGGGACGCGGAGGCACACAACTCGTGCTGGACATGACCAATCCCAAAGTGCAGGATTTTGTTTTCAACATGATAGACACCCTGCTTTCCCGTAACCCGTATATCTCTTACATCAAATGGGACGCCAACGCCTCTATCCAAAACTGCGGTTCCACCTATCTGCCCGCAGACAGGCAGAACAACCTGTATGTGGACTATCATCTGGGGCTATTGAAGACGCTGGAGCGCATTCGTGCCAAATACCCGAACGTGGTCATCAAGAACTGCGCCTCGGGCGGGGGACGCGCCAACTACGGTCTGATGCCGTATTTCGACGAGTTCTGGGTATCAGACAACAACGACGCCCTCCAGCGTATCTTCATACAGTGGGGCACGTCGTATTTCTTCCCGTCGAACGCCATGGCGCAACACATTGGCGGTTCGCCCTACTTGATGACGGGACGTGTCACGCCGATTAAGTTCCGCTGCGATGTAGCGATGTCCGGGCGTCTCGGTATGGAGCTTCAGCCCGCGCATATGACCGACGAGGAACGGGCGCAGTGCACCACTGCTTTTGCCGATTACAAAGAGTTACGCGAACTCATTCAGTTGGGCAACCTCTACCGTCTGGTGTCTCCCTACGAACATACATCCTCGTCTGCACAGCAACATACTGCCGCACTCATGTATGTGGACAACGACAAGACGCATGCCATCCTGTTTGCCTATTCGTGGAACAATTTCATGAAACAGGCACGTCCCGCCATCCGCTTGGCGGGACTGGACCCGGCACGCACCTACACGCTCACCGAGCGCAATGTGCAGACGGGCAAAGAGCCGTGTGCCCTCCACGGCAAGCAGTTCACCGGTGCTTTTCTCATGTCCGTGGGATTGCCAATCCCTCTCTCTGCCGACTACGGCCAAGACTACTCCTCGCGGATATTCGAACTGCATTAAATTACGAATTATGAACAAACTGCTACTTACACTCCCCTTGCTGGGTCTGGTGGCCTGCAATACGCCTCAACAGCGTTGTCTGTTCGGGCATCAGGACGATGTCGTTTACGGTCACGACTGGCAGCGTCTTGCGGACAGTACATACAACGACACGCGCTCTTCGGTGTGCGACCTGACCGGTCACATGCCCGACCTCATTGGTTTCGACTTGGGAGGAGCCGAACTGTGCCGGTCGCGCAATCTGGACTCCGTACCCTTCAACCGCATGCTTGAGGAGAGCCGTCGTCAGTTCCTGCGTGGCGGCAAGGTGACGCTCAGTTTCCATATGCGCAACCCGTTGACACTCGGCAACTCGTGGGACACCACGTCCTGTTTGAGCGAGGCACTTCGCCCCGGCTCGGCTGTACACGATACGCTGGCATGCTGGCTTGTCCGCACAGCACAGATGGCGAGGCGTATCAGTGACCTGCAAACAGCAGAAGGACAACTGATTCTCCGAGCCTGGCATGAGCAGAGCGGCAACTGGTTCTGGTGGTGTCGGGACTTCGCCTCAGCGGACGAATACAAGGCGCTCTGGGCATGGACGCGACACGTGTTCGACAGCGTGGGAGTACGCGCCGACTGGGCTTATTCGCCCGACAGACTGACTCTTTATGACAACACGCCGGAAGGGGCGTTGCGCGAGACAAGAGAATGGTATCCGGGCGACGAGTATGTGGACATCATCGGCACCGACTGCTACCATTTCGGAGGAGCGGAGGGCACTGCCGACTACCTGCATCGTGCCCACCGCCAATTAGGAGCAGCCTACGCTCTGGCGCAGGAGCGCGGCAAACGGTTGGCATTCACCGAGACGGGCAACGAGGGTATCCGGTGCCCGCAGTGGTACACCTCCGTTCTCTTGCCACTCCTGCGCGAATATCCGGTCGAGTACGTACTGGTATGGCGCAACGCATGGGATATTCCTACGCATTATTATGTGCCCATACCGGGTCACCCCGAAGCGGACGATTTCATTCGCTTCATGACTTCTTACTGATCCTGCTACCGCCTTGGATAAAGTGCCTGACACATGTACAAACGCATACAAGGTGTTGGAGAACGGTCATTTGGTAATAATTTGTAACAACACTAAATACAATGCAAATGGAACAATGGTCCAATAAAGTACATCAACTCCGCGCTGCACACGAAGCGCTGCTCTCCCGTCCTAACGAACCCGTCACCCTTCCTTTCAGGGAAGGGACGGGGTTAGGCTTTAACGGAATATATACCAAATACCAATACCCGATTCTCACGGCGGAGCACACGCCGTTGGAGTGGCGTTACGATTTCAATGAACAAGACAACCCCTATCTGATGCAACGCATCATGATGAACGCGGTGCTCAATGCCGGCGCTATTTTCTTCGAAGGTAAATACACCGTAGTGGCGCGTGTGGAAGGTGCCGACCGCAAATCGTTCTTTGCCGTGGCACAGTCACCTAACGGCATCGACAACTGGCGCTTTTGGGACGAGCCGGTCACCATGCCCGATGGCAACAATCCGCCAGCCACCAACGTGTATGACATGCGTCTAACGCGCCACGAGGACGGCTGGATATATGGCATTTTCTGCGTAGAGCGTCACGATGAAACCAAACCCTACGACACCTCGGCGGCAACGGCAGCGGCAGGCATTGCACGCACCCACGACCTGATTCATTGGGAGCGGTTGGATGACCTCCGATCGCTTTGCCAGCAGCGAAACGTCGTTTTGCACCCTGAGTTTATCCGCACGCAAATGGTAAATGGTAAATGTGTAAATGGTAAATGGTATGCGCTCTACACCCGCCCGCAGGATGGGTTTATCGAGACAGGCAAGGGCGGCGGAATCGGTTGGACTCTTGTGGCGGATATCACCCATGCCGAGGTGCGCGATGAGCGGATTATATTCGGTCGCAAGTACCACACGGTTTATGAAGTCAAGAACGGCGAGGGGCCTGCTCCTATCAAGACCGCCAAAGGTTGGCTGCACCTCGCGCATGGTGTACGCAACACCGCCAGCGGACTCCGATATGTGCTCTATATGTACATGACCGCATTGGACGACCCCACTCGCGTCATTGCTCGTCCGGGAGGGTGGTTCTTGGTGCCCGAAGGTGCAGAGTATGTAGGCGATGTAATGAACGTGGCGTTTTCCAACGGCTGGATTGAGCACGAGGGGAAAGTGTTCATCTACTACGCCACCGCCGACACGCGTCTGCATGTCGCCACCACCACCGTAGACCGGCTCCTCGACTACTGCCTTCATACCCCCGAAGACGGTCTCACCACCTCCGCCTCCGTAGAGAAAATCAACGCCCTTGTACATAAGAACCAAATGTCTAAATGACTAAATAAATGCCCAAATTACTTCGCCACATAGGCTACGGTTTCGGTGACATGTCGTCATCGATGTTCTGGAAGGTGTTTTCCTACTACCTGCCATTTTTTTACAGTAACGTCTTCGGGCTGAGCCTGAAAGACGCCGGTATTATCCTGCTTGTCACACGCATATGGGACGCGGTGAGCGACCCTCTGATGGGTATTATTGCCGACCGCACCCACACCCGTTGGGGCAAGTACCGTCCCTATCTGCTGTTTGTGGCACCGCTGTTCTCCGTAGCAGGGATACTGCTGTTCACCACACCCGATTGGGAGTACTCCGCCAAACTTGTCTGGGCGTACGCCACCTACATACTGATGATGACGGTGTATACGGGTATCAACGTACCCTATGGTGCCATGTTGGGCGTGATGACGGCAGACTCCCAAGAGAAGACGGTTTATTCCTCATTCCGCATGTTCTTCGCCTACGGAGGCTCTTTTCTTGCCCTGTTCATGTGGGAGCCCCTGTGCAATGCATTGGGCGGGTACGACAATCCCGAGGGCTGGCGTTGGGCGATGGTCATCATTGCGGCAATATGTTTTATTCTGTTCCTCTGCTGTTTTGCCATGACCAAAGAGGAACTGCACACCGTCAGCAATGTATCCGTAGGCTCCGACCTCAGGGCGTTGCTTACCAACAAACCATGGTGGCTATTGATTGGTGCAGCCCTGTGTTTCAATCTGTTCTGCACGGTTCGCGGGGCTACGGTGGCATATTACTTTGCCGACATTATCCCCGCCGGAGCCACCCTTCATGTGGGCACGTACAGTTTTCTCTTTTACGCAGGTCTGTTCCTCGCGGTGGGTGAAGTGAGCAATATGGCTGGCGTGGCACTATGTGTACCCATGGCGGCGCATTACGGCAAGAAAACCACCTTTATTGCGGTGAATATCTGCCTGTGCGTGCTTTCGGTTCTCTACTTCTTTATTCCCGTTTCGCAGGTCGGGTTTTGGCTCATGCTTGCAGCGCAAGTACTGATATCCATGCTGACCGGTGTCATGTCACCGCTCATTTGGTCCATGTACGCCGACGTGAGCGACTTTGCCGAGTGGAAATACCGTACCGCCTCGACGGGACTCATTTTCTCATCGTCCAGCATGGCGCAGAAGTTCGGCGGAGCGATTGGCGGCTCGTCTGCATTATGGCTGCTTGCCGCCTGCGGATACATCACCGGCACGGCAGAACAGGGAGTGGTACAGCAGCCTGAAATGGCGCTTCTGTGCCTGAAAAGTCTCATGTCATTCATTCCCGCACTCGTCAGTCTGTTGGCTGTTCTGGTGGTGTCCTTTTACCCGCTGACGACATCACGTATGAAACAGATAGACAGCGAACTGCAAGTGCAACGAAACGAATAGGTACCTCAGCAGTCTGCACATATATCTACACTCTTACACTCCTGAACAATCATGAACACTTCCGATTTAAGATCATTCAAACAAGCGGCGAAACAATTGCTCGAAGAAAATATTCTGCCTTATTGGCTCGCTTTGCGCGACGACCTGCACGGCGGTTTTTACGGCAGGGTGACGGGCGAGGAGCAAGTGATAAGAGATGCGCCCCGGGGGGCCATCCTCTATGCACGCATCCTATGGGCGTTCTCGGCGGCATATCGCGTGCTGCCAAACCCCAAGTACTTGTCCGCCGCCCGGCATGCCAAGCAGTATATTGAGGCCTACCTCTTGGACCGCGATTATGGCGGCTCCTTTTGGTCGGTGACCGCCAACGGCGAACCGCTTGACACACACAAACAGATATACGCGCAGGCGTTCATGCTCTATGCCTTCAGCGAATATTATCGTTCCACCATGGATGCCGGGGCACTGCATTCGGCGGTTTCCCTTTTCCACGTGATTGAACAGCATGGTCGCGACCGTGTCTATGGTGGCTACACCGAGGCGGCGGCACGCAACTGGCAACCCATCGAAGACATGCGCCTTAGTGACAAGGACGAGAACACCGCCAAATCGCAGAACACCAACCTCCATGTTTTAGAGGCATACACCCACCTCTACCGCATTTGGCAGACACCCGAACTGCATGAGGCACTCACGGCTTTGGTCGATACTTTCCACACACATATCATCCAACCATCCGGACATTTGGGACTGTTCTTCAACGAACAATGGCACCCCACCAACCATCACTTCAGCGCAGGGCATGATATCGAGTGCTCATGGCTGCTTGACGAGGCGGCGGGGGTATTGGGAATGAATTGCGACGAGGATGTGCGCCGTTTGGCGAGGGCGGCAAGCGAAGACCTCCATCACGATGGTAGCATCGGGGAAAAAGTGTGGTGGGAACAGGCGGAGGCAGTCGTTGGATACACCAATATGTACCTGCGTTTCGGCGACCCGGCAGATATGGACAAAGCGTTGGCTGTGTGGCGGTTTATTAACACCTGCCTTATTGATACCGAGAATGGCGAATGGTATTGGTCTGTCCTCCCTGATGGCACGCCCGACCGAATCAACGACAAGGCGGGGTTTTGGAAATGCCCCTACCACAATTCACGCATGTGTATCGAAATACTTCAACGAATATGAAACCATACAAATTCCAACCTTACCTGAAAACCACCATCTGGGGTGGATATCAGATTGCCCCTTTCAAAGGGATTTATACCGCGCAGCCTAATATCGGCGAGTCGTGGGAAATCAGTGGCGTGCCCGAACATGAGTCGGTTGCCGTTGAGCGCGGACTGATTGGCGATGTCGATTTGGGACTGAACCTCACACAATTGATTGACAAGTACAAGGGACTGCTTGTCGGCGAACGGGTTTACAAACATTTTGGTAACAAGTTCCCGCTGCTGGTCAAGTTCATCGACTCGCGCCAAGACCTCTCCGTACAAGTACATCCCGACGATAAACTGGCGCAGCAACGTCACGGTTGTTCAGGCAAAACCGAGATGTGGTACGTCATCAAGGCGGACGTGGGGGCAAAAATCTATTCGGGTCTCAAGCAGAGTATCACACCCGAAGACTACGAGCATCTGGCAACGGCTGAACCGCTCAACGGGCACTCGCCCATGCAGGATGTTATTGCCGTGCACGAATCACACCAGGGCGACCTCTATTTCCTGCCCGCAGGACGGCTGCATGCCATTGGAGCGGGCAATTTCCTTGCCGAGATACAACAGACGTCAGACATCACTTACCGCGTCTATGATTTCGGACGCAAAGACGCGCAAGGCAACCCGCGTGAACTGCATATAACCGAGGCGAAGGATGCCATTGATTATCGGGTGTGGCCCGAGTATCGTACCGGTTACGATTCCACCAAGCCTAATTCCGAACTCATCCATTGCCCCTATTTCATTGTCAACCGGATTGTTGTGCAGGTGGCAGCCGAAATCGACCTGCATACCGATGCCTTCGTCGTCGTGGTCTGCCTGTGGGGAGCCGCGCATATCAACGGTATCCATGTCAAACAAGGGGAGACACTCCTTGTGCCCGCCTCCGAGAATGTACTCTACATTTTCGGCAACGCCACTTTCCTCACCGCCACCATGTAACACACAAATCTTATCCCGCGTTATCTCCTGCTCGGATGGCATTCCAAGCCATGCGAGCACTTTTTTTGCACTTTTTTGACCAAAAATCTTGCACATGTCAGAAAAAAGCAGTACCTTTGCAAGGTTTTTGTATTGTAAGGAGTACAGGAGTATAAATGATAAAATGAGAAAATGATAAAATGATAAAATATGTAAATAGTTTGGCACTCAGGGTGCTGACAGGGATAGTCATTGCCGGCTGGGTAATAGCAGGGTTGTGCTCGTTCAAGACAAGCAATCCGGAACAGACAAGCGAATGGGAAATGATTTGGCATGACGAGTTTGACGCAAACGGAACGCCCGATGCAACCAAATGGGACTATGAGACCGGGTTTGTCCGCAACTATGAGCGGCAGTGGTACTCGCCTGATAATGTGTACTGTAGGGGAGGCAGGCTGATAATCGAAGCGCGCGAAGCGGACTTTGCCTGCCCATCCTATGACGAGACCGGCACCAACTGGCGTCATACTCGCGAACGGGTAGAATGGACCAGCGGCTCAGTCGTGACAAAAGGGCGGTTCACCTTCACGTATGGCAGAGTGGAAGTGCGCGCACGCATTCCTGTCTGTGCAGGGGCATGGCCTGCTATATGGCTGTTAGGCAGCGACTTGCCATGGCCCGGAAACGGCGAGATTGATATGCTGGAATACTACCAACTGCAGGGTAAGCCAACCATCCTGGCGAATGTATGTTGGGCGGGCAAGAACGATGAGGACACCCGGTGGGACTCATCGTACACGCCCCTGTCCCATTTCACCAAACAAGACAAAGGTTGGGCGCAACGGTTTCACACCTGGCGAATGGACTGGGATGAGCAAAACATTCGCCTGTATCTGGATGACGAACTGCTCAACGAGACATCTCTCGAAAAAACAATAAACGGAAAAGCCTGTTGCGAAGGCATAAACCCCTTCCGGTATCCGCAGTACCTGCTGCTGAATCTGGCATTGGACACGCGGGTGAAAGACCTGCAGAAAACCGACTTTCCAATGCGCTACGAAGTGGATTATGTGCGCGTGTATAAGCAGAAATCAAAATAAAACACGGGCAAAAGGCATTTTTCTCACTCAGAATTTGCATAATTGAAAAAAAAGCAGTACCTTTGCACCCGCGTTCGGCACCCTTGGACACGAATGAGGCTTGGGGGGGATTTTGGCATGGTATTTGTCGAAGAAAACGTAGTGAAACTCTGACGATGAAGCAGAGACGTGGAATGGTACATATCGTAGGGCTGTTTACTCGTAACACGTTTAGGCAGTCCGGGGCGGGAGGGTGTATATACATCCTGCTGTTGTGTTGTATGTTACTCTGCAGCGTTTATGCCCGTGCCGACGAGGATGAAGAACAGGAGAGCACACCTGCCATTGACGCACCCATCGACTATAAAGCCAACGACTCCATCGTCTTACTTGGCAACGGCACGGCGTTCCTTCATGGGCAAGGCAACGTCAAGTACAAGACCATGGACCTGACTGCCGACTTTATCCGCGCCAAGATGGACTCATCCACCATCTATGCCGCCGGTGTGTACGACAGCATCGAGGACGAGACGAAAGGTCTGCCCGTCTTCAAGGACGGCGAGAAGAGTTACGAGTCGCGCGCCATGACGTACAACATGAAGAGCAAGAAAGCCTATATCCGCCATGTGGTAACAGAACAAGGCGAGGGTTACATCATAGCCGACCGCACCAAAAAGATGGAAAATGACGAGTTGATGATGGGCGGTGGCAAATACACTACTTGCGATGACCATGACCATCCCCACTTCTATCTGCGTCTGACCAAAGCTAAAGTGAAGCCCGGCGAGTATGTAGCCACCGGTCCGGCCTACATGGTGGTGGGCGATGTGCCGCTTCCACTGGCGATTCCATTCGGTTTCTTTCCTTTCACGGACAAGTATTCCAGCGGTCTGATTATGCCTCAGTTCGGCGACAACTCCGAGCGAGGGTTGTACCTGAACGGAATAGGTTACTACTTCGCACTGAGTGACTACGCCGATTTGGAAATCACAGGCGATATTTACACCCGCGGAACATGGGCGATTTATGCCAAGAGCAAATACAAATGGCGCTACCATTTCTCGGGAAATATTGCCGCCAACTACCGCGTGGATGTGACGGGTGAGAAAGATATGCCCGACTTCAAGAAATCCACCAACTTCAGCCTGCGCTGGACCCATACGCAGGACGCAAAGGCCAATCCCTACTCCACTTTCTCGGCGTCCGTCAATTTTTCCACATCCGGCTACAACCGCTCGAATATCAACTCTTACTATAACCCTCAACTGACATCGGAAAACACCAAATCCAGTACGGTCAGTTACACCCAGCGCTTCCCCGACTCGCCATGGACAGTGACCATGTCCGCCAGCATCAACCAGAACACGCGGGACTCAACCATCGCGCTGACGCTGCCGGACCTGAACGTATCCATGTCCTCCATTTATCCTTTCAAACGCAAAAAAGCCGTTGGCAAGGAGAAATGGTACGAGAAAATCAAGTTGTCCTACAACATGAGTTCGAAGATCTCCACCAACATGAAGGAAAAAGAGATTCTGCACAGCAATTTCCTGCGCGACTGGAAGACGGGCATGCAGCACTCTATCCCCATTTCCGCCTCCTTCACGCTGTTCAAATATCTGACGGTGACGCCCAGTATCAGTTACAAAGAACGTTGGTATTTCCAACGGATTGACCGCAGTTGGGACGAGGCGGAAAACCAGGTTGCCATGGACACCACCTACGGGTTCTACCGCGTGTGGGACCTCACCACCTCCGTATCCATGCAGACCAAACTGTACGGTTTCTTTATTCCCTCGCGCAAACTGTTCCCTAACGGCAAGGTGGACCGCTTCAGGCACGTGTTCACGCCCTCTATTTCGCTGAACTATTCTCCTGACTGCGAACCGATTAGGGCAAAGATTGACCACAACTATTATGGTACTTACGACAGACCGGTGACAAGAGCCGACGGTTCTGTGGTGTACGAAACCGTCAAGTACTCGCGCTTCCAGAACCAGATGTACGGCACGCCCTCCAGCGGCAACGTGGGGTCGCTGTCTTTCTCGTTGGGTAATAACCTCGAGATGAAAGTACGTAACGACAAGGACACCACCGGCAAAGCGCCATACAAAGTGGTCTCGCTGATTGACAACTTCTCCATCTCAGGCGGATACAACTTCATGGCGGACTCCATGAACTGGAGCAATTTCTCGGTGAACCTGCGTATCAAGTTGCCCAAACCGCTCAACTACACCATCAACCTTTCCGGTCAGTTCGACCCTTACCTGTATGCCCTCAGCCCTTCCGGCACACCCGTACGAACGAACCGCAGATGCTGGCAAGAGGGCAAGTTCCTGCATTTCAAGGGAACCAGCACCTCCTTCTCCTACACCTTCAACAACGAAGTGGTGAAGAAATGGATCAATGGCGGGGATGACAAAGAAAAAAAGAAACAAGGTCTGCCCGATTTCGACCCCGACGACCCCTACTCCACCAATCCGGAAACGGGTGAGTTCTGGTCGGAAGAAGACCGTGCCGCCAAGCGCAAAGAGAACTTGGACAAACAGCACGCCAAACAGGATGTGGACGACGACGGATTCATTTTCACGGAGATTCCTTGGAGTCTCACCATCAACTACAGCGTACGGTATGGCGAGTCCAACGAGTTCGACTACAAGCGAATGAACTACAAGATGAAGTTCACGCACAACCTCTCTTTCTCCGCCAGCATCGGGCTGGGTAAGGGATGGAAAGCCAGCACCAGCACCTCCTTCGATTTCACGGCAAAAAAATTCTCTTCCGCCACCATTAACATCACGCGTGACCTGCACTGCTGGACCATGACCGCCAGCGTAGTACCCTTTGGACCGTACAAGAGTTACACTTTCCACATCGGTGTGAACGCCTCCATGCTGGCGGACCTCAAGTATGACAAGACCAGCACCGAGTCCACCAACCCGAGGGTGAATTGGTGGTAACAAGGGTAAGAGGAGAACCATAAGATGACCATAAGATGACCATAAGATAACCATAAGATGACCATAAGATGACCATAAGATGGGCGAAACAAGTAGCACACATAAAATAACCAAGATATGGCAAACATTTTAGCAATTGTAGGACGACCGAACGTGGGCAAATCCACGCTGTTCAACCGTCTAACCAAGACCCGACGAGCAATCGTCAGCGACCAAGCCGGCACTACGCGCGACCGACAATACGGACGCTCGGAGTGGAACGGCAAAGAGTTCTCCGTCATCGACACAGGTGGCTGGGTCGTCAATTCCGACGACATCTTCGAGGGCGAAATCAACCGGCAGGTGCAACTCGCCATCCGCGAAGCGGACGTAGTACTGTTGATTGTCGATGTTAACGAGGGCGTCACACAGTTCGACAGCGAAGTGGCACATTTGCTCCGCCAGGCAGGCAAACCCGTACTCTTGGCGGTGAACAAAGTCGATACGTTCGCCGACCAATATGCTGCCGCCGAGTTCTACAAACTGGGACTGGGCGAGCCCTTCATCCTCTCTGCCATGAACGGATTGGGCACCGGCGAACTGCTGGACGCGTTGCTTGACAAGTTCCCCGAAAAAGCCGCAGAGGAGGCACTGGACGAACTGCCGCGTTTCGCCATCGTTGGGCGACCCAATGCCGGCAAATCCAGCCTGCTGAATGCACTTATCGGCGAGGAACGTACCGTCGTAACGGACATTGCCGGCACAACGCGCGACTCCATCTACACACGCTACAACAAGTTCGGCAAGGACTTCTACCTGGTGGACACGGCCGGTATCCGCAAGAAAGCAAAAGTGACCGAAGACCTGGAATACTACTCTGTCGTGCGCAGTATCCGCGCCATTGAGAACAGC
>ODAI010447972.1_pt1 | contig 12628 bp, 8 predicted proteins | sample 1539321 | NCBI WGS metagenome assembly ODAI01 (sample SAMN02144231, study PRJEB22623) | gut metagenome | biome: sheep rumen | host: Ovis aries | place: New Zealand
CGCTGAACCGGTTGCAAAGGATATATCCGCCAGGATCCACATCCCAATGCATGAATCTTCCCTCCTTTTCACCGGTGGTCTCGCGGAATTTCTTTTCTTCGAAATCATCCAATAGCCGGATATCATATTCGACCATCAACACATAACGCTCTGTCCGGCCCGGCTTTGTCGTATGAGGCTCTATGCCGAAACCGGTTTCGCCATAGGGCATCAATCCTTTCATATTCGCATAAGCGCATGGAATGGCGTGAGCGTAATCGGAATATCCGTCGGGAACCTCTTCATCATCGTGTTTCTGCTCAGAACAAGACAAGCTCGAAAGCAGCAGAAAGATCATCTGAATCAGAAAGATTAAGTTCTTCATGGCCTGATCCCAGTTACTTGTTTCAAGTTATACTTGTACTGTCTTACGATTATTGTTGTTCCTGGTTTCCGAAAAACCCAAAATTAAAACCTGCCATAGTCTTACGCTGTTGTCAACTTACAAAAATAAGCATTTTTTCGGAACCTCAGCGACCAGGGGAATCAGATTCGGATGCATCGGATTCATTCCGGGCCTCACGGCGGCGGGTGACCCATTCATGCGGGGTCATACCATATTGACGGACAAAGCTTCTGGTGAAATAAGACGGAGAGGAGTATCCGACGGCGAAGGCTATCTCCGCAATGGATTGCTTTCCTTCCGAAAGAAGGACGGCCGCCTTGCTCAGGCGGGCCTGGCTGATGAGCCGGTTGGGCGTTTCTCCGGTCAGTTCCCGGACTTTGAGAAACAGACTGGATTTGGAGATGGCCAGTTCCTGCACCAGGAAGGAAACCGACAGGTCGGGATCCGCCAGGTGGTCCTGGAGGAGTCGGTTCAGGCGGTCCAGGAACGCGGCGGAATCAGCGGGAGAATGGGAAGAGCCGTCTTCGGCCCCGGATGCCGGCTGCCGGTCCATGGATACAAGCATGCGTTCCAGGTTGCCGGAAAGAGACCGCAGCATGCGCTGGTTCCTCTCGATGGCATTGATTTCCGCATGGAAGTCGGACGTTGCCTTGGGATGTTTCTTCAGGCGCTCCAGTTGCACGCCGATTCCCTGAACGGGGGCCTCCAACTGGCTGTTCAGGGAGGAAAGCAGACGGGCCCTGTCGCCCATCTCGTCTTCTTTGACCAGGGAGACGGCTTCATCCAGTTCTCGGGCATACTGCGTCTGGGTCCGGCGTTTCGCCTGCTGCAGCAGCAGTCTGACACCCAGAAAAAGCAGGGCGATTCCCACGAGGACATAGAGGAAAATGGCCAGGCCCGAACGCAAAGGATGCGGACGGACAGTAAACGAGATGGAAACCCCCTCCCGGTTCCATACACCGCTGTTGTTGCTGGCAATGACCGTCAGGCAATATTTCCCGGGAGGCAGCCCGCTGTATTCGACCCAGTTCTGATTTCCCAGGTCCTTCCAATAAGCAGGCCCCATTCCCTCCAGCCGGCAGGAATAACGGACTTTTTCCGGGGCACAGTAACTCAGGGCGGCGAAGCCGATGCGCAGGTCCCGCATCTTCCAGGAAAAGGAGGGGGCCGTCTTTCCCGGAAAGAAAACCTCCTGCCTGTCCTTTCCGTTTCGGGAAGTCATTCCGAAGCGGGTGATGAGGACGGTCGGCGGAACACTGTTGGTACGGATGTTGCCCGGGTAAAAGGACACAAAGCCATCCAGGGACCCCAGAAAAATCCTCCCGTCATGGGCGACGAGGCCCGAGGCCGGAAAGAACAGACTGCCCGGAATGCCGTCGTTGATCCCGAACCGCTCGGTCATCCCCGTGGAAAGGGAATAGCGGATCAGGGAAGAGGAGGTGGAAATCCACAGCTGGGTTCCGTCATAAGCGGCATAGCGGATGTCCTCCCCCTCCAGCAGTACGCTCCCCTGGCCATCTTTGAGCAGGACGAGTCCTTTTTCCGTACCGGCACAGATGCCCCCCGGAATGGCCAGCAGACAGCGGACCACATCGCTGGGAAGGTCGCCGGAAGACGTGGTGTAGCCCTTCCAATCCCCATTGGGGTGGCGGCAAAGCAGCCCCTTCCCCTCGGTCGCGAACCAGATGGTCCCGTCCCCATCGGGGAGGATGGCTCCGGTCATGAAACCCGTTTCCTGTTCCGGAACGAATCTGTCCGCGGAAGCGTCATACCGGCTGATTCCCGTCAGGTTACCGGCCCAGAGCGTTCCCTCTGAATCCCGGGCCAAGGAATAGACGCTGCTGTCCAACAGGCCGTTGTCACGCAGGTACACGCGGCTTTTGCCGCTCCGGAGATCGGTCCGCAGGAGCCCCCGGGAGAAGGTCCCCACCCAGAGATCCGATCCGGACCGGTGAATCGCATGGATGTTCATGGCCGCCCCCGGATCGTTCTCCCTCATGGGCACCTTCCAGCGCTGCGCCGTTCCGGTGACGGGATCGTACCGGAACAGGCCGCCGTTGTCGGACCCCATCCACACCGTTCCGTCCGGGTCCTCGCAGAAGCAGCTGACGATGTAGTTCTCTTCGGCATCGACCAACTCGGACAGTGAGCGGGAAACGAACTGTCCGGCAAATGGGGAGACGTAATTCACGCCGCCATAATAGGTTCCGATCCATATTCCGCCCTCGCGGTCCTCCAGGACCGGGTAGACGAATTTACTGGACAGGGACGACGGGTTCCGGCGGTCGTTGCCGTACAGGGTACCCCCGCCGTCCTGGAGCGGCTTCAGGTCCAGCAGACCGTCGTCCGAACCGATCAGGAAATGATATGGCTCGACTTGCGTAAGGGAGTGGATATGGGTGAACCCCCTCCCCCCGGGAACGGGATTGCGGACGGTCCGGGTCTCCGGGTCCAGGGTATACAGGCCCCGGTCCCATGTCCCCAGCCACATGGTCCCGGAAGGATCCTGGGCCATGGCGTAAATGCGGGTCGGACTGCAGTCTTGGTAATCGAGCAGCGCCGGAGTGAAGGAATCGGAAGTTCCCGAAAAAAGGTAGAGCCGTTGCTCTCCCGTGGGAGAGGCGGCCCAGATACGCCCGTCTGCGGATTCAAACAGGCATTCAATGTCATTTCCATCCAGGTATTGGGTCAGGTTCCCATCGGACCAGCGGAACAGTCCCCTGTTCCGCGTCCCCACCCAGATATCTCCGTCCTGGTCCTCCATCAGGTCGCAGACCCACTCGGCCGGAAACGCTTCCATCGGATGGACCGCATGGTCCTGCAAGTACCGGAACACCCCGTTTTCCGTCCCGAGCCATAAGGTGCCCTGGCGGTCCTCCAGGATCCGCCGGACCGGATGGACCTCTCCCGAAGGAAAGGGATGATGGACGATGACCCGCCCGTCAAAACTGTCCAGCCCACCGTTGGTGCCCAGCCAGATCAGCCCGGACCGATCCTGGATCAGGGCCCGGACGGTGTTGGAGGACAGTCCGTCCCGGGTAGTGTAGTGGCGGAAAGAATAGGCAGGAGCCCCGGGGAGGGGGATGGCCGCGCCCAGCAGCAGGACTGCGGCGGACAGCCACAACCGTGTCAGGATAGCCATGATGTCAGGCCCCCTCCCCATGAGCGGATACTGCCATACTGCCTACTTGACGTCCCGGATGGGGTTCTGGGTGAGCCAAGGGTTGGCTTCCAGGGTCGCGGCGCGGAACGGGAAGATATTGTCATCCACGTTGTCGATGGTCTCAACGCGCGGCTTGCAGAACCAGGACTTGCCGTTCCAGACGCTCTGACCGTTGGTCATCTTGAATCGGATGAGGTCCTGACGACGGTGCCATTCCCCCATGAATTCCCAGCCGAGCTCGTCCAGGAGTCCGCCGAGGATAATGTCGTCGCCGCCCTCGTGGGTGATTACCCATTCGTTCTTCTGGCCGGCTTCGGTCTTGGCGGGATCGTCCTGGATGTTCAGGTTGTAGCGCAGGCCGTAGTCATAGCAGCTGCCTCCCTTGAGCTGGGCGGCGGTAACGGTAGCCTTCTCGGGCGCCGAAGTGAAGTTGCGGGCGCGGACCTGACTGACCAGCTCGGCGGCCTCATCTTCATTCTTGCCCAGGCGAAGCAGGCACTCGGCCTTGATCATGAGGGCGTCGGCATAGCGGAACACCGGAAGGTCGGTGGAGTAGGTGCCCACGGGGCCGTTTCCGATCTCGTATTTGTGGCAGCGGGCGCCTTCGAACTCATAGGCTCCGTCGATGCTGCCAAACTCGATGGTGTAGTTGCAGCCTTCGATTTCCTTGCCCTGCTGGTCATACTGCTGGCCCCAGAACCAAGTGTCGGTCAGACGCTGGTCATCCTCGTCATAGGTATGGATGAACTGCGGAATGGCGCCGGCACCGGAGGTTGCCCAACTGGTGTATCCATAGGTCTTTCGGTTGGAATTGGCCAGCCAGAGGCTGGCCCAGCCGAGGCCGTAGGAATAAGGATATTCGAACGGGAAGGCGAGGATGACCTCGGGGCTGGAAGAGATGTCAGCCTTGAAGTTGTCCAGGTAATTGGCGGCCAGGGAATACTTGCCTGAAGCAATCACCTCTTCTACTTCATCCAGCGCCTTCTGGTAGTAGGACTGGTCGCTCTCGTCATTGAACCAGGCATTGTGGTTAAGGTACATCTTCGCGAGCAGCATGTTCACGCAGTAGTCGTTCACCACGCCGAAGCCGTTGTCAGCGCCGCACTTGCCCTTGATGGCGTTCAGTTCGTCCATGATGAAATCGTAGGTCACCTGCGGAGCGACCTGGGTGGGCATCCAGCCGTCTTCGTGAATATAGGAGGTGTCCAGGCCGATATTGCGGAAATTGTCGAACAGGTTATAGTACATCAACGCCCGGAAGAAGCGCAACTGATTGAATGTTACGGCATTCTGCTTGATTGCATCCATCTCCATCATCCGGTTGCATTCGGAAATCGCGGAATAGGCGGCGGAGAAGAAACCGGCGCAGTGGCTGATGCTGTTGTTGAACGTATGTTTGTGGAGCAGGATGTAATACTTGCCCCAGCCGATTCCCAGGCGGGAAGGAACGCACCACATATCGGTGGATTCCTCCAGGTCTCCCATCCCGTTGAAGGAGGCATAGACCTGGTGGACATAGTCATAGACGGATGCGAGCATGGCCTGGATGTCGTCATCGGTGAATTCGTATTTCTCGGCCGCGATCTGGCTGTAGATGGTTTCGTCCAGATTGGTACAGGCGGAGGAAAGGACCGCCGCCGCGGCAAGGATGGTATAGAGAATCTTTTTCATGGCTTGACGCATTTTTTAACGATACATACGCTGCGGGTAACTGGAGGCTTTTCCAAACTTCAGGTTCACGCCGACGGTGAGCGTACGCACCGGCGGATAATTGGTGGAAGACTCATGGCCGAAGTACCAGAGGTCCGCGTTGGACAGTTCAGGATCCAGGCCGGAGTACCGGGTGATGGTGAACAGGTTGGTGGCGGCCACATACAGGCGGGCGGCTGTCAGATAGGGGTTGTCCTTCAGGTTGAAGGTATAACCGAAGCTGGCGTTCTTAAGTTTCAGGAAGTCGCCCTTCTCCAGGTGGGCGCTGGTCCACTGCTTGGAGTTCATGTTGCGGGACAGTACGTTGCCGTCGGCGAAAGGAGCAACCAGGAGGGACTTCAAGTGGTTGTACTGGGTGTAGTAGTAGCTTTCATATTCCACCCGTCCCTCGTTCAGGATCTGGAAGCCGAACTGGCCGGTGAACTGCAGGCCCAGGTCGAAGCCCTTGTAGCGGAGGCGGTGGTTCATGCCCATGTACAGGTCGGGAAGGGCATGGCCCAGGACCTGGCAGTAGGTGTCGTTGTTGTCCATGGCCGGGACATATTCCTCGGCCTCGCCGGTCTCCACGTTCTCAATCATCCATTTGCCGTCAGCGGAGATGCCGACAGCCTTGGGACCGTACCAGAGGTCTACCCGCTGTCCGGGCTCCAGCCGGTGCGTGCGGGCCGAAGAGATGTTACCGAAACCACTGTTGTACTGGTAGTTATCGGTCTCGTACAGGTCGTTGGAGAGGTTTACCAGCTTGTTGGAGTTGTGGGAGAAGGTGAAGTCCATGTCCCACTGGAAGTCGCGGGTCTTCACAGGCGTCGTGTTGATGGCCAGCTCGACACCGGAGTTGGTCATCACGCCCACGTTGGCCAGCGTCTGGTCATACAGGTTCGGGGGAGTGGGCACGTTGTACCAGTAAAGCATGTCGCTGGTCGTCTTCCGGTACAGGTCGAGCGTGAAGCCCAGGCGGCCGCCCAGGAACTGGGCGTCCAGACCTACGTTATATTCCTGGGATTTCTCCCACTTCAGGTCCGGGTTGGGGTTGGAAGCGATAGACATGCCGGGCAGCCATTTCCCTTCGGAGAAATAGTAACCGTCATAGTCGTATCGGGTGAGGGACATGTAGGAGGACTCGGGAATGACGCCGGTGATACCGAAGCCGGCGCGGAGCTTGAGTTCGCTGATCCAGGTCACGTTGTGCATGAAATCCTCGTTGTGGATGTTCCAGCCGGCGGAAACGGAGGGGAAGTTACCCCACTTGTTGTTCTCACCGAACTTGGAGGAACCCTCCCGGCGGAAGGAGACCAGCACGTTGTAGCGATTGTCGTAACCATAGCTGATACGGCCGAAGAAGCCAATCAGCTTGCTGTCTTCGCGGTAGGAGCTCATGGTGGCGTTTCCTTCCTTGAGCGCGCGGCCCAGGCCCAGGTTGTCGGTTCCGAAGAAATAGTTCGGGAAATCCCGGTTGTAGGCGCTGAAGCTCTTGTAGTCGTCGTACTGCCAGCTGTAACCGGCCAGGGCGTTCAGGCGGTGCTTGCCGAGCACCTTGTCATAGCGTGTCGTGAGTTCCAGGAGTTTCTGCTGGGAACCGCCGTGGCTCAGGGTGGCCTGTCCCGTGTAGCCGTAGTTGATATTGCCGTAATCGTACTCGTTCCGGAAAGTGTCGGTGACACCGTTGGAATTCACCATGGCCAGTTTCAGGTTAGTCTGCCAGCCCTTGACAGGCTCCAGGGTGATGTTGCCGGTAAGACGGGTCTGCTGGTTCTTGTAACTGCCTTCCCGGCCCTTGATCATCGCCACGGGATTGTAGTAGTTGGTGGCGCTGAAGTTCTCGAAGAAGGAGCCGTCATCCTTGTACACGGGTTCCGTAGGGTTGCGGAGAATGGCCTGGTGGTAGGCCGACGAAGAGCTTACGATGTCGCTCTGGGTCTGGCGGGACTGGATGTCGAAGCCGATCTTGAGGATGTCGTTGAACAGCCACTGGGAGACACCTGCGTTGAGATTGAGGCTCTTGCGGTAGGTGTCGATGATGGTGCCTTCCGTGTCGCGGAAGGTAAAGTCGGCGTAGAAGGAAGTGTTCTCCAGGCCGCCGCTGATGTTCACGTTGTGGTTGTGGGAGAATGCGGTGCGGGAGATTTCCTTGAGCCAGTCGGTGGAGGTGCCGCCATCGGTGAGGTCCGTATGGCCGGCCTTGATGTCATCGACCCCCATGAAATCGTACATCTTCGCGAAATTGGAGAGGCTGGCGTAACCGGAATAGGTCGTGGTGACACGGCCGTCACGACGGCCGTTCTTCGTCGTGATGATGATCACGCCGTTTGCACCGCGGGTGCCATAGATGGCCGCTGCGGAGGCATCCTTCAGGACATCGATGCTTTCGATGCTCTCGGGAGCGACCGTGGACAGGCTTCCTTCGATGCCGTCCACGAGGACAAGCGGTGTCTGGCTGCCTTCCATCGAAATGACGCCGCGCAGGCGGATGGTGGACGTTGCGCTCGGGTCGCCGCTGCCGTTGGTGACGGTCAGGCCCGCCACCTTGCCCTGGATCAGGTCGCCGGCATCCAGCATCTGGCCGGCATTGAAGTCTTCGGCCTTGACGCTGGTGACCGCGCTGGTGACGTCACCCTTCCGCTGGGTACCGTAGCCGATGACCACGGTTTCCTCCAGGAAGGTGGCGGATTCGGCGAGGACGACATTGACAACGCCGTTCCGTCCGACGGGGACACGCTGGGTTTCATAACCGACGCAGGAGAATTCCAACACGGAATCCGGTCCCTTTACAGTGAGGACATACTGTCCGCGCCCGTCCGTGACGACGCCGTTCGTCGTCCCCGCTTCCACGACACCGGCGGCGACGACGCCCTGGCCCGTTTCGTCGGTGACGGTTCCCCTCACCGTTACCTGCGCAGCGGCAGGAAGTGCCGCCGTCAGCAAAGCGAGGGAGAGAAAGAAAGGTAAAAAGCTTTTCATAACAGATGATTTGTTAAAATAAGGATGTCTGGTTGATTTGTCACAAAGGTCATCATTTACGGATGAAATCAATAGAACAAAATTCCATTTCCCTTTCACTTTTGTTCAAAAAAGGCAAAATCATCCGATTCAGGCTGGCGATTAAAACAAAGTTTGCGTACCTTTAGACCGCGAATCACCCTTGACCATGATTGAATCTGCATCGCGATGAAAAAACTCCTTCCTTTCATTTTCGTTGTCGTCGCCCTTTTCCCCGCCCATGCCCAGCTCACGCCCGAGCGCCTGGCACAGGACAAGTATCTGGCAAACGGCGTCCACCACAGCTACGATCCCGGCGTCATCACCGACACGCCCGCCCCCAGAGGGTACAAACCTTTTTACATCAGCCATGTCGGCCGGCACGGAAGCCGCTACGACCTGGGAGAGGGCGAAAACTTCATCCTCGTCACCGACCTTCTCACCAAGGCCGGGGAGCAGGGGCTTCTGACAGCGGATGGCCGCAGCCTCCTGCAGGAGGTGTCCCTGATGAAGGACGCGTCCGAGGGGATGTGGGAAATGCTAACTCAGCGCGGTTGCCGGGAGCACCGGCAGATTGCCGCCCGGATGATGGCGCGCTTCCCCGCCGTTTTTTCCTCCCGGCAGCGAAAGGAAGTGGATGCGGTCTCCTCCACCGTGCCCCGGTGCATCCTGTCCATGACCAACTTCCTGCTGGAGGTGAGCCGGGAACATCCCCGTCTTGAAATCCGGACCGACACCGGAGACAAATACATGCGCTACCTGATGCATTGGGACAGCCGGAACCGGGCGCGCCAGACGACTGTCCGGCCGGACAGCGACCGCTACCTGCAGGAGCACCTGGATCCCGGCCGGATCCTGGGAACCCTGTTCACAGACCCAGCAGCGGCCCTGGGCGATTTTTCTCCCTACCGTTTTCTCCGGACCCTCTTCGTGTGCACATCCTTCACCGAGACCCTGGACATGGAGCGGGAAGTGGACCTGTACCGGTATTTCACCCTGGATGAGCTGTATGTCCTCGCGACGGACCAAAGCGACAGATTCTACACCCAGAACGCCAACTCCCTCCTGTACGGCGATTCCACCGCCCTTCAGGGAAAGCGGCTCCTCCGGGATTTCGTCGAGAAGGCGGACGCCGCCGTCTCCGGGGAAAGCACCCGGGCGGCAGACCTTCGTTTCACGCACGATACGGCCCTGCTGCCCTTCGCCACCCTCATCGGCTTCAGCGGCATGGACAAGAAGGCCCTCCAGACGGACGCCCACTATTACTGGTATTCCGGGGACATGATTCCGATGGGGTCCAACTACCAGCTGGTCTTCTACCGGAAGGGCAACGACATTCTGGTAAAGATGCTCTATAACGAAAAAGAGCGGACCGTGCCCGCACTCGCGCCGGTACAGGGCCCTTACTACCGCTGGGCCGACCTCCGGGCGTATTTCGCCCGCCTGTGTGACGGGGTGGAATAGGGTAACAAATGTCAAATAACGTCAAACTCCGCAGGAATTTCCACAGACCAGCTTTGATCTCCCTCGTAATAAGTGACGGTAAAAACGTGCTGCTTTACTTCCGGAATCTCCGTGAACATGAATAACGCGGGGCAGACATCCCTGCTAATCAGGTAATTATCTGCGCCCAGGTAAAACAGGTCTCCTTCATCAAGATCGTCCAGCATTTTGTTCACCGGGGAGTAACTATGGCACCTGGGGATCGGATCAAAATAGAAATACTTGGAATAAAGGTCTTTTTCCCCACCTCTTTCTTTCAAGTCTTTTCCCGCCTGGATGCTTGGCCACACAGACCATGAGAAAAACATGATTTTGGAGGATAATGATTCTCCGGCAGGGATGTCATTGAAATCTGCCGAACTCGTGATGGAAACACCGCTGAACCGGTTGCAAAGGATATTTCCGCCAGGATCCACATCCCAATACATGAATCTTCCCTCCTTTTCACCGGTGGTCTCACGGAATTTCTTTTCTTCGAAATCATCCAATAGCCGGATATCATATTCGACCATCAACACATAACGCTCTGTCCGGCCTGGCTTTATCGTATGAGGCTCTATGCCGAAACCGGTTTCGCCATAGGGCATCAATCCTTTCATTTGCGCGTAAGCGCATGGAATGGCGTGCGCGTAATTGGAATATCCGTCAGGAGCCTCTTCGTCATCGTGCTTCTGCTCAGAACAAGACAGCATCGAAAGCAACAGAAAAATAATCTGAATCAGAAAGATTGTGTTCTTCATGGCCTTATCCCTGTTACTTGTTTCAACTTATACTTGACGCTGTTGTCAACTTACAAAAGTAAGCATTTTTTCGTTACCTTTGCAACCATGGAAATCAGAATCGGAAACGGATACGACGTGCACGCCCTCGCGGAAGGGCTGCCTATGTGGCTGGGTGGGGTACGCATCCCCTCGGAAACCGGCTTCGTGGCCCATTCGGACGGCGACGTCGCCATCCACGCCCTTTGCGACGCCCTCCTCGGGGCCCTCGCCCTCGGGGATATCGGCCATCTTTTCCCCGACACTTCTCCCGAGTGGAAAGGCGTTGACAGCAAACTTCTTCTCGGAAAGGTCGTGGACCTCCTCCGGGAAAAAGGCTGGCGCATAGGCAATGTCGACGTGACCATCGCCCTCCAGCGGCCGAAGCTCGCCCCCCACATCCAGTCGATGCGGGAAACCCTCTCGCCCATCCTCGGCGTTGACGTCGATGCCGTCTCCGTGAAAGCCACCACCACCGAGCGCCTGGGCTTCGTCGGGCGCTGCGAAGGTTGTGAAGTGTGGGCCACGGTCCTTGTCGTGAGACAGTAACCGCGTTATTCCTGAATGTTTTTTACCTGTGTAAACGGGTCCTATGGGGGATTGGCGTCCATCAGCCCTCCATCAACCCCTTGCGCCAGAGTTCCACCAGCTCGTCATCGATATAGAAGGTATACACGGTAAGATTATGCCGGATCTTCTTTCCCTTGATGATAGATTCATCGACTTCATATTCCATACGGGGTTCGGGAAGCTCAAAAAAGTGCATCGACCACGGGTTCTTGGCCTTTTTCTCACACACGATGGCCGACCCGTTGCTGAACCGGATGGTCGCCTTGGTGCATTCCAGGATGGAAACACCGGGAACAAATGCACCCCAGTCCAACTTGACCGTGTCTCCCGGATGAAGGACGGATGAGAGTTCTTTCTGACTGCAGAAATCAGGATACTCCGTAATGAGGGTAACCGTTCCGCCGGTTTTGTTGACCACCTCGGTCCATCCGTCGCGGGCCCATTCCACATCCACATGGAGTTCCTCCGCCGTGTATAACCGATCATCTTTGCTGCAGGAGCAGACGACCATCGCCGTGCAAACGGCCAGTATTCCCAAACGATTCATCTTTGAAAAAGTTACGCTGCCTTTTAGAATCCACTGAATACCAAAATCTTGCACAAGATAACAAAAAACGCCGAATCTATGCCACCATCACAATCCATTGCAGAAGCCGTCAAGTCGGTCCCCCAGATTTGTGACCTTATTTGCCCTCACAGACAAGACCGGAAATAGCTATTTTGACTGCGTTACTTTGACCCTTCCATCACCATCGATAAGATTGGAGACAACAATGGTCGCCTCTCTGGATTCTCCGGTCTTGTTCTCTTCCACTTCAACTTGTACGGTTGTCGGTCTTTCTTCATCTGATGATTGAAAGGATACGGCCAACCAACCTCCTGAAACGGAATAGGTCTTTCTCCCTGTTTGTGTGTTGAACCTCTTTGTCTCATAGGACTTGTTATTGACCAGGATATAGACACAATCAAAGGGATCGCTCGTTATTATATACTCACCGCCTTTTGCGTCAACGGAGATGGTTTTGGGGTGTACGGAGAACTCGTTGAAGAGACTCGGCCCCTTGCATGAGAACTGCAAGAACAGTGAAAGCAGGGCTGCTATCTTACACGCGATTGATTTCATACTGAATGGTTTATAGTCTGATTTAGTAATCCGGATGATGACCAAATCTTGTATGGCAAAGACACAATTCTACACATCTCCAATGATTTGGTGTGACCACGGTGAGTCAACCTGCGCCGCAAATCGTCAATAGGGGGCTTCCAGTGGCGCCGGTCCCCCACCAAAAATCCCACCTGCGCCAATATTGGGAAGATCATCTGCCGACAGGACCCCTGTAACAGCTTGACAGACAATAAAAAGCCGCCGCTGAAAAGCGCCGGGTATATAGAGAGGTTGTTCAGGTGCAAGGGACTTCGTACTCGTCCACTCGCGTATGTTGTCATTCAGTAGCGGGAGTGGGTCACGTACACACGAGACCAAATATGTGCCAAAGAACTACTGGTCGCAAATAAGTTCAAATATCAGCGACCATGGGCAAATATAGGGTAAAACCGCCGAAA
>ODAI011818069.1_pt1 | contig 12627 bp, 10 predicted proteins | sample 1539321 | NCBI WGS metagenome assembly ODAI01 (sample SAMN02144231, study PRJEB22623) | gut metagenome | biome: sheep rumen | host: Ovis aries | place: New Zealand
AGCGTCTTGCTCAGCACCCGCACCAGGTGCGTTTTGCCCAGGCCCGGTACGCCTTCGAGCAGCACATTCCCGCCGGCAATTACCGCCAGCAGCAGGTGTTCGACCACGTCGTCCTGGCCGATCATCTCCTTTGCAATCTCTCCGCGGATCTTCGCATAACGCTCTGCAAACTCATTCAAGGATTTGTTGGTGTTCATAACAATTTTCCCTTTCCCCGTCTTTTCGCCGGCTGCTAATCATCGGTAAGCCGCCTGTAATAATCATCCACCCACTGTTTCTGTTCCCCGGTCAGCAGCGCTGATTCCGCGGCCTGGACCTCTGCCTGCGCATATTCCCCGACGACTTCCCGGAACGGCACATTCCCGTCCAGGCTGCCTTTCCCAGGCCCCACCTCGATCTGAACGGAATCCTCCTCCTGCTTGTTCTGTTCCGTGCTCACGTTCCGGCTCGCTGTTTCCGCCTTCTCGGGATCATAAATGGTTTCGTACGCGCCTTCCTTGTATTCCGGCGGCCGGTTCCCTTTCGAGGCGCTTTTTGCCTGGCTGTTCCCGCCGCCTTTCTGTTCCTCGTTGGTCGTGCCGGTACCGGCGCCTCCGTTCTGTCCCTGTCCGTTCCCCGGTCCCTGCATTCCGGACATTCCGCTGTTCGCGGAGGGTTTGCTGCCCAGGGAAGCCTTCATGCCGGACAGGGCCTGCTGCAGGGGACCCGCCTGGGAAGCGCTGTTCTGCGACGCTGCTGCCATCATGGCCTGCAGCTGTGCGTCTGTCAGCTCCCCCTGCTGCAGCGCCTGGGAAAGCTGTTCTGCCAGCGCCTTCGCCTCTTCGCTGAGGCCTTCCGCTGCCTGCTGCATCCCGTCGGATGACATTTCCGCCGCAGCCTGTGCCAGGCTTTGGGCATCTCCGCCCTCCAGCGCTTCCGCGGCTGCGTCCATGCCTGCGTTCCGCATGGCGTCAGCCATTTCCTGCAGCGCGTCGCCGGCGGTTTTCTGCCGCATGGCCTCCAGCCGTGATTCCGCCTTGTCCAGCGCCACCAAAGCATCCACGGGATCACGGCTTTCGCTGAGCTCCCGTTTCAGGTCCCCGGTCAGCTTCCGCAGCTCTGCCTTTTCTTTCTCGCTGAGGCTTTCTTCCTCCTCAGCTTCCGCCTGGTCGATTTTCTCTGCCATCGGCGCAATCTTTTCAGCCAGTTCTTTCCGCGCGCCGGCAATCCTGTCCCCTTCCCCGCGGATCAGCGCCGTCGCTGCGCAAAGGAGCAGCAGCACAGTGCCGGCCAGGAGGGCCATGCGGGGCACGGGCAGGCGGATCTTCCGCGGATCGAGGGCCCGAAGATGCGCGCATGCGTCCTGCCGCTGGGCTTCAATCAGCTCCGCCGCCTTTCCGTCTGCCGGCCCGCCGGCAAATTCGAGCGCCGTTACAGTCCGTTCCTGCAGGCCGCATCCGTCTGCGGCGCACGCTGCCTCCATGTTTCCGACAGGGCGGAGCGCATTCCCGGCGGCCGCAAAAACAATGCATCCGGCCAATGCCAGGCCGGCGGCGGCCCACCGGTTCTCCAGCGGCACGAACAAAGTCACTGCAAGGAGGACTAGCGCCGCGGCCGCGCCGGCAGCAAAGCCCCATGCCAGGCCGCGGTAAAACCTTCCGGTCCGCAGCCTGCGCTTCACCGGGCGGAGCGTTTTCAGCAATTCGTCATTCATCGTTTCACCATTTCACCGGTCGGGCATCATGCTTTATGCATTCTTCCTGACCGTTTTCAGTCCTGTCCTGCGGAGAATCAGGGTTGCCGCCAGGAGCAGGATCAGCCCGAGCAGCACAATGGCCCCGCACGAGATCAGCGCGACGGTTTCCCCGCCGGCGCGGTCCATCAGCCTGAATCCGCACAGCAGGCGCCCGGTGTCCTGGTATTTCAGCAGGCTGCCGAGGATGTTTGTCTGCCCCTGCATAAGCGAAGCCAGCGCATAACCCGGATTGAAGAACAGCAGCGGCGAAAGCATTTTCATTGCGTCTGCCGGGGGCAGGGCTGCCAGCTTCCTTGCGTCATAGACGATGTTCGTCACGTTCTCACCGTAATTGATGAAGAGCGGAACCGTCGTAACGACCGCGATCCCGAAGATCATCAGGTAGCTGATGATCCCGCCGGTCATGGAGGAATTCGCCAGCGAAGAAGCCAGGATTCCGACGCACACCGCGGCAAAGGCGATCGCCAGCAGGAACAGTTCCCCCTCGAGGATCTGCAGCAGCGTCACCGCGCCGGCCATCATCGTCAGGCACATCACCGGAAAGCCGCTGACGATCAGCAGCGCCAGCATCGCGAAGCTTTCCATCGCTTTGCCTGTCACGATCCGGAACGAACGCGTATTGGTCACCAGCAGCAGTTCCAGTGTCTGCCGTTCCCGTTCTCCGGCAATGGCGCCGGACGTCATCGCCGGGGCGATCAGCACAATCAGGATGAACTGGGCCAGCATCAGCGCATTATAGCAGTTCACACCGGAACGAAGCCGGTTGATTGTAACCTCTTCCCTGAAAAGCCCGCCCATCATCAGCAGCACGACGCCCAGCATCACAGCCAGGTATGCCGCAACAACCAGCAGCGTCCGGAAAGAGCGCATCCGGCGCGTCGCGGAAAAAGCCAGGATCGGATTAAACATCTCCCGTCACCTCCATGAAAACCTTCTCCAGGTTCATCGGAGCCCGGTGGAAATCACATACCGGCACACCCCGGGCAACAAGCTCCCGCAGCACCTGCATGTTTTCTGCCTCGCCGCCTTCGGTCCTTGCCCGCAGCAGGTACGTTTCTTCCTGCAGGATCTCCCGGATGAAGGGGATCTCCTTCAGGCATGCAACCGCGAGTTCGACTGCGTCTTCACCGCAGCCTTCCTGCAGCCGGATATCCAGCGGCGCATTGCCGTTCATCCTGTCCGAAAGTTCCTCCACGCTTCCTGAGAACACCAGGTGTCCGTGATCAAGGATCGTCAGGCTGTCGCACATCTCGCTGAGCTCAGGCAGGATGTGGGAGGAGATCAGTACGGTTTTCCCCATTTCCCGGAGCGTCCGCAGGATTCCCTTCATATCCGCCCGCGCGCGGGGGTCCATGCCGGAAGCCGGCTCATCCAGGATCAGCAGTTTCGGATCGTGGATCAGGCTCCTGGCCAGGCACAGCCGCTGCTTCATGCCGCGGGACAGGGAGTCGACATATTCATCCCGTTTTTCGGAAAGCTGCACCAGGTCCAGCAGCCGGTCCGTCATCGTTTTCCGCTCAGAAGCGGCAATGTTGTAGCATCGGCCGTAAAAGTCCAGGTATTCCCAGCATTTCAGGCTGTCATATACCCCAAAGAAGTCCGGCATGTATCCGATCAGTTTCCTGGCGGCGCTTCCGTTGCGCACCACGTCCACCCCGTCAATGCTCGCGGTGCCCGAAGTCGGTTTGAGCAGTGTTGCCAGGATGCGCATGGTGGTCGTCTTGCCGGCGCCGTTCGGGCCGACGAAGCCGTGAAGGCTTCCGTCCTCGATCTCCAGCGACAGCCCGTCAAGCGCGGGGAAACTGCCGTAATGCTTGGTCAGTTTATCGAGACGAAGCATGCTTCACCCTCCCTTCAAGCGTCAGCGTCGGTGCGGGGATTTCCGAATAGTATTCCCCGGTAGCGCTCCGGAACTGGCAGTAAAGATTCCCTTTTTCATCGATGTACTTTTCCGGCCGCGTGAGCGGGGTATTCAGCTGGATTTCCTCCCACTTCCGGTATTTGACATTCAGTACATAACCCTTCGTTTCGTTCAGGTACCACTGCTCCAGGCCGATGACAAGCTTTGAGATCTCGATATCCTGCGTGTCCTCAGGCGTGAACCGGAATGTCGGCGTTTCGGAAAGCGAGTGGTAGGAACCGTATTTGCTGTATCCCTGTTCCTCTTCCATGTCCCCGGCAGGCAGGCCTTCCTCATCCAGGCTGCACCGGATTGCCTTGTCCATCCCCGGCGCATGGAATACCACGCCGGTTTTGCCCACGGTCTTGTAGGCCATCTCCGCCGTCAGCATCGGGATGGCAGATTTGCTTTCCACTTCTTTCCCGTCCGCGAAAATCGCAGGTACTGCAACCTCTTCCGGTTCCGCGCAGTACATGAAAACCGTACCGTCGCTGCCGCTGCCGTACGGATCGCCGTGCCGCCGGGCCAGTTCGTTCGATGCGCTGTTGATCATCCCGGCAAGGATGCCGTTCCGGCTTTCGTAGTCGTATTCGTTCCCTGCTCCGAAGAACATCTGGCTCACGACGCTGTAAAGGCCTGCCGAAGCGTTCTGCAGCATCTTTCCGTCTGTAAATACGGGGTTGTTCGGATCGGCGGCGCTTTCCGCAGCCATGAGGAAGTCAGCGCTTTCCCCCGGCGCAAGCGCGGGAATCCGTGCAAATCCCCATATGCACAGGACGGCGCCTTCCTTCAGGCTGAGCTCTGTCCCGTTGCTGATTGTGCCGTGGAGCCCGTCTTCCTCCATCCATATCTCAGCCTCGACGTTTCCGCTTTCCCTGCCCGTGCGGACCGCGGACATCTCCGTTGCCTGCCAGGGGGATTCGGCGTTGAAAGCCGCTTCGTTCAGCTCCCCGGTCTTCCGGATAATCCGCAGTTCCGCAGGTTCCCGGTTCTGGTTCTCTTCGTCCTCATCCGCCCAGTACGGTTCGTTCCAGGAAAGGACTTCAAGCTTTTCCCCCGGTATGCTGTAACGGTGGACCCCGGCCTTCGGCGCAGCGGCCGTCACGCCCGTGTAATAAGTCCTCTCACCGGTTTCGTCCTGCACGATATTCACCGCCACTGCGGCTGCCGGACCGTTGAGCATGGAGCTTCCTGCCATGATGGCAATAGCGGCCGCTGCCGCAAGCGAAACCAGCGGCAGCCCCGCCCACATCCATTTTGACTTTCCGTGCCTGTTCAGCACAATCCACAATGCAAGGCCGGCAAGCGCCGCAGCCGCAATCACCGCGGCGGCCAGCGGCAGGGTGTTCCGGATCCCGATCCGGCTGCTTTCGCCCGGGGAATAAACCGCCCCGGATCCTTCCTGCCGGTACAGGATATTGTTGTAAAGGGACATATCCGCCTTGACCAGCATCTGCTGGTAAAAAACATGCATCAGGCTTTCGGCATTCAGGGCCGGGTCCCCGGCTTCCCATGCCAGCACGTAGATGCGGCCGCTTCCTGCCTGGATCCGCCAGACCAGGCCGTTCCCGGCTTCGTCCGAAACCATCGGGGTTCCGCCGGTAATCTGCGCCAGCGTAATTTCCGGGCGGCGCGCGGTGGCTTTCCGGCCGGCAAAGCTTTCCAGTGCGTCATGCACACCGCCGGAAACGGTGAAACCGTCGGCCTGCAGGGTAACCAGGTCCCCGAGGAACGCAAGGTTCCCGGGGGCAGCGGTCCCTCCGCCGCACAGCAGCACATGCCCCCTGCGCACCCAGCCCTTCAGGGCCGCCTGCTGTTTTTCCGTCAGCTGCGCCGGGTCCGTGTCGTCCAGCACGATCATCCCGAAAGCATCCAGGAGTTCCGGATCGTCCGGGATTGTTTCCGGCGCCAGCGGAACGGTCTGCCAGTATTCATAACGGTTCAGCGTATCGTTTTCCTGGGAAATATCCAGGTTCGAAAGGTTCCGCGGCCGCGTGGACAGCACGCCGACCATCATGGCGGCGGGATTGATCAGGCTTTCCGGCGACGCGTTCACAGCGCAGATCACCTTGCCGGCTTTCAGGATTTCCGCCGTGAAAACATCCTGCCTGATCCCTGCCGTCACGGCAAGCACCACCGTCCGTTCACTGCCGGCGGGAACGGAAATCTCCGTCTCAAACCTGTCATAATACTCGGCGCTGGCATACCCATTCACCGCCAGGATGCCTTCCAGGTCCTCCCCGCGGTTCCGGACCGTCACCCGGACCGGTACCGGTTTGCCGTAGGTAATCTTTCCGTCATATCCCAGCCGGACCTCCATATCCAGCGTATCGTTCACGACTTCCGTATGCATCCCGTCCGCTGCCGCTGTGCCAAAGACCAGCAGCAGGCAAAGCGCCAGGCCGAAGGCCAGCAGCCTTCCGGTTCTCTTTCGCATGCGCATTCCTCCTTGCAAAAGGTTGTCCGTACTATTTGACGCACCAGCCGTGCGTTTTGTTTCCGCCCGGCTGAAAAAAATGCAAAAAACAGAGAAAAATTGAAAAATCAAAAGAAAAACTTTCTTCGCAGATACGCACGCATCGACGGGATGAAGGATGCGATCAGCAGGAACAGGCCGATCAGGCAGACGGCGCTCACGCAGTACAGCGACCAGACGAACATCGGCGTCCCGAACGTAATATGCTGGAAGTACTCCACCAGCATAAAGCTCAGCCCGATCGCAATCAGCAGCAGGCTCATCAGCCGCAGCCGGCCCTGTACGATGTAGCGGATCATGGCAACCCCGGCCAGGGTCAGCACAGCTGCCAGCGCTGTCACGGGGAACGCGAAGGAGAGGAACCAGTTTCCGCCGGTTTTGCAGCAGATATAGAGCAGGTATCCGCCGAGGCATACAAAATCAATGGGCAGGAAAACCATCGGCCGCCAGCGCGGGAACATCAGCGGCAGGAGGAACACCACCCACAGCAGTGCCAGCCCCAGGGCAACATAGCCGGACCAGTCGACCCTGCCCAGGCTCTTCAGGCAGAAAATCAGGCAGCCGAGGCCTGCGCCAAGCATCATAATCGTCACCAGGCCGATCGCCAGGAATTTACCGGCCTTTTTTTCCGTCCGGGGATACCGGTCGGAATAGGAAGGTTCGCTCTCCCGCTGCGGCAGGGGCGCCGCAGTCACCGGCGTGTGGCATAACGGGCACTCCTGTGCGCCGTCCTGCAGCCTTACGCCGCAATAAACACAATACATGTATCTTTCACCGCCTGTTGCTTTCAATATCCACAGGAATTCCCTTCTCCACCAGGGAGGTGAAGAAGAGCCTTTCAAGCTCTGCGTCCCGGATGCCCCGGATCATGCTGATATAGGTTTTTCCCTGCCAGCTGACCACGGAACAGTTGTTCGGGTATGAATACTGTACCCCGATGATAAAATCAAACCGTTCCACATACGGCACCATCGCCTCCGGCAGCGTCACCGTGCCCATGTTGGAAATGTTCAGGCATCCCTTGCTTTCCCCGCTGAGCGCATACACCAGCCGCATGGCCAGCGTCTTCACCGGCGGGGGAATCAGCCGGAGCGGGAGGCTTCGCTGCAGGTCTACATTGGTGGCGACCCGGCCGGCCATGCGCTGCGGAATCGTCTCCGCTGCCAGCTGGTGGTGCATCAGGCGGCAGATTTCCTCATGCGTATAGGTGCCCAGCCGGGGATCAAACCCGATATTCACCGCCAGGGAGAAATTCCGCAGCGTGTCCAGCCCGAAGGTTTTCCGGAGGTTCACCGGAATCGTGATCTTGATATGGCGGCGTCTTCCCGGGTTCCGGTCCTCCGCCTGCCGTGCAAGCACCGCCCCGGCCATCACGGCCGCAAGGTAGCCCGTTACTGTTGTACCCTGTTCGTGCGCCTTCTCCAGCAGCGTCTCCGTTGGTACGATGCCGGTCACAATATGCCGGAATGAGTCCTCCTCCGGATTCCCGCGCAGGCGGTATGCGTTCTCCTCTGCCCGGGAAACAGACGCCTTTGCCGCGCAAAGCTGGAAACAGTCGCGTGTCTCCTCTTCCTTCGGCGCGGCTCCGGGATCAAGGATATCCCCCTCCGCCGGAACCGTGATCCCCTCCTTCAGCGTAAGGTACCTTGCTGCCAGGTTCTGCAGGAACACCATACCGCCGTGCCCGTCCGTCACGGAATGGAAAAACTCCGCTGCAATCCGGTTCCTGTAATAGAGGATGCGGATGCAGCATTCTTTCAGTTTCCGGCGGCTCATGGGCGTCAGCGGCCAGGCATAATCCTCCTCCGCTGCCGGTGCTTCGGACACCGTCTCCAGGTAATACCAGAAAAAACCGGTCCGCAGCCGCACGAACATCGTGGGAAAGCGGGGCAGCAGGTCAGCTGCAGCCCGGCTCAGCAGTTCCGGATCCACTTTATCCTTCAGCGTTACCGAGACCCGGAACACATTATTCCAGTTTTTTCGCATGACGGCAGGAAAAATCAGCGCCGCGTTATCAAGCCTGTACCACTGTTTTCTCATGGTTCTCTCTCATTTCAGGATCAGGGGCCCCGAAACGGGTACCCGGGGAATTATACCATATTCCATGTTCCCGCTCAACTGAACCGGAAAACCCCCGGACAGCAAAAAACAGGAACTGCATCGCAAAAAACAGGAAGAAGTAATCCTTGCGGCATTTCCTGTGTCTCTGTTATACTGGATACAGGAATAAACCTATTTTTGCGGATTTACAGGAGGTACAACCCATGGTCAGCGCACTGCAGTCCCCGTCCCTCTTCCAGGCATATACGCCTTATTTCCGGATCGGTGCCGCACTCAGCAGCCGGCTGGTCGCCGACCCGGAGCTGGCGGGGATCGTATGCCGGCATTTCAATTCCATCACCGCGGATAACCAGATGAAGCCCTACAGCGTCCTGGACCTGGCAGGTACGGTTGCCGGCGGAGATCCTTGCCATGCCGCCGTGGATTTCACCCGGGTGGATGCACTCCTCTCCTTCGCAAAGGAGCACGGTATCCCCATGCGTTACCATACGCTGGCATGGCACAACCAGACCCCTGTCTGGTTTTTCAAGGAAAACTGGGAAGATCGTATCGAAGCGCCGTTCGCGCCCAGGGAAGTCATGCTTGCCCGTCTGGAAAACTATATTGCTGATGTGATGAACCATGTGAATTCCGCTTTCCCCGGTGTCGTATACACCTGGGATGTGGTCAACGAAGCGATCGAGCCGTCGCAGGAAGGGCCCGGCCTGTACAGGACCCGCAGTCCCTGGTTCATGGCCACGGGGCAGGATTTCCTGCCCGCCGCCTTCCGCGCCGCCCGGAAATACTGTGCTCCCGGGCAGACTTTGTGCTATAATGATTACAACGCGTTCGATCCCGTGAAACGGGATGCGATCATCGAAGTGCTGAAAATGCTCCGGACCGAAAACCTGGTGGACACCATGGGTATGCAGGGCCATTATGTGCTCGACCACCTGGATGTCGCCGCGTGTGAAACCGCTGCGCGCGCCTATGCCGCCCTTGGCCTGAAGCTGCAGGTCACAGAACTGGATATCCACTGCACTTCTGACGACGAAAGCCACGTCCGGGCCCTGGCTGAAGCTTACGCCGGCTGGTTCGCGATGATGAAGAAGCTTGCGAAGGAAGGTACTGAAATCGAAGCCGTAACCTTCTGGGGTGTCACGGATGCCGACAGCTGGCTGCCCGGTTTCCGCCGCGAACCCAGTTATCCCCTGCTCATCACGGCGGACAGGTACGCCAAGCCCGCCTTCGATGCGGTCATCGCCGCTGCCAAAGAATGATCCGGAATCCTTAAACACACCGTCGGCCGCCGGCCGGGAAACAATGAAAATGGAGGTGTTACTATGTCCAGGCTTCAGATCGAATATTTTTCCAACGCACTCCGCCGCATGACCTCTTTTGAAATGCTCATTCCCAATGACCTTCCCGAAGGCATTCCGTGGGAAAAGACAGACGCCCATGCGCGCCCCATCTCCACGCTGTTCCTGCTCCACGGCTATTCCGGCAAGGCCGGCAACTGGGTGCCGGAAGGCCTGCCGGAGAAGTACAATTTCGCCATTGTCATGCCCACGGCGGAAAACTCCTTCTACCTGAACGGGGAAGCCACCGGCCGTGACTACCAGACGATGGTCGGGGAAGAACTGGTGGATTATGTCCGTAAAACCTTCCGTCTGGCCAACGGACCGGAGGACACCTGCATCGCCGGCCTTTCCATGGGCGGCTTCGGCGCGCTGCATACCGGCCTCGCTTATCCGGACCGGTTCGGGAAAATCGGCGCCCTCTCCTCCGCCCTGATCGTGCATGAGGTGGCAAAGATGAAGCCCGGCGAGGGAAACGGAGTCGCCAACTACGAGTACTATCACTCCTGCTTCGGCGATCCCGCCACCGTCGAGGAACGGGACGTGAATCCCGAAGTGCTGGCGAAGAAGCTGAAAGCTGCCGGCGCGAAAATCCCGGAGATCTACATGTGCTGCGGCACGGAGGATTTCCTCATCGAGAACAACCGGGAAATGCACCGCTTCCTTGAAAAGGAAGGCATTGCCCATGAGTACCATGAAAGCAAAGGCGTCCACGACATGGTCTTCTGGCGGGAATATATCGCGAAGATCGTGGAATGGATGTTTGCCTGAAATTCACAATATCATGCCGTCGGCGCCGGTTGATCCCGGCGCCTTTTTCATACCCGGAACTGCAGACGGATGCTCCGTGGCATCATTTCATGCTGTATCTGGCATACATGATAAGCAAGATTTGCATACTTTCAAGCAAAATACGCATGGAAGAAAAGATATTTTGCATATAGAATGAACTTGCATGATTTGGTCGGAATAGGATGAGTTTTGTACAAAGGAAGATTGGCAGTCTCTTCCTTATGTAAAACCCTATAGAAAGGAAGATCGTGTTGAGTCAGGTGATACAGCCCTCTCTGAGCAGGGAAACCCATCGGCCCCGTACCAACTGGAAAACATACCTGAGAAGGTACTGGACGCTGTATCTGCTGCTGTTGCTGCCGATCGCGTTCTTTATCATCTTTCGCTACATCCCGATGGCCTACATCCTGATGGCCTTCAAGAAGAACAACATCATCAAGCCGCCGTGGTTTGTGGACTGGGCAAAGAACAGCGGTTTTGAATGGTTTATCAAGGCGTTTAAGGATAAGCTGTTCATCCGCGCACTTGGGAACACCATTGAGCTGAACCTGCTGGATCTGGTCTGCGGTTTCCCGATGCCGATCCTGATGGCGCTGGTGCTGAACGAGCTGGCGTTCAAGCGTTTTAAGCGTTTCACCCAGACGATTCTTTACCTGCCCCATTTCCTGAGCTGGATCATCATTTCCTCCCTGGCCCTGCGCCTGCTGGCGGACAATGACGGCCTGATCAACATTCTCTACAAACGGGCTGTGGGAGACAGCAACGCCGTCCTTCCCTTCCTGAGTCAGCCCGGATGGTGGGTCGGCACCTATATCGCCCTGGGAATCTGGAAGGAGGCCGGTTGGGGTACCATCATCTACCTTGCCGCGCTGACCAGCATCAGTCCCGAGCTTTACGAAGCCGCCGCCGTGGATGGCGCGGGCCGCTTCAGCAGGATCTGGCATGTAACGCTGCCGGGCCTGCGTCCCACGATCATTACGCTGCTGATCATGCGTCTGGGCTACATCCTGGGCAGCGAGTTCGACAGACCTCTGGCCCTGTCCAATAAGCTCGTGACGGATGTTTCCACGGTGCTGTCCGTCTATATCTATCAGAAGGGTATCAACGGCGGCGGGCAGTTCAGCCTGACCACGGCCGTGGGTCTGTTCCAGTCCGTTGTCGGCGTGCTGTTCCTCTTCGCTGCCAACTCTCTGGCCAAGCGCTTCGGTGAGCGCGGCATCATGTAAGGGAGGGGGTGGAAGCATGATTAAATCAAAAGCCACAAAATTCGGAGATCTGATCATCGTCCTGATCTGTCTGATCCTGATCTTCGTCTGTCTGCTGCCGATGCTGAACGTGCTGGCGCGGTCCCTGTCGGACACTTCCTACCTGATCCGCAACGAGGTGCTGCTCTGGCCCAAGGGCCTGAACGTGGAGGCCTACAAAACCGTGCTGGGCAACAGCCGGTATGTGCATTCCCTCTGGTTCACCGCGCTGCTGACCATCGGCTGCACCATCCTGAGCCTGTTCATGACCGTGATCTGCGCCTATCCCCTGACTTATGACAAGCTCAAGGGCCGGAAATTCCTGAACGGCTTTATCCTTTTCACCATGTACTTCAGCGCCGGTATGATTCCGCATTACGTCATGCTCAACAACCTGGGCATGCTGGAAACGGTATGGGTACTCGTGATCCCCAGCTGTCTGAGCGTGTACAACATGATCATCATGCGCTCCTTCTTCTATGGCGTGCCGGATTCCCTGCGCGAGGCCGCCGAGATCGACGGCGCGGGCCCGGTGCGCACCCTGGTGCAGATCTATCTGCCCCTGTCCACCTCCGTGCTGGCGACGCTGGCCCTCTTCTATGCGGTCGGCCGCTGGAACGGCTTCTCCGATGCGCTGATGTACATCAAGAAACGCGACGATCTGTGGCCCATCCAGCTGCTCCTGTACAACATCCTGCAGAACACCACCTCTGTCGAGATCGCGACCCAGGAAGGCTTCAGCACTCCTGGTGTGGGCGAGACGCTGAAGATGGCCACCGTCATGTTCGCGACGGTACCGATCCTGCTGGTGTATCCGTGGCTGCAGCGCTACTTCGTGACGGGAGTCACTATCGGCGCTGTCAAAGGCTGATCTTCCAGGGCAGGCTGCCCTGTATATAAAAAAGGAGGAATGTACTATGAAACGTATTCTGGCTCTCGTTCTGACCCTGACGCTGCTGGCGACCCTGTTCGTGGTGCCGGCCATGGCCGCGGACGAACTGGTGGACGGCAAGTTTGCCGAGCCCCACAAGATCACCGTCGAGGTCTTTGACCGCAAGAACGATGGTCACCCGGATCCCACC
>ODAI011485807.1_pt1 | contig 12626 bp, 6 predicted proteins | sample 1539321 | NCBI WGS metagenome assembly ODAI01 (sample SAMN02144231, study PRJEB22623) | gut metagenome | biome: sheep rumen | host: Ovis aries | place: New Zealand
CCGGTTCGGTCATCATCGAGCCCACAAGCGGAAATACCGGAATCGGTCTTGCATCCATCGCTACGGCAAAGGGGTATCGTATTATCCTCACCATGCCCGAGACCATGAGCGTTGAGAGAAGAAACATTCTCCTTGCCTATGGTGCAGAACTTGTTCTTACCGAGGGCTCCAAGGGAATGAAGGGATCAATCGCAAAGGCAGAGGAGCTGGCTAAGGAGATCCCTGACAGCTGGATCGCAGGTCAGTTCGTAAATCCCGCAAACCCTGCGATCCACAGAGCGACCACAGGTCCCGAGATATGGAACGATACCGACGGAAAGGTTGATATCTTCATCGCAGGCGTAGGTACCGGCGGAACCGTGACAGGTGTGGGAGAGTATCTAAAGTCACAGAATCCGAATGTAAAGGTAGTAGCTCTTGAGCCCGAGGATTCGCCCGTTCTCTCAGAGGGAAGATCCGGAGCCCACAAGATCCAGGGTATCGGGGCAGGCTTTGTTCCCGATGTGCTTAATACCAAGATCTATGATGAGGTCTTCAAGGCTCCCAACGAGAAGGCATTCGAGACCGCAAAGCTTCTTGCCAAGAAGGAAGGCATCTCCGTTGGTATCTCTTCAGGTGCTTCGCTTTACGGAGCTATAGAGCTTGCAAAGCGTCCCGAGAATAAGGGAAAGACCATCGTTGCTCTTCTTCCCGACAGCGGTGACAGATATTATTCAACTCCGCTTTTTGCGCAGTGATCCAAAACATTTCATGTTTTCGACAGCAACTCTTATACCATAACCTCTAACGCTGAAAAGCACGGCTTGTCCGTGCTTTTTAGTGTGCAATGTGTTATTATTATCCTCGCGTGCGCAGACAGTTTTCTGTATGTATACAGATATATGCGGAATTTCCGGAGAATGCCGGGATATGCAGAGCATGAAAAGAGGATGATCATATGATATGCGATAATGTACTTGAATATATCGGACACACTCCGATCATAAGACTCGGAAGGATGAACGATCCCGATGCGGCAGAGGTTCTCGTAAAGTACGAGGGGCTTAATGTGGGCGGTTCCATCAAGACCCGTACCGCATACAATATGATAAAACAGGCGCTTAAGGACGGACGTATCAAGGATGATACCATAATCGTAGAGCCCACCAGCGGAAATCAGGGCATCGGACTTGCACTTATCGGCGCCGTCATGGGATATGAGACCAGGATCATTATGCCGGACAGTGTAAGTGAGGAGAGAAGACTCCTTGTAAAGCACTACGGAGCACAGGTGATACTGATCCATGATGCCGGAGATATAGGAGCATGCATGGATGAGTGTCTTCAGACAGCAATAAGGATGGCGGAGGAAGATCCAAGGGTCTATATTCCCCAGCAGTTTGAAAATCCTGCTAATCCCGCAGTGCACAAGCATCATACGGGGCTTGAGATATTAGAGCAGGTGGCGGGCCCCATCCATGGTTTTTGTTCAGGTATCGGTACGGGCGGTACCATCAGCGGTATCGGCGAAACCCTCAAGGCTCAGTATCCTGATATCGAGATATGGGCTGTTGAACCGGAAAATGCTGCGATCCTTGCCGGCGGCAATATTGGTACACATCTCCAGATGGGTATCGGTGACGGCATCATCCCCAAGAACCTGAATCGTGAGATCTATGACGATATCTATATCGTAACCGATGAGGAAGCCATTCAGACTGCCAAGGATCTTGCAAGAAAGGAAGGCATCATGTGCGGCATCAGCTCCGGAACCAACGTTGCTGCTGCCCTGAAGCTTGCCAGGAAGCTTGGAAAGGGCAAGACTGTTGTTACCGTCCTTCCCGACACGGCGGAGAGATATTTCTCAACTCCTCTCTTTGAAAACGACTGATCTATATCCTGTATACCCCGGGGCCATGTGACTGTAAACGGTTACATGGTCTCTTTTTGTGAAAAAATCATATAATATGTCCCGGCGTGGCGGCTGTTTTGTGGAAAATAAATAACATTTGTGATATCATATTTAGTGGCATTTTGTACCCAAATGGAGGTAATAAGGTGAGAGGCAATACAGGTATCACGCGCCGTGACAGTATGTATCGTGCGGTCACAGTCATGGTAGGTGTTTTTGTAAATTTCACAATGGCATTTATAGCCCATAAAATGGGGCTTCCGCTCTATCTTGATACGACAGGGACCATAGCCGTGACGGTTATAGGAGGCCTGTTCCCCGGAATGATGTGCGCCGTTGTGACCAATGTTCTGTGTACGGTATTCAACTCTTTTTCCATATATTATGTCACCATCAACATAGGCATAGCCGTTCTTACCGCAGGGCTGATCAAGGCCGGGAGACACAGGATCAAGCTGCTCCTTCTGATATACATAATTTCCCTTGCCGTGCTGAGCGGGGGACTCGGTATGCTGTTGCAGTGGGGGCTGCTGAAGGGACCGCAGTTCGAGGATATCGCACAGGCCGGAGAGGTTCTCTCCGAGAGGACGGGACTGGGATACCTGCTTTGCACGGTGCTTCTCAATCTGGGACTGAACCTGGTTGATAAGTCGATCACTGTGGGGATAGCACTGGCTTCGGTCACGCTGCTGCCGCAAAAAGTCAGGCTTGCCATATACAACAGCGGCTGGAAGCAGAAACCCTTATCGGACGAAGAGATATCCTCGTTCAGACGGATACGTTACAAGAGGCTTACCATCAGGCAGAGGATCACGCTGCTGCTCCTGCTTGCGGTCATATCTATGGCAATCCTGATGGCCATCTGCGGATCGAAATTCTATACCGAAACAGTTATTGAGAGATATTCCGATACAGCTATCAATGCAGCGAAATTCGCGGCCAGGATAGTGGACGGAGATCAGATAGACAGATATCTTGATTACGGCGGACTTATTTCCGAATACGATGACAGTGGTTACATTGATGTTAACGATATGCTCGTGGCTTACAATGAATCCATTCCGGTTCTGACATATCTGTATGTTTATAAGATTGAAGAGGACGGATGTCATGTTGTATTTGATACAGATCCCGAGATGCAGAACAGAGGGCACATAGGCGATGTGCTGCCCTTTGATGCAATATTTGATGATGAGATTGAAAATCTTCTTGCGGGAAGAAGGATCGATGTGATAGCCGGAACAACGCCTTACGGAGACTTTTTTACGGCATACGAGCCTGTATATGATGCCTTCGGAACAACCGTTGCATATGCGGGGGCGGATGTTTCGATGATCATGGTATCCAATGAGATAAAGGATTTCATGTTCAGGATGCTGCTTATTTTCAGCGGATTCATAATCCTGATAGTGGCCTGCGGTCTGTGGATAGCCGATTACAACATCATCTATCCGATCAACAGTATGGCATCCGGAGCCAACAGCTTCATTAGCGGTGAGATGGATCAGAATGAACTTGACGATCATGTCAGAAAAATCCGTTCTCTTGATATCAGGACAGGAGATGAAGTGGAGGATCTGTACCGGTCATTATGCAACATGTCCCTGGAAATGGCTGAACAGATGCGTGATATCAGACATTACGCAGAAACTGCCACCAACATGCAGAGCGGTCTGATAATCACCATGGCTGATATGGTAGAGAGCCGCGACTCCGATACAGGAGCTCATGTTCAGAAGACAGCGGCTTATGTAAGGATAATCCTGGAGGGTCTGAAGCGAAAAGGATACTATTCCGAGAAGCTGACAAAAAAGTATATGGATGACGTGGAAAGATCGGCGCCTCTTCATGATGTGGGTAAGATCAATATCTCCGATTCCATACTGAATGCCCCGCGCAAGCTTACCGACGAAGAATACAAGATCATGAAGACCCATACTACGGCCGGCAAGGAGCTGATGGAAAAGGCGATAAGCACCGTCCGCGGAGAGAGCTACCTTAAGGAAGCCAGGAACATGGCAGCATATCACCATGAGAGATGGGACGGGAAGGGATATCCGGAAGGACTTCACGGGGAAGTCATCCCTCTTTCTGCCCGCGTAATGGCTGTTGCCGATGTGTTCGATGCCCTTACTTCTCCGAGAGTATATAAGCCGGCCTTTCCGGTAGAGACGGCGCTCAAGATGCTGCAGGAGGGTGCGGGTACACAGTTTGATGCAAAATGTGTCGAAGTGTTCATAGAATCTCTTCCCGAGGTCAGGGCTGTGCTCAAAAAGTTCCATGGAATATAAAGGCATATGACCAGACACTCGTTAATGATGATCCACGGAGGCGTACTGAAGTGATTAGAAAGGTTACCTCAGGTCCGGTGAGGGCTCTGATAGCATTGATATGTATCGTTCCGCAGCTGCTCGCTGCGGGACTGCCGGTACATGCAACCGGTACGGAAGAAATATCTGCTGAGTCATCGGCGGATCTGTCCATATCAACTGCAGGGGGCGGCTATGCGGTTTCGGGCCAGATACGTGAAGTGGGATATACGACCCAGGTATATGATGCCAATAACGGCCTGCCCACGTCAGATGCCAACTGTATACTCAGTGCCCGGAACGGGTATATATGGGTAGGGGGATACAGCGGCATTTTCAGATACAACGGCAGCAGCTTTGAGAAGATGGACACCTCAAACGGCCTTACAAGCGGAAGGGCCATGTTTGAAGACAGCAATGGCAGGATCTGGGTAGGGACCAATGATAACGGCGTGGTCGTCCTGGGCGGAGACGATCAGACACACATTACCTATAAGAACGGTCTTCCATCATCTTCCATCAGATCGTTTGAAGAAGATGAATACGGAACGATATATATCGGTACTACCTCGGGAATAGCGATGATCTCTCCGGATATGTCGGTGACAGTGATGGATGACGAGCGCATAGAGAACGAGAAGATACTCAGGCTTGTCTCGGACGGGAGAGGGCAGATATACGGACAGACCGGTAACGGGGATGTCTTCAGGATAAACGAAGGCCGTATTTCGGAATTCCATACAAGTTCGGAACTCGGACTGGATCGTATCTCGGCCATAGAGATTGACCCTGAAGCCGATGATGCTTTGTATTTTGGGACAAACACAGGCCTTGTATATCATGGCAGGTTTGGGGCTGCTGCAGCGGAACTGACTGAGATACTTGCACCGTCCTTGGGGGAAGTGCACTGGATGAGTTATGACTGCGGGAGGATCTGGGTGTCTTCCTTAACTGCTGTTGCTTATATCGATGAATATGATCGTATACATATGGTGAATCACATTCCTTTTGACAGCGGATTGGAGATGACGACATCGGACTACCAGGGCAATCTGTGGGTGGCTTCCTCGACACAGGGAGTGATGAAGATAGTCACCAGTAATTTCAGCAACATCTCGGAATATGCAGGGCTTGCCACGGATGTCGTAAATGCTGTTTACAGATTCGACGGCAAGACATTTATCGGTACCAATGACGGACTTGAGATACTTACCGGCGCAATGTCTCCGCTGAGAAACGAGCTCACCGATTATCTTGACGGAGTCAGGGTAAGATGTATTGTGGGTGATACTGAAGGAAATCTGTGGGTGGGCACATACAATAAGGAGCGGGGGCTTATATGCTACAGCCCTTACGGCAGGATCACTTCATATACCACTGAAAACGGTCTGATAAATGATCAGGTCAGAAGTATCACCATCACCCATGACGGAATCATCGTAGTCGGAACCAACGGCGGTGTATCGATGATACATAACGGTGAGGTGGTAAGGAATGTATCTGTTGAGGATGGCATTTATAACACCACTATCATCACTGTGGAGGAAGGCTCCGACGGCACGATATATGCCGGTTCCGACGGGGACGGCATATATATGATAACAGGCACATCGGTTCAGCACATCACAAGAGATGACGGACTTTCAAGCGATGTTATACTCAAGCTTAAAAAGGATGATGTCAATCATGTACTCTGGGTGATAACATCCAATTCAATACAGTATCTAAAGGGCGGACGGATCCATGATGTATCGACCTTCCCCTTTAACAATAACTTCGATATCTTCCAGAGTTTGAACGACGAATTCTGGGTGCTTTCCTCGGTCGGTATCTATACAGTCAGTGTTGAGGATATGATGAATGATACCATAAGGGATTACAATCTCTTCTCGGTATCAAACGGGCTGCCCGGACCTGTCACGAGCAATTCATACAATTCGCTTGCGGAGAACGGAAGTCTGTATATCGCCAGCCGTGTGGGAGTGGTGAGTGTAAACATTAACCGGTATTACGATACAACTCCCGATATTATAATGGATATCGGCAGGATATATCTTGACGGAGAAGAACTGACTGCTGATGAATCGGGAGCATATGTCATCCCTGCCGATGCCGGACGTATAAGCATAGTTCCTGCAGTTCTGGATTATTCTCTGTACAATCCTACGGTCAGAGTGTTTCTGGAGGGAAGCGGTGATTCCGGTATCACTGTGAAAAGAGACAGACTCGCGCCTCTCGAATATACCGGTCTTAAGTACGGGACTTATACGCTCCATATTCAGATAATTGACGAGGATACCGGGCTGGCAGTTAAGGATGAAAGCTACAGGATCATCAAGAAGCCCAAATTCTACGAGCTTTTTGTCACCAGGATCCTGTTGTTCGTGGTGATCGGTGCGATAATAGGGCTGATCATATGGAGGGTCATGGCCCAGGCTGTCATCAGGAGACAGTATCAGGAAATCAGGGCTGCCAAGGAAGAGGCGGAACGTGCAAACACAGCAAAGTCCAGGTTCCTGGCCAATATATCCCATGAGATCAGAACTCCCATCAATACCATAATGGGTATGGACGAGATGATACTGAGGGAAAGCGATGAGGGTGTTCCCAAGGATTATTACATGTCCGTCATAAACTATGCCCTTGATATCAGACAGGCATCGTCGTCCCTGCTCAGTCTGATAGATGATCTGCTGGATATATCCAAGATAGAATCCGGCAAGATGAGTCTTGCGGAGCAGGAGTATGATACCCAGGAGCTCCTGAGCTCTGTAGTGACCATGATAAGGCTGAAAGCAAGTGAGAAGGATCTTGTCTTCGATCTTGATATCGATGAATCTCTCCCGAAACGCATGTACGGTGATTCGGGCAAGATCAAGCAGATACTTCTGAATCTTCTGACCAATGCGGTGAAGTATACCGACATAGGAGGATTCACACTCAGGGTTATGGGAGTGGAGAAGACCAATGAGACCTGCAGGATCAGGTTCTCTGTCAGGGATACGGGTATCGGCATTAAGGAAGAGGAGCTTAAGAAGCTTTTCAATGCATACGAAAGACTCGATAAGGAAAAGAACAGCAGTATCGAGGGTACAGGACTTGGTCTTGATATTTCAAAGAAATTCACAGAACTCCTTGGAGGCGAGCTTTCCTGCGAGAGCGTATATGGTGAAGGTTCGGAATTCAGCTTTACCGTTACCCAGAGAATAATTGACAGAACACCCATGGGAGAGTTCACGGAGCGCAGTGATGATATGATGGCGGGACCTTACGCCCCCAGATTCATCGCGCCTGATGCCGATGTGCTGATCGTTGACGATACTCCAATGAACCTTGTTGTGGCCAGGGAACTTCTGAAATCCACCAGGGTATTCGTATCCACGGCAGAAAGCGGTGAGGAGTGCCTTGAAAAGATCAAGTACGGCAATTTCAATATTGTATTCCTTGACCATACGATGCCGGGAATGGATGGTGTAGAGACGCTGGAACGTATCAGAAAGACACATCCCGATCTTCCTGTGTATGCACTTACTGACAATTCCACAGCCGGAGAGGAATTCTATATCTCCAAGGGCTTCAACGGATATCTGTCCAAACCGATAGATTCTTATGCGCTTGAGAGTACGATACTTAAGCACCTTCCCAAGGAGATGGTGATGCTTAATGAGGAAAGTGATGAATCTTCGAGGGAGATGACAATACCTGAAAACAGAAGATGGATCGAGGGAGTTAAGGGTATATCGGTCCATGACGGTATAAAGAATTGCGGCAGTGTGGATTATTTCTTCAAGGCTGTCGGAATGTTCAGAGATACGATAGATGAGAATTCGGCAGTTATTGAGAAGGCCTATGCAGAAAAGGATGTGAAGCATCTGACAAGCAGAATTCATTCCCTTAAGACATCTGCAAGGATCCTGAGCTTATCAGACCTGTCCGCTCTTGCGGAGAAGATCGAAGATGCCGGGAATAAGGGAGATATTGCCTTTATCGATGGCAATATAGAAGAACTGCTGTCCGTGTACAGGAGCTTCAAGGAGCAGTTCGCCAGAATAGAACAGGATGGAAAGGACATTGAGCCTGATAAGCCTGTTATATCCGAGGTGCTGCTTAAGGATACCTATAACTCGCTGAAGGTAGTCATAAACAGAGAGGATATGGAATCTCTTGAACTGATAGTGGTACAGCTTGATGAATACAGACTCAAGGATGAAGACAGGGCAAGGATAGATAAACTTGCAGACCTGATGGAGAAGTCCGACTGGGCCGGTATGAGGCAGCTGGCAGACAATGAATTCTGACATGCATAAATGCAATGATCGTTTACGACATGGGTGTCATATCACATGGCGCCGGGGAGTCCTGAATGCTTGAATTAATAAGAATGCATCAATTGAACATAATGCTTATACTTGCCGGTATGTGCGGGCTTGTGGCTTTCTTTGCCTCGATCACAACGTATATGTCAAAGCGGAGAAAGATCTTGCTGATACTGCTTGAGGTAAGCGGTATGTTTCTTCTTGTATTTGACAGATATGCCTATGTGTTCCGCGGTGATGTGAGCTATACGGGATACTGGATGGTAAGGGTGAGCAACTTCATGGTATTTCTGCTGACGCTTTGCTCCCTGCTGCTATTCAATCTGTACTTTACGGATCTTCTGCTTGTGGAAGGCGGAATGAAGAAGATGCCTGACGTCATCAGGTTGTCCTGCATAATACTTGCGGTTGGCATAGTTATCCTTATTATTTCGCAGTTCACCGGACTCTATTACACATTTAATGAGAAGAATGAATATGTAAGATCATCATCATTTATTCTAAGCTATTTATTCCCGGTGGTTTCGCTGGTACTTTCGATCGTCGCAATATTCCGGTATGCCGGTGTGTTCAGCAAGGAGATCAGAATGTCCCTTAAACTGTTCTCCATGGCTCCTCTTTTTGCTGCAGCACTGCAGTTTTTCGTGTACGGACTGTCACTTATCAACATCTCGATCACACTGATGTGTCTTGTGGTGTATGTCTTTTCACTGGTGGATATGAACCATGTTCTTCAGAAGGCACACAGGCAGGAGATCGAATACCTGGAAGAGCAGAGAAAGAACATGAGTACTCTGTTCGAAGAGACTGCCGTTTCCATAGCGTCTGCAATAGATATCAGCAAATCCCACACCGGAGGCCATTCATCCAGGGTTGCCGTTTATTCCAGAGAGATCGCCCGGGTCAGCGGTGAGAGTGAAGAGACATGTGAACAGGCTTATTTTGCGGGGCTTCTCCATGATGTGGGCAAATTGGGAATTCCCGATGCGATCCTCAATAAAAAGGGAGAGCTGACCGGAGATGAGGAGATGATCCTGAGGGAGCATGCTGTTGAAGGAAGCAAAATGCTCTCAAGCATCAGATCCTATCCTTACCTGGGTGATGTTGCAAGGTACCACCATGAAAGATATGACGGCAAGGGATATCCCGACGGGCTTAAGGGAGAGGAGATCCCCAAGCTTGCCAGGATAGTGGCCGTTGCGGATGCCTATGATATCATGACATCTGACAGGATCTACAGAGGCGCACTTCCCCAGCCCCGTGTAAGGGAGGATTTTCTTAAAGAGAGCGGTCTCAGGTTCGACCCTGTATATGCCAAGGCAATGCTTAAGATGATAGATTCCGATAAGGATTACAGCCTGAGGGAAAGCACTGACTCCGAGATCAGAAAGATGAAGACCGAGCTGGATTGCGAAGGATACAGAAGTGACATTTCTGTCGGAGTTCCTGTTAAGAACAGTACGATGAGGGTCAGGTTCAGATTTACTCCCAAGAAGGGGGATAATGAGAAGTTCGCCATCCCTACTCTGATCCTTTTTGATTCCCTTGACGGATGCGTTCATAACAGCGAACAGGCCATAGTTGAATATAACTATGTGGAATATGCCGAGGTGTGGTTCGACGGACATACCATCTCCACCAGAGCGCGCAATATCGAGATGAGACAGTTCAGGAACGTATCTTCCAGGGAGGCGACTCCCCTGGATATGCTTGAGGCGGTAAGGCACTCCGGAAGCGTGGAATACACGGTGGAAGCGGGAAGATACAAGGACCATATCCGCATCAGGATAAACGGCGGATCCCAGGATCTTGAGTGCATAGTGGCCCTTCCTGATAATACCAGATATACATATATCGCCCTTACAGGTGAAAGCTGTCTCATTACGGGCATCTCCGTAGATGAGATCGGACCTGCTCCTGCTGAAGGTGATATTCCCAGGATTGCAGATGAGATCGTATACACGGATCGTATGGAATCCGATCTTAAGAATATCCAGATTGACACAAAGCGCTCGGATCATACAAGCGGAGTTGAGATTCAGGACGGAATGAGGATAGCCTTTCATTCAAGAAGTCTTCCTGCTTCACATCTTGTATGGCATTGTCCCTATGTGGTCCTGTATCAGTCAAAGGATAAGAAGGTCCATGGTGAAGGCTACAGGGAACTGGTGCTCGTAAGACTTGACGGTGAGATAGAAGAGGTAAATCCCGAGATTGACAACAGGATGGTGGTGACCAAGACGGAAGCCTTCGACGGATGGGATACCTGGAAGAATGCCAACAGACGCGGGATGGAATATATAGTGAACTTCCGCAAGAGAGGCAACAGGATCACCGTAACAGCGGAGAATGCGGGTATCGTCATCAAGAATACCACCGTGATCGAAAGTGAAGGCACCGGAGTGTATGCGGCACTCACGGGAGACCAGGTGGCACTTACCGATATAAGAGTGATCTAGTATTGACAAAATGATAAAAAAGATATCATAATGATATCAGATATCAAAGTGATATCCGATATGACTTGGAAAGGAGTCAAAAATGACTGAAAAATTATACAAAGCACGTCCTAATGGAGCAGCAGCACTTCTGGGAATTCTTCTTATGTACATCGCTGCGATCTTTCTTCTGATAATCGGAGCAAGCTTCAGCAGACTTCTGGTAGCGCTTGCGATCATCGTAATAATGGTCGGATGGATCCCTCTTTGCGGACTCAAGGTATTAAGACCTCAGGAAGCACTCGTTCTTACCCTCTTCGGTAAGTACAAGGGAACCATCAGGGAAGCAGGCTTTTATTGTGTAAATCCTTTTTGCACAGCTGTTAACCCTGCATCAATGACCAAGCTGGCACAGAGCGGCGATTCACACGGACAGTCTTCCACAGCCGGGATCACCATCACCTCAACAAGTGCAACGGTAAATCCCGAGATGTATTCCAAGAAGATCTCTCTCAAGGCCATGACCCTTAACAACGGTATCCAGAAGATCAATGACTGTCTCGGTAATCCCGTTGAGATCGGTATCGCAGTTATCTGGAAGGTTACCGACACCGCAAAGGCGGTATTCAATGTAGACAACTACAAAGAGTATCTTTCACTTCAGTGTGACTCTGCTCTCCGTAATATCGTAAGGATCTATCCCTATGATGTATCCGTCAACGTGGATACCACAGGTGACGGAATGGCTGATGAGGGAAGCCTCAGAGGTTCTGCAGAGCTTGTTGCAGAGCGTATCAAGAATGAGATCCAGAGCAAGGTTAATGAAGCAGGTCTTCAGATAATCGAGGCAAGGATCACTTATCTTGCATATGCTCCCGAGATCGCATCCGTAATGCTTCAGAGACAGCAGGCATCCGCTATCATCGATGCCCGCAAGATGATCGTTGACGGTGCTGTCGGAATGGTTGAGATGGCACTTGAGAGACTTAATGAGAAACAGATGGTCCAGCTGGATGAGGAAAGGAAGGCTGCTATGGTCTCCAACCTGCTCGTGGTACTGTGCGGCAACCACGATGCCCAGCCGGTGGTTAATTCCGGAAGTCTGTATTAATGGCTGAGAAGAAGCAGGTTCCTCTCCGCCTTTCGGAGAAGCTCTACAATGATATAGCCAAATGGGCTGAGGATGACTTCAGATCCGTTAACGGCCAGATAGAGTATCTTCTTTCCGAATGTGTCAGGCAGAGGAAAAAAGACGGAAAATATGTCGGTGAGGAGATAGACGTGCCGCCAAAATTCGACCTCCACTGATATACATTGATATGAACAGTTGTATATGGAAGTATTCTTATGAGCGGTAAAAAGGGACGGCATCGGAAAGGGTGCCGTTCCTTTCTTTTGCAGTATTCATGCGGGTTTGAGACGGGTTTGGAGGAGAATTTTGAATTATGTGTTGACACCAATCTGTAATAGGTGTATATATAACACATGAACAGTTTGAAACCTCCTGCGCAGGATGCGGGCAATGAAGACTTTTGAAAAGAGGCGGACATGATAATATCTCAGACATCCGGAGTTCCGATCTATCAGCAGATAGCGGACAGTTTCAGAGCGGATATCCTTGAGGGCAGACTTAAGGAGGGCGAATACCTCCCGAGCATCAGGGGGCTGGCAA
>ODAI011175815.1_pt1 | contig 12625 bp, 8 predicted proteins | sample 1539321 | NCBI WGS metagenome assembly ODAI01 (sample SAMN02144231, study PRJEB22623) | gut metagenome | biome: sheep rumen | host: Ovis aries | place: New Zealand
CGTCTCGGATTCGTCGTCCTCGTCGCTATCGTTGGCAACCGAGAGTGTGACCACGTCGTCGGACTTGAGCTCCCAAGAGACGTCTATCGAATCGTCGCCGAAGGACATGTTACCGTTGCCACCCTTATCGAGGACAATCACCATGTTCTCGTCCTCTTCCATGAACATGGTGAAGTCACCGACGATAGTGAGGCCTTGTGACTCGATAGCCGCGAGCGTCCAAGAACCGACGAACTTCTCCGACTCGTCAACCTCCGGCTCGGCAGGAGTCTCCTTCTCGGCAGCAGACTCCTCGGCAGCACCACCTGAAGCAGAGCCCTCATTGGATCCGCCGCAGGCAGGCAGGCCGAGCATGCTCAGGCCCAGCATCGCCGCAAGAAGCGTGGTGGCGTACTTTTTCATGAGTTCAGTCCCCCTTTCTGGAAGATTACCTGTGTCTGAAGGTACTCCCCCGCCAGTCGATAGCGGCGCCAGGACATCGCGGCGTTCGACAAGCGACCCCTCGCGCGCCACGAGTGGCGCACATAAAGCCTCTTGTGCAAAGCGCACGGAACCCTCTAGCTTGCGATATCATCGACAGCCGTTGCCAGACGGCCGAGAGGAGCAGCGTGGACAAGGGAGTCATCAACTTTGAGGAGGCGCGCACCCGCCGCGGCGACCACATCGTCCGTGGCACGGCGGCCGACGGCATGATTCGCGCGTTTGCCATCACGGCACGGCAGACCGTGCAGACAGCCCACGAGAACCACAGCACGAGCCCACTCGTAACCGCTGCACTCGGACGCCTGATGATGTGCGGCCAGATGATGGGCGCCATGTCGAAGAGCGATGACGAGCTCATCACCCTCACGGTGCGTGGCGACGGACCCATCGGCGGGCTCACCGTCACCGCCAACAACCGCGGCCAGGTGAAGGGCTTCGCCAACCACCCGCACGTATGGCTGCCCCTCAAAGCCGACGAGCACCTCAACGTAGGTGGCGGAATTGGGTCCGGCGAACTCTCCGTCGTCTTTGACCAGCCGGGGACCATGCCCTACTCCAGCCAGGTCGAGCTCGTCTCGGGCGAAATCGGTGACGACCTCACCTACTACTTCGCGGCAAGCGACCAAGTGCCCACCTCTGTGGGGGTGGGCGTGCTGGTCAATGCCGACACCAGTGTGCGCCAGGCAGGCGGCTTCATAGTGCAGCTGATGCCGGGCTATCTCGACTTCGTGCTGGACGAGCTCGAGGCCAACCTCTCGGGCATTCGGTCGGTCACCGACATGCTCGAAGAGGGTATGACGCCCACCGACATGCTCGGCCACATTCTGCGCGGAATGGACTATCAGGAGCTTGACGTGATGGCCGCCGAGTTCCATTGCGGCTGCGACGAGGCGCGGGCGGGCAGGGCGGTGCTTGCCCTGGGCGAGACGGAGCTGCGCGACATGATAGAGAAGGGCGAGACTGCGGAGGTCTACTGCCACTTCTGTGGAAAGCGCCACTACCTCGGCCCTAGCGATCTGTTGGACCTTCTTGCATAGACTCACCGCAAGAGCCTGCCGCAGGGCATGCTAGCATGGTCCTGCACGAGCACGATGACCGAGAAGGACGGCGCATGAGACACGAGGTTCATGACGGCAGACTGACCATTTGGCTCGAAGGACGCCTTGACGCCAACAACGCCTCAGACGTGGAGCGTGAGATCGGGCAGCTCGCAAGCCAGGCGAAGGCCCTGCCCATCCAACTTGACGCGACCGACCTCACCTATATTGCCAGCGCGGGGTTGCGCGTGATCATGCGCCTCCTGAAGAGCGGCGCAGAGGTAAGCCTCGTCAACGCATCCCCCGAGACATATAACGTCTTCGAGATGACCGGCATCACCGAGATCATGGACGTGCGCAGGCAACTGCGCGAGGTGAGCATCGATGGGCTCCGGCAGATTGGCGCCGGGGCGTTCGGTCGGGTGTATCGCCTTGACGACGAGCGCGTGATCAAGGTGTATGCTCCCTCCGTCAACCCCCTCGAGAAGATCGAGCGCGAGCGCTCGTCCGCACGGCAGGCCTTCGTCCACGACATTCCCTCCGCGATACCCTTTGACGTGGTGCGCGTGGGCGAGGAGCATGGCATCATCTACGAGCTCATCGAGGCGCGCACGCTCGGTGAGGCCATCGTGGCCAGCCCGGAACGGCTCGAGCAGTACGCCCTCGACATGGCGGGACTTCTGCGCAAGCTGCACTCCACGCACTTCGAGCAGGGCCAGCTGCCCGACGCGCGGCTCATCTTCCACGGGTGGGTGGACGTAGCCGAGAACAGTGGCCTCTACCAGCGCGATACCATCGCTCTGCTCAGGCAGATGGTGGACGGCATCGACGACGCGGACACCTTCGTACATGGCGACTTCCATCCGGCCAACATCATGGTGATGCCCGACGGAGAGCTCATGCTCATCGACATGGGCGACGCCTCTGTGGGAAACCCCGTCATCGACCTCGCGGGAACCTATCACGTACTGCGCATCGCAGCGCGCAGGCCCGGCGGGGCGATGCGCCTCACCGGCATGCCCGACGAGATGCTTGACAGGCTCTGGGAAGTCTTCGTTCGTGCCTATTTTGGCGTGGAGGGCGACCAGGAGGTGCAGGCTATAGAGCGCCGACTTGCCTTCTGTGCCCTGCCTCGAACCATGGGCAGCACCGCCCGGTCAAAGCTCATCACCGACGAGGTGCGCAGGAAGCAGGCGACAGAGCTGGAACGCCGGTTGCTTCAGGGTCCCGACGCGTAGACAGACAGGGGCAGGGAGACGCTAAGAGCGCGCCTTCCTGCGCACCAGCGTGAAAACCGGCAGGCCGGCCAGAGTGATGGCAACGCTGAAGAGCGACATCATGAGACCACGCGCGCCCGACAGGAAGAGCTGACTGCCGATGACGTACAGCCCTCCCAGCACCGCAAGGATGGGCACGATGGGATAGCCGGGCACGCGATAGGTGCGCGGCGCGTCAGGACGAGTATGCCGCAGGCGCATGACGCAGGCGAAGGTGAGGGTGTAGAAGACCCAGCACGAAAACACGCCGAGGTCGGTGAGCAGATCGAATTCGCCACTGAGCGAGTAGAGGCATGCGAGCGTGCCCACCAGAATCACGGCATTCGCCGGCACGCGCGATTCGTTGAGCCGCGAAAGGCTCGTCGACGCTGGGAGCGTGCGCTGCTCGGCCAGTTGGTAGGCCACGCGAGACCCTGACATGAGAAAGCCGTTGCCAGCCCCGATGACCGAGACGACGATGCCGCACTTGATGATGGTGCCGCCGACGGGCCCAAACAGTCGCTCGGCGACTGCCGCGGCAGGCGACTCCAGGACCATGAGCTCCTCTGCAGGGATCACCCACAGGTACGCAATGTTGATGGCAAGGTAGACCGCCATGATGATGGAGACGCCCCCGACGATCGCACGCGGAAGGTCGTGCGCGGGATCGCGCATCTCGCCCGCGATGGCACCCACGTTGGTCCACCCCTCAAAGGCAAACAGGACCGCCAGCAGCGTCGACCCCAAGGCGCCTGCGGCGCTGACACCTTCCCCCACGAGCGGGCGCGCAATCGCATGACCAGTGCCGTACGCGAAGCCGAACACCATGAGCAGGACGAGTGGCACCAGCTTGCAGACGGTTGAAACCACCTGCATGCCGCCTGCCGCCTTGGAACCCCGACAGTTAACGAGCACGAGCGACGCGATGACCACCATGGCGATTGGAAGCGAGAATTGCGGGCCTAGATAGGCAGAGAGCTCGGTGCCCACCTTCACGCCATAGCCGGCAAGAAACGCGGGGTAGAAGATGACCACCTGCATCCAGCCGGCGAGGAAGCCCACCCGCTCGTCGAAGGCTTCGGTAAGGTAGGTGACCATGCCACCCGTCTTGGGAATCATGACCGCGACCTCGGCGAAGGTCAGCGCGCCAAAGAGCGACAGCAGTCCGCCGACGACCCACGAAAGCATGCCCATGCCGGGCGCCCCTCCTGTGGCCTGGTAGATGGCATATGGTTTGAAGAAGACGCCCGCCCCGATGACGCAGCCTACCACCAGTGAGGTAGCGGTGGCCAAGCCAAGGTTCTTGCGCATCCCAGGGCGCTCGTCCGCATCTTCCATGATTCCCCCTTTTCGCCTTCAGCCATGCTAGGGTAGCGAAGTTCAAGGTCTTATGGGGTACATTCACAGCAACTGCTGGCTTCTGACACGGCATTCCAGCAAAAGAAGGGCGTGTCCGGGATGAGATCGTCTTGAGCGGCAGCCGTCACACGGCAAGCCTCGCTCGCGAGGACGACACGACCTACGCCGCCTCGTCAAGCTCCTCTTCGACAGGTTCCTCCTCGTCGGCTTGGTCGGCCTCGGCAGGCTCCTCCTCGTCGGCGTAGTCTGCACGCAGGCTGAAGTAGGCACTCGACGCCTCGTCCAGCCGTCCCCGCAGGTCCTCGAAGGCGTACAGGCCGTCGGAGTTCTTCTCCAGACCGTCGAAGGCAAGCTCCACGCTTGCGGGAGCCTCCCCATTCTGCAGAAGATCCAGGTTACGAAGCTGGTCTGCGGTCTGGTACATCAGGCGCACCCGCCCGTACAGCTGGCCTTTGGCATCCGCCCACTTCTCGAACACGAGCATGCAGCCGATGGGCGTCTTTGCCTCTATGGCACCCGATAGCTCATAGGGCTCCACGCCCATGGCCGCAAGCACGCTCGCCACATTGGAGTCGTGACCGCAGAGGAAGGTGAACTTGCGCCCCTCCATGTCCAGCTCGTTGCCGATCAGCTCAAGCAGGGGATGCGCCACGTTGGTCGCCACGAGCGGCGACCCGAAGAGCACGTCCACATAGGTGTCCTTAATTGAGGAGATGCTCTGCCACTGCTCGAAGCTCAGCTCCTTGCCGAAGGCGGCATCCGTCGCGGTGGGCGCCTCGTAGTACTGCAGCACGAGCGCATCGCTCATCTGGCAAGCAAGCTTGAGAGAGCCCTCCATGGCCGGCTCCTCGCCCAACTCCATGGCGACACCCGTGTCATCTGTCGCAAGGTCTTCGAGCTCACCCGAGCGATAGCCCTCCGAGGAGCGATAGTCCACCACATCCTCGATGAGCTCGTAGGAGTCGGCAAGGTCTGCAGCCACGCCGGCCATGCCCTCCTTGCCTCCCCGCTCGGCAATCTGCTCCAGCGCCGCCTCACGGTACGCGTCACTCACAAAGGTGAACTTGGGCGTGAAGGTTGGATCCATGGTGTCAAAAGGAGCCTGCGTCTCGATGTCGACGTTGGCCACCGGCAGCATGCCACTCGAGAAGTACTGGGCAGTGGCCATCGTGCGCTGCTTTGCGTTGGCATAGAAGCGCACCTCGCCCTGGGAAGGCTGGTAGTTGAGGGGAATCAGCTCCTCTGCCTCCAGCCAAGTACGCACATACTGTCCCATGAGCGTCTCGGAGGCACCGCCGCGCAGGGTGAGCTCGCTCGCCTGTGCCGTCCAATCGATCCACTCGTGCGTGCATGCCCTGCCGAGCACGGAATCATTGGAGGAGAGCGGCGCGCGGATGTTGTGCCGCGAAAGGACGACGACCTCCTGAAGGGTGTAGCCCTCGCCAGGGCCATAGAACTCCGGGGCAGCTTCCTCCTCATCTTCTGCTTCTGCAGGAGCCTCCTGGCTGGCGGCATCATCGCTCTGTTGCGCCTGCTCTTCTCGCTCGTCTGCTGCTTCGCGCAACGAGACTCCGCCCTGCTGAGAGCATCCGGCAAGAACCAGGGTCACAGCCAACACGAGCATGACAAACCAGCCTGATGAGCGCCGTCTCATGGCCATCCCTCCGTCTCGGGAAGCAGGCCGCCAGCTGTGGGACCCGCGATGGGAAACTATGGTATCCAGAGACAGTTTAGCCTGTCATCGCCGCACCGACATCTAGACGGATTGTTGATGGCGGACGGAGGGGCCTCTCCCCTGCCGTCCGCCCCGTTGCTCAGCCCGTCGCCTTGAAGTTATAGATCGGACGAAGCTCGTCGACAATGTCCACCGAGCTCGCCAGGGGACCGATGATGTCCTCGCGCGACTTATAGGCACCAGGAGCCTCGTCGAGCGTCGCCTCGCAGACACAGGTGGTGTACACCCCTTCCATCTGCCGGCGATACTCCTCCAGAGAGAGCTCGTTTTTGGCTGCCGTGCGCGAGAGCACTCGCCCTGCCCCGTGCGGCGCCGAGTAGTTCCAGTCTTCGTTGCCCCTGCCTCGAGCGAGCACCGACCCATCGCGCATGTTCAGGGGAATGAGCACCAGCTCTCCCTTATGTGCCGCAATGGCGCCCTTGCGCAGAATCATCTCGTCGGTGTCGATGTAGTTGTGGATGGTGTGGAAGGCCTCGCCCGCATGGAGCCCAGCCGCATCGACAATGGCCTGCGCCATCGTCTCGCGGTTGAGACGTGCGTAGCGGTGGCACAGGGCCACATCGTGCAGATAGTCCTGCATGTAGGTGCCTTCCAGCCAGCAGAGGTCGGGCGTGACGTCGGGCTCGTGACGCTCGCGTCGCAGGGCCTTCAGGGCTGCCTGGATCTCCTTGCGACGGCCCTTGGCCTTGTACTGCGCGATGATGCGATCACGCTCCTCGAAGTATCCCAAGCCCCAGCTGTGCAGGTCTACCGCCAGCCTCTGGTAGTGCGATGCCACCTGGGTGCCCAGGTTACGGCTGCCTGAGTGGATCACCAGATAGTTGGTGCCGTCAGCCGCGCGGTCCACCTCGATGAAGTGGTTGCCGCCACCGAGGGTGCCAATGGCACGCTCGATGCGCACGGTGTCCTTGAGCTCACGGAAACAGACGAGCTGGCTCAGGTCAAAGCGGGCACGGCGGCCGTCCCACACAGAGAAGCCGCTCGGCACCTCGTGGCAGGCAGCGTCAAGCCCTGCAAGGTCGATGTCGTCGGTGCCCAGCTCCACCACATACATGCCGCAGCCGATGTCAACGCCCACCACGTTGGGAACCACCTTGTCACGGATGGTCATCGTGGTGCCGATGGTGCACCCCTTGCCAGCGTGCACGTCAGGCATGATGCGCACCTGGCACCCTTCCGTGAAGGGCGTGTCGCACATGGTGCGAATCTGCTCGACCGCGCTCTCCTCCACCTTCGTGGCGAAGCACTTGGCCGTAGCGTAGGTTCCCTCAATCTCGAACATCGTGCCCTCCTCTCGGGCGGTCATGCGAAGGATCTGATGCCCTTCCGTCGTTGACATCCACTATAGGCGCCCAAGCGCTCAGCGGATAGTTGGCATGCGGTACAATCACCTCAAGTTCTTGAGGATGTCAGATTGAATTCGTGAGGTATGTGCCATGGCGATCACCCAAGACGAGGCTGCCACACTAGCAAGTCTGCTTCCCGACGAGCTTCGCTGCGACAACGCGCGGCAGCGGCTCCTGTGCGTCATGGTGGTGCTGCAAACGCTCACAGACGCAGACCATCCCCTCTCCAACGCCGATATCAGGCTCGTTCTTGCCGAGCGCTTCGGAGACAAAGCGGCCCCCTCGGAGAACACCCTCGCAGCCGACGTCCATGCCATCGCCGAGAGCGGATGCCTTGACCTATGCCTTCACGTGACGCCCTCTGGGTACTGGTGCGAGCGAAGGCAGCTCACGCCCTCAAAGGTGCGCATGTTGCTGAACGCGGTGCAGTCGTCGCGCTTCCTGACCGTCGAGCAGAGCGCGGAGCTGCAGGAGGACCTCTTCTCGCTCGTAAGCCGCCACCAGGAAGACGACCTTGCCGGAGAAGTGCACGTGGACCAGCGCGTGCGCAAGAGCTACCAGCAGGTGTTCGCCACCATCGATGTTGTCACGCGCGCCATGAGACTCGGGCGGCAGATCGAGTTCAGCTATACGTTCACGAACTTCTCGAGCAAGCCTCGCCCGCTTCCGGGCGACAACGGTTCGACGACACGCGTGGAGACCCCGATTGCGCTCTACTTCTCGGAAAGCAACTACTACCTGGAGACCTATACGCCCAACCCCTGGCGTCATGGCCTGGAGGTCATGGTCAGCCGCGTTGACCGCATCGTCGACGCACGGGTATCGGAGGTGCCCGCAGACCACAACCGCAAGGTCTACGACCTTCGCCGCAGCGCGCGCAGGCGCATGGCCGAGGGCTTCGACATGATCTCGGGTCCCCAGCGGCTCATCTTCTTCCGCGTGCGCTCGGATGCCCCCAACGTCCTCTACGACCGGTTTGGCTTTGGCCTGCGCTTCGGACAGTTCGAGGGAAAGCTCGGCATACCCTCCACCACTGCGCTCACCTTGCTACGGGTGCCCCAAGCGTTCACCTTCTACCGCTGGCTGTCGTCATGCGGCACGGGAATCATCATGGAGGAGCCTCCCTCTGAGCTCGTGCTGCGCAGCGGCCCCTGGTCGCAAGCCTTGCGGGGAGTGACGCGCGAGGAGCTCGTCCGAGACCATCGACAGATGGTGGAGGGCTTCCTCGCCTACCTTGACCGTGCGCGCTCACCCTACGCGACGCAATAGGCCGCACTCGCCCGGTGACTTGAGGTATGAGGTCCGTCCTCTGACACCGTATGGCGCCCCTCTCCCGACAGGTCCCCTACCAGCAGGTTCTGCGATGCTATGATGGGTCCGGCCAAACCGAGAGGAGCTCCCCCATGAACTTCTACATGCCCACCCGCCTGTTCACCGGACACGACTGCATCGCCCAGCACGCCGACGTGCTTTGCGGCCTTGGCGCGAGCTGCCTGGTCGTCACCGACAAGGTCGGGGCCAAGGCGAGCGGCGCGCTCGACGATGTGACCCGCACGCTTGATTCCCAGGGCATCTCCTACGTCATCTGGGACGGCGTGACCGAGAATCCACCAGTCGCAGCATGCATCGAGGCGGGCGGTCTCGCCGCGCAGAGCGAGGCACAGTTTGTCCTAGGCATCGGCGGAGGGTCGTCACTCGACGCAGCCAAGGCCATTGCGGTATTTGCCGCAAACCCAGCGCTCGACGAGGCCGGATTCTACGCCATGGCCTGGGAGCACAACCCCCTGCCCATCGCGCTTGTGGGCACAACCGCCGGCACCGGCAGCGAGGTCACCAAGGTCTCGGTCCTAACCGACGCCGCAATGCGCAAGCACAGCATCCACGACGACCGCCTCTATGCGACCGTGGCCTTTGGTGACAGCCGCCATACCTATACCTGTCCAGATACGGTGACACTGTCATGTGGTGTTGATGTCATCGCACACGCCACCGAGAGTTACTTCAGTCGTAAGGCCGACGAGATCAGCAGGGCGTTTGCAGTGCGCGCCATCCGCCTCGCGCTCCAGCCGCTGGCAATCGCCTCACAAGGCCCGAGAACGGCCAAGTCAAAGGACCCCGACCTTTGGTGGCGCGAGAGTCTCTACGAGGCCTCCATCCTGGGCGGTCTTGCCATAAACACCACAGGCACGTGCTTCCCGCACAACGTGGGCTATTACCTCACCGAGACCTACCACGTCCCCCACGGCTTCGCAAGCGCAATCTTCCTGCCGGCCATGATTGAGCTGGTCGAGCAGACGTGTGACGACCCTACCTATGCCGCCACCTTCTTCGACGAGATCGGCGAGGACAAGGAGTCCTTCATCAGACTTGTCGAGGGGTGCCTGCAGATGGAGCAGGAGGTCCACATGAGCCCGGACGAGATCGAGGCGGCGCTCCCCCGCTGGGAGAACAATGGCTCGGTCAAGAACACCCGCGCGGACGTCTCGGTAGGTGACATTCGCACCATTCTCACGAGGATGTTCGTCTAGCAGACGAATCGCTGGCAGCAAGACACAAGGAGAGGACACGCTATGATTCGCAAGAAGGAAGACCAGGCCATCGAGTTCCGCTGCATCCGTGGCGGCAAGGGCGAGACCGAGCAGCACAGGATCATCGAGAGCGATGCCGAGCTCTACAACCACGGGCGTCTCTTCAACCACATGATCATCGAGCCCGGTAACAGCATCGGCGAGCACGCGCACGAGGGCGATAACGAGATCTTCTACTTCCTGCGCGGCGTCGGTGAGTACAACGACAACGGCACGATCGTCGAGGTCCATCCTGGCGACACGACCATCTGCAACGATGGCGAGAAGCATAGCCTGCGCAACATTGGCGACGAGCCGCTCGAATTCATCGCGCTGATTCTCTACTCCTAAGGCTTACGACAAGCGAACACGTCCGCGCCCCCGTCTGCATAGGCGGGGGCGCTTTTCTCATAGACACGCTACGTCAAGGTTTGTGAGCCCTACCAGGTCTTTCTGAATGCGACCACATTGCGGTCACCATCACGGACGTAGGCAATGTCGTCAACACTCCCCAGGGCGATGGAGATGCCTAGGGACCCCATGCCCTCGGAATCCTCGTAGGATAGCGGGTCGAACGGCTCGCTCCAGTCGGTGATGGAAATGGTCAGGGCCCTTGGGTTGTTGTCATACAGATACGAGAGCTCGACATCGCCCGGCTCGTCTTGGCCGGCATACCCATAGTGGCAGATGTTGGTGAACAGCTCCTCAACCGCAAGGTCTATCTGGCGCTGGATCTCCTCAGGACACTGGATCTGCGAGAACTCGTAGTGGAGCTGGCGCCTGAGCGTCTGGAGCCCATCGATGGAGGCGGGCACCTTGGTAGTGCCGGAGACCTCGGGCGGCGTGCCGTATTCCAGGCACAGTATCGTGATGTCGTCAGACTGCTCGGCACCCTTGGCCCAATGGCGCACGTCGGCCCTCAGCATGTCGACCATCATGCGCGAGTGGAGGTTCTTGTGCTTGGCGAGGAACTCTTCCATGCGGTCGTAGCCATACTCCTCGCCCTCGGCCGAGAACGCCTCGTTCACGCCATCGGTGTAGAGCAGCAGCTCATCACCCGGAACAAGGGTGGTGGTGAAGGAGCGGTACTTTGCCGTCTCGAAGGTGCCCAGGAAGAGGCCTCCGCGCTGCTTCAGCCACTCCCACTGGCCCTCATGGCGCAGTATCGGTGGATTATGACCGGCGTTGACGTAGGTGAGCTCGCCGGTATTGTAGTCGAGCGTGGCCGCCCAGACCGTCACGAACATGCCAGCGTCGTTGCCTTGGCAAAGGTTCCAGTTTGCGCTCTGCACCGCCTCGGCGAGCTTCATGCCGCTCTTGATGTAGTTGGCGAGCTCGGCCTTTGCGGCCATCATGAACAACGAGGCCGGGATGCCCTTGCCGCTCACGTCTGCGACGAGGAAGCAGAGCGTGTTGCGGTCTATGAGGAAGAAGTCATAGAAGTCGCCGCCAACCTCACGCGCCGGATTCATGGAGGCAAAGATGTCGAACGCCTTGATGTCCGGGAAGGGCGGGAAGGTGCGCGGCAGCGCACTCTCCTGAATGGCCTTCGCCGTCGCAAGGTCACGCTCTATGCGGGCCGTCTCGGCGGCGATCGACTCGCGCAAGGCGGAGACGGTAGCGTTGATGTCGTCGGAGAGCGAGGCAAACTCCGCGCTGTCGCGCACGTCGACCTTGACAGTTAGGTCTCCGCTCGTGATCTCGCTCAGGCGGCTGTTCACCCTCAGGATGCTGCTGACCACCACGCGCTCGATGAGTACGTAGATGGCGATGAAGATGGCTGCAAAGGCAATGACCTCCATGAAGGAGGTAATCAGAACCGAGACGTCGCGCTCCATCTCTGCCTCGGCAGTGGGGATCATGGACATCACACGCATGCCCTCAGTAGAGCGGTACATGGCAAAGTAGGAGATGCCCTGGACCTTGACCTCGAAGACGGCATTCTCGCCGGCAGCCTCCATGCCAGCAGAGAGACGCTGGACGTCCTTGAAGTCGATGTGCAGGTCGGAGCGCGTCCCCACAAGGGCGTCGCGCTCGGTCAGGACGACGAGCATGCCGTCAGTGCCCACGTGGCGGTTGGCGACCGCAGACCTGACCTGGTCGGTAAGCTCCTCGGCAAAGCGCTGTGAGTCATAGCCAACCTGCAGGAAACCACCGTCGATGCTGATGCCAGCATACTTGCGCCAGATGGTCTCGTCCTTGGTGATGGGCTGGTAGCTCTGGACCACCTGACGCGCGCCACCGCCAGGAAGCAGCGTGAGAAACTCCGCCGCCTGCTCCCCTGACGCCATGTCGAAGCCGATATAGGAGCTGTCGCTGCTCATGACGATGATGCCATGCTCATCAACGAGGTTGATGTCGGTGAGATTGAGCGAGTCGCACAACGAGACGAGCTGCTCCTCGCTTGCGTCATCGACGGAGGGCACCTCGCGCGCGACCCTCTTGGCCAGGGAGATGAGGTTCTTGTCGGAGGCGTCCTCGATGTCGTCGTTAAGGTCATCGAGAGAGAGCGAGAGGGTGTATTCGGTGTTTGCCGTGATCAGGCTCGTCTGGAGGGCAGCCACGAAGGCCAAGGTCGCGGCAAAGCCGGCGACGACCGCCAGAAGCATGCCGAGCTGCACGATGTGGGAGACGTGGGGAGCCTCCGTCCGCTTCTTTTGGCTCATGCCCTTCAACAGGTACAGGACGGCGCCAGAGAGGCCGACAGACAGCGCGTTGCAGCCGATCATCGGGAAGGTGCACGCCTTGACCACCAGAAACGCTCGTGCGGACTGGTCGAGGTTGGTCATGAAGATGAGCAGGAGGTGAAGCACCTCGACAACGGCCCCGATGGATGCAGCCA
>ODAI012996516.1_pt1 | contig 12625 bp, 11 predicted proteins | sample 1539321 | NCBI WGS metagenome assembly ODAI01 (sample SAMN02144231, study PRJEB22623) | gut metagenome | biome: sheep rumen | host: Ovis aries | place: New Zealand
AACGTTAATGTACTTAACAGAGAGACTCTTATCGATGCTCAGCAGCATCCTGAGAACTATCCTCAGCTTACCATTCGTGTATCAGGTTACGCAGTTAACTTCATCAAGCTTACTCCCGAACAGCAGGCTGACGTTATCTCCAGAACCTTCCACGAGGCTCTCTGAGTATAACTGATAAAGTAAAGTAAGACCGTCGGTTGCAATTGTAACCGGCGGTCTTTTTACAACATTAGTGTTAATTGACAAAAACTAATTGATCCCTATCTGCGGACAATCCATTTTGATATTAATGATATTTCTCAATCAAACAAGTCTTTTTGCAGAAACATACCCCATAGGATATACTACCAACATATCCGTCATCAAGGATGCCTTCCTCATACTTCGCATCTCTTATCTGTGTAAAAGCCTCTTCAATACCATCCTGCATCTCACTGATTTTTTTTCTTATCTTTACCTCAAAAATGATTGCTTTATCCTTTGGTCGGTTGGGGTAGAGGACTATATCCGGTCGTCCAATACCTTCCTCTCGGTTAGATTGAACCGAATAATGAGGTACTCCATATAATAAGGATAAAAAGAATCCATGATAAAAGCTCTCCGCACTGTCAAAAGTGCTTATAGTTTTTTCAAGCAGATTTGTTATATAATCCGCCATTCTTTCCGTATCTCCTTCAAGAACAGCCTTATGGAGTACGCTTCTGTCTGACTCCTTTACTTCCTTTTCAAACCAGTTCTTTATTTGATTCCTGTATATGCTCCGGATCTCAGCATTGGGAATTCTCATAGTAACATAGATATCTTCTCCCTCAAATCTCTCCGAGACCTTCTTCATATAGCCTGTAAAGAAAAGGAAATTCCAAAGATTATCTTCATTTTCATGGATGTCTCCATAGGTAATGTCCTCATGGATCGTCTTCTCTATTGTACCTCCCTCAATCAGCGTGTTTAACTCGGCCTTCATATTATCATCGGCATTATAAACCATATCCTTGATGATCAAATTTGAGGATGTATTTGCCCAATAGGGTTCAGGAAACTTCTTCTTTTCGATAGTAATGCCCTTAACATACTTAGTTATACTCCAAGGATTGTAAATCTCCTTTTCACCAAATGTATACCCATCGTACCACTCCCTTGCTTCCGGCATTTTGTCTTCAATACCGTAATACTTAAGCATTGTAAGAACCTCATCATCCGTAAAGCCAAAACCTTCTTCAAATCCGGAACCTCTTATAGAATTGATCTCCAAATTATTCAAACCTGTAAACAGACTTTCCCTGCTTATCCTAAGACACCCCGTGATAACTGCCCTCTCCAATGCATTGTTAGTCTTAAGCGCTGACTCAAACAATGATCTGATAAAGCCGGCCATTTCATCATAAAAACCGTTGTAGTAGGCGTTTTCCAAAGGAACATCATATTCGTCAAAAAATATAATAACTTTTTCGTTATGATGCTTTTTTAAAAGGTATGAAAGACTCTTTATCGCTGTTGAAAAACGATTGAGCTCCATTTCAAACAGACTTCTATCAATAAGCTTATCGTGTGGCGTTCTCTGCATAAGATCGGCAAGCACGGCCTTGTCTTCATCTGATAACGCGGAAGAAGTTTTTAGATAATCGTGTCTTGTGATCTCTCCATATATTTCATCTCTGAGTTTAACAAACGCGCCAAAAAAACTTGGCTGTTTCGCCGACTTAAGTGACAGGTTTATCACAGGATACCTTCCCATCATGGAAAGTATCTTATCATCAGCGTTCATTATCCTTTTTCCTTCAAAATACCTGCGATTATCCACTATATTGCCGTTCCGGTCGTATTCCAATTCGAAAAAGGTTCTCAACATAGAAAGAGCGAGCGTCTTACCAAATCGTCTTGGTCTGGTAAATAATGTAACCACTCCACCCTTATTTACAATGTCACTGATAAGCATCGTTTTATCAATATAATACAATTCATCATCCGTGAATCTCTTATAATCCTCATATCCTATGCCTATCTTCTTCATGGTATGCTCCTCCGAACACTACACTGCAATTACTTATCCTTTATTTTATACTAATACAGTCTGTTTAACAACAAGAACCATCTAATTGGTGTCATTTTTCACGCTGACCCATATCGCTGGTCTAATACCACACTTACTGTTAACTTTACACACATCATCTGTAATAATTCCACTGTAATCACATGTAGCAACATAGTTAAAACCCTTCATATACATTTCTCTCGTATTTTTAAAACTACATACTATGGACTGCAACACAAAGGGACATTTTTGCTTTTTCAGTGCTTATATATTCAAGGAATATACCTACCATACAGCAAAAAGCTACAACTATATGAAAAGACGCCTTGGTTCTATCGAAGCCTACGATTACGTTCACTTGCATTTCTTTCAATCTTGTTTATCACCATCTCCGCGGCAGAAATATCATTCCTGTCAATATTTCCTTTAAGAGTATCTATTAATTCCAAAACCGTTAATTCATAGTCACGAACGAAATCATTGGATTTGGCTGGACTGGAGTGAAGCAAGTCATATAGCTTTTCAACTTTCTTGCGAAGCTGCTTATCGCTAATAGATTCCATTATACCCTTCAGTTTTGAAGATGCATCTCTTACATAGCGCAGTTCCATCTCGTGACGTTCAATGCTGTCGGCCGTGCTTTCATTTGCAATCATGTGCGAAATCAGCATAACCGCATATATTCCAGCAATAATGACTTGTACGATCAATGCTGCTTTGTATGATTCAGGATGCGTAAATATAAAAATCAATCCGACAACAAAGGCCACAATAAAGTACGCCGAGGATATAGAATAAAGCGGAAAACCCAGGACGGCTGTATTCGTGGATCTTCTTATCAAGAACGGCGTAATCAGAAGCATTATGTAGGCAAAATGGATAAATCCATACGAAATCCACACCGATGCCGGATGATCTGTCCCCCCTGCTACGAAGAATACCACATTAAATACAATCAGAAATACCAAGTCCAACAGTATCCATAATGTTCGCTTCTTGTTCATTGGTATCGCCTCCTTACATTCTACTCAGCACCTCTGCCTTTTTTGCATCATATTCGGCTTGCTCAATCAGCCCCGCATCAAGCATCTTTTTGAGTTTGCCGAGTGTTTCCATCGGATCTTCAGCCGGGCTTTGAGTGCTTGGCTGTGCTGTTCCGGAACCTTTCGGTGCAAACCTTCCTGACGGTTTAGGCTGACTCGGCTGCGTGGGTTGCTGCGGAGCCTGCTGATTCATTGGCGCAAACATCTGGTTAGCCATATTGCCAAAGACACTGCCTGCTGCGACACCCATACCCATTCCGGCACCCATTGCACCAACGCTACCGGCTCCAGGGTTACGTGCCAGATCACCAAGGATGTTAGCTGCCTGCTGACGTCCCCAATCTTCACCGAGAACATCCATTACGCCCTTATCACCCTGTGCCAACTTAACCTTGCTGATTGATGCAATCTGAGATTGATCAATTTCGTCGTATTTGCTGTTGTCTATATCAAGTCCAGCAAGAGAGAACTTTACACATTTCAAACCATAATCCTGAACAACCTCATCGATATATGGCTCGATTTGTTCTGAAAGCTCATCCATGTAGGCATCAATACCGATAAGCTCCTGCTCCAACCCATTAAGGAATTTGGAAATTGCCGACTTGATTTTTCCTTGGAATTCGCTCTCGAAGTACTTATTCAATTCCTCCTGGAACTGATACGGTACGTTGTTACCAATGAGCTTTTCGAGAAGCTTCGCCGGATTCTCGATTCTCACTTTATAAGCGCCGCGCACTCTTGCATCAGTTCTGATGCCCCACACCTTATCACGAACCTGAATCGGGGTTTCCGTTCCCCATCTGATTTCCTGGCTGTCCGCTTTACGGACGAAATATACAACACAGTTGAATGTGCTGATGCCACCAGTAAAGGCATTACGCAGACGACTGATGAACGGATAGTTCTCCGTTGACAGCTTGTATGTTCCGTTTCCGAAAACTTCCTCAATATTGCCACCTTTGATGAAGATAGCCTCCTCACCAGGCATAACAATCAGCGTAGAGTTGGTATTGAAATCTTCCTCCGGCTGTCTCCAAATCAGAAGTTCACCAGGACCAGTGTTCTTGATGACGTCCGCCCAATGCTTCTTACCACCCGTATAGGCTACTTCGTTAGGGTTTTTACCAAACAGTGCCATTGATGACTTCCTCCTTACATTAAAATGTTTTTATTGCTTTCCAATTCTTTAAATCCGAATCTTTCCGGCAATAAATCGCAGTTCTGTTCGATGGAGTCGTTTATTGCTGCTATCAAATCCTCGTTAGAAATATCTTGAGGAAGTTCTCGCAGCGGAACAATATCTCCAAACACTTCCTTAAACCTACGCATAGCTGTGATCAATTCATTATTCATCTCAATCATACTTGTATTCCTCCTTTGATGGATTTCATTATCGCTCTGTAAGCACTACAGGTTCGAGGCATATATTTTTGCGTAAATGCTAAATTTCTGCCATTACATGCGCTATCCGCCGTAATCTCTGCAAAAGCTTCTTTACCAATAATTGAGCGGTCGCGTGTTGCCCAATACTCAGTTCTATGTCCCCACGCTCCAGACACTTTGTTCCCGGATAATCCTCCAAAAATGTCGGATACACAGTTCGATTCATTAGGATTGTTCCAGAGCTCATCGCTGAGAATATTTTGTGCCTTTTCCATAGTGCAGTTTTCTCTTCCCATTATGCTGGATATTGCATCATTATAATCAGCCTGAGCAGCGTCAGTCAAATTATTTAATTGCGTGATATTCGTGCCTCCTTTCCCAGCAAGCCAATCTATCATATGAGCGCTTTCGTGGAAGAACGTATTTCCCGCGCCAAGCCCCTTAGATATGTCTGCGGACTCATTGAATCTAAAGCCTCCCTCGTCTGGGCTAAAGTAAGCCGTTCCTTGATGTTGCGTGTCCAAACACTGCAACTTGGCAGATAATTCGTTATAGACATCCTTTATATCAGAATCCAATTTTCTATAACAATCTGTAAGCTTTTCGCGATAATCTTGGCTTACGCCTAATTTTTCTAAGCTATCATAAAATCCCTGATATTTTTTATATTCGTCTTCTCCAACGATATCCTTAATCTGAGATTGTTGACTACCGCTGTCGGTGGCATCCTTAGCATCCTTTCTAAAAAATTTGGATAGTAACGAACCGTCTGCATCAGCAGGTGTGTCATCTAAACCGTCATCTCGCAAAGGAGGCAACTCATCGTCAGGGAAAGCTGTAGAGTGCAATTCTCTCCAAATCGGGTCTTGAGAATACTTCGCATAGTCGTCGACCCCATAGTTGTGATCATTCATATACTGAGATAACTGCGCATTTGCGCTTTCACGCGTCATTTCTGGCAGTTCGTAATCAGGATATTCTTGACGCATCAGTTGCCGCCATTGAGGGTCTTGAGAGTACGTGGCAAAATCATCCGGTCCATAGTTATGAGCATTCATGTAATCCGAGATGCTGTTGATTTCAGAAGTCTCAGGAGAGTTATCAACATCCGTTGTCTCATAAGACGTCGCGCTATCGTCCACATCAGTGCCTTCTGTGCCTAAACCCGTATCTTCCTGTTCATCTCCACTGAACGGTACATCTTTCAATGAATCCCATCCGTCAGTTTCAGAATCGTCAGAGAACTCTTCGCCGAACTTCTCCCATTTTTCACGATATGGATTTTCAGCCGAAACGAATTCTCCAGATGTTTCCGGGTTGACCGCATCTTGCGTTTCAGGAGAAGTCTCATAATCATAGGTTGCCAAATCACTCTGATTTTCAGACTGTTCTGCGGTAGCTGTGTCCTCGGCATCGGAAGTTTCATCTGTTGTCTCGGTGTCGGTCACATCCTCCGACTGCTCTGTGGTATCAGCGTCCGCAACATCAGAAGTTTCATCCGCAGTCTCGGTATCAGTCACATCCTCCGGCTTCTCTTCAGTATCAGTGTCTTCGGCATCGGAAGTTTCATCCGCAGTCTCGGTATCAGTCACATCCTCCGGTCGCTCTGTGGTATCAGCGTCCGCAACATCAGAAGTTTCATCCGCAGTCTCGGTATCAGTCACATCCTCCGGCTGCTCTGTGGTATCAGTGTCCCCGGCATCAGAGGTTTCATCCGTCGCCTCTGCGTCAGTCACATCCTCCGGTCGCTCTGTGGTATCAGCGTCCGCAACATCAGAAGTTTCATCCGCTGCCTCTGCGTCAGTCACATCTTCCGGCTGCTCTGCGGTATCAGTGGCCCCGGCATCAGAAGTTTCATCCGCAGTCTCGGTATCAGTCACATCCTCCGGCTGCTCTTCAGCATCAGTGTCTTCGGCATCGGAAGTTTCATCCGCAGTCTCGGTATCAGTCACATTCTCCGGCTGATCGGTCGTATCAGTGTCCTCGGCTTCAGAAGTTTCATCCACGGTCTCTGCGTCAGTCACATCCTCCAGCTGATCGGTCGTATCAGTGTCCTCGGCATCGGAAGTTTCATCCGCAGTCTCGGTATCAGTCACATCCTCCGGCTGCTCTGTGGTATCAGTGTCCCCGGCATCGGAAGTTTCATCCGCAGTCTCTGCGTCAGTCACATCCTCTGGGATATCTTCTTCGATGGCTTCTTCCTGATCCGTTACCTCATAATCATCCGTATCTTCAGGAATTTCCTCAGTATCATCTACAACTTCGTCAGTCTGTTCTTCATCCAAGCCATCTGTATCTTCGGGAATATCACCAAGTTCCTCGTGGTCTTCAGCGATGTCTTCTGATTCTTCAAGAGAATCCTCTTCAATATCATCGATAGACTCGTCCACTTCATCGGTTTCCGGTTCTATGGAATCTTCTTCAATAGATTCATCGGTTTCATCATATTCAATGTCATCGACCGCCGATTCATCCGACACATCTTCGGTAACATCATCAGAAATATCTTCATCGGAATAATCATCTTCCGGTACATCTTCCGGAATATCATCCGGTATGTCTGCCGGAATATCGTCAGACACGTCCACATCAGAGACATCCATGTCAGTTGAGGTATCAACGCTGTCGTTATATTCTTCATCCATATGGCACAATTCCTCCTTTTAAGATTTTTCGAGGGAATTCATTATCTGCACATCTTTAACAGGGATTTTTGTGCCATAACGTATTCTTCTCCATAGATGAACTTTTACACAGGAGAGCAACTCCTTCGAGAATGGTTCATCGTTAAGTTCTGCTTTTACCAGGTTTGTTATTTGCCCAAAGACTTTTTTAACAGGCTCGAAGTCCTTGATTTCTGGCTTGAAGTTTTTAACAAATATTCTCCTTGCAATTTCCCGCGCAAGGATTCTTCTCGCGTAGTCGCAGGAATGGGTGCAATACTTTGTTTTTGCGCATTCAGGATACGGTCTTAAGCACTCCTGCTTGTCGTTCCAGTATGTAGTTAATTCTCGAATGCCATCATCGGAAAGGGTAATGCTGATGTTATTATCTAAGCGATAATCCGGAGTTATAACCTCTTCTGGTTCATCAAGCCGATTGAAGAACAGAAATGCTTCACCGGGCTTCAGCCGAGACATTCTTTTGATCTGCGCCTCGCTCATATTCATACTGTCAGCAACAATCTGCTTGTCCGTTGCCTCTACAAGATGAAAAACCATCTTCATGTCTGTCAGCGCAACCACATCTGTAGATACTTTTCTTGGCGACTGATCTGCAATGACAATTCCAACACCATACGAACGAATCTCAGCAAGCATTCTTTTTACCAACCCCTGTGCTATAGCACTCGGATTTGCATCACCCTGACTTACGTTGGATTCGGCATCCAAAAGAACGTGAGCTTCTTCCAGTAGGATTACATTCTTCAGCCCGCCTTCTCCTACATAGTTGGAGTTTACATACGCAAGAATAGAAAGAAGGAGCAACGAAATAATCAGGGCTTTCTGATCACTGTTTTCAATTGCCGCAAGTTCGATGATCGTCGGCTTCTCAAGTAAATCCTGTATAGGAATAGAGAAGTAATTGTCAAACAGATTGCTTAAACTATTAAGTCGAACAACACCAGCACGACCTATATTCTTCGCATCACCTGTATAGCCAATCTCATCAAATGTATTTTGGAAGCATTTGATAAAATCAGAAATATTGAATGTCTGCCCTTTGTCATCTACGGTGTATGTATCCAACCACCTAAAATCGGAGTAACAATTGTTGATAGACTCCTCGAAAATCTTATCGAGAGGTGTCGACATAGATACCGCTGCAGCGAACGCAGTTTTGAGCGTAGATTTATAGGTTTCCAATTTGACATTCTTCGGCGGAACAAACGGATTAAACACAAATGGAGATATAAAGTTCTTCCCAGGTGTGAATACTTGCAGTTCCGGTATGCTCTGAATCAATGCTCTGTATTCGTTTTTTGCAGGTTCGATTACAAGGAAGGGAATATGGTGTTCCTTCCAAAGTCTGTCCAATAGACTGACTGAGAATGTCGTTTTACCAGAACCGGGGGTTCCGACAACGAGCATATGTTTTGCCAGGTCTTTCAGAGAAATACCAATGGTGTCTTTATTCCCGGAAGATTTCAAAAGGCCAATTTCGATGTCGCCTGCATTAATAAGGTTTCCTGCATATGTTTTACTGGAACTTTCAGTTTCATTAACCGGAAGACCAGCCGAAATCCGCTGCGTTCCAATAGGGAGACGAAATACACCTGCAGCTTCCTCTGCCGTAATGACATACGGCATCCTATAAAAGTTTTGAAATCCCGAATTCTGAGACCAGATATATGGACTTCTGTCGGACTGTATCAACAGTTCATTGATCACCCACGGTAAGGGTATGAACCTTTCCGCAAGTTGAATATCAGTGTTGGAAAAATGCACATGCTTCAATGCAGTAGGCCTTGTCGAGTCATATGACAGTGTTCCGTGTAGCTTAGATGCAATATCTTCAACTGCCGATACGCTGCCAAACACCGTAAAGTTATAGGTGAACAGGGCGTTATTCTTGCTCCCCTGATAGTATCTGTATGTTTCGGACAATGTGTCGGCATTTGAAAAACTGACATTACCTACGCCTTGCGTCATAACACCTTTGCTGAGTGTATCAAGCATTGGTGTTATCTGCGTAATGGCAGAGTTTTCCTCTGAGGACAGACTTGTTGGAATCAGTTGAATAGAAAGCGCACTATAGGGATGCTCAATCAAGCTATTCACCACAGCACCCAAGTCATGTGCATACCCATTAAATCTGTCAAATGCATAGCAATTTGGAAGCATCTGATTTTGGAGATTTTCAACACGTTCATCCTTTACTAGTGCTTCAATGCTCTGGATTGGCAAATTGTGTATCTGTCCTCCAAGAACATCCGGATCCACTTGCCTCGCCCCGTACTGATACATCTTAAGCATCGAATTGCAGGAATTCACCAAACGCTCAACCATAGAAACAGCGCTCTGTTCATCTTCAGCAATCGCACGAAGTACCATAAAGATGCTGATTTTTGCCTTGAATGGCTGATTATCAACTGGCTCCGTTAACCACAAAAATTCAAACGATGTTTCAGCGTTTCCGTTACGAGAAGTGAAGTTTCGGTAGCTTTGATACAGCTCTGTTAGCAAATTGCCAAAACCCTGCCTATATTCACTTTCGATATCCGCCCCTTGCGGATAGCTATCTTTTAAGATGGTCAAAGTCGGTATTGATGTAATTTCTATAGCACTAATTCCAACATATTCACCATCCAATAATTCCTGGGTTTTTACTTTCACTTACATGTACCTCATAGTTTTTGGTGATATATAAAAAGCTCTTACATAGCCGAAATCGCCACATAATTCCAGACTACATAAGAGCAATAGAAAGGCTATTATTGCTGTTTTTTAACCCTAAGAAGCGAACGCATAGCGTTTATAGATCGCTGAGCTCCCTCAACATCACGGAGCGAGATTGATAATGTAGTCCCTCCGGCTGTAGTAAGCTTGAAATACTCATAATCTACATTCTGACCAAGAACTTGCGCACTATCGGATGCCGTTGAAACAGATACAATATCTTTGTAGAAATAAACATCAGTTTCTTCCGTCTGTTTTTGAACAGTAGTATCAAATCTGTATGTGTAACAATGTACCTCGTTCTCCGAAAAAAAGAGTAAAACTGACTCATATTTATTTGTGCGCCAAAGTCCATCTTTCCCTTTTTTAGCTAATGTTGCTCCCTTATATACATATCCATCAAAACATATAGGAGCTATTTCCTTGACCTCATCCTCGTCAACACCGAGTTTATTAAGAGCTTTTTCTTTCATGCCATTTAGCATTGAACTAACTGAAGCATCGTATTGTCCATCTGATATCCTCCCCAAATTCAATAATACAATTATTGCTATACCCCCTCCTATGAGAAGCAGACCTATTACCGCAACAATTCCTGCCGTGTTAAACCCAATAATAGAAACAATTAATCCGACAATAATCATTACAATCGGTCCACCAAAACTAATTTTTTTGAAATACTTAAGATTTTTCTGATAATTCATAATTTCTCCTTTCAAGAATGAAAAAAGTATATTAAATCTACCTGTGGCTGTAGAAATAAATTAGAATATACTGGGTTTATTAACTCCTAAAATATCAAATAACATCTTAATATCCGCATCCGGCGTCCTATAATCATTTGACATTTTTAGACATTCAATATAGTTAGGAGAACTGTTTAGGTATTTTCTTTCGAAGAAATCATACTTTATATATGCAAGAAAATAATAATATATTCCGCGAGGCTCAATCATATTCGCTGCATTAATATACTCGATACATTTGTTTATATCGTCCCTTTGAGCCAGAAAAGCTTTTTTTCCTTTCAATAAACATACTGCAGCGTAGAAATACATTTCTGAATCATCAAAATTCTCCTTTATAGCTACCTCAAAAGAAGACAGTGCCTTATCAAAAAGTTTTAACTTCAAATAGCACATGGCTATGGATTTGTTCAATTCATAGTAGTCTGGGTAATCCTCTATAGCCTTTTTGTATGTATCGATATATTTGTTTACTCTTGGTAACGGAATATCGTTAATACTGTTGAATGTTGATATAACAATTGGATTATGACACCATTCACATTCTTTTTGTTCCGTACTGACTCTTGCTCCACATCCAGGACAATTCAACTCTATAATTCTGTGACTCATCCATTAGTTCCTCCTCTTTGTACATAACTTCTATACTTTCAATACTGCAAAAATCTAAGTTCCATATCATTGAAACTAAACAAACCTACTAATGGTTTACTCATGAAGTGGAATACAAACGATTTTTTTCCTTTGCAAAATGGTTTAGGTTGACTTACTCAGGATTAAGAACTCTCAGATATATGGATATCTGTGAATAAAAGCCCTGCAACGATACAAATTGCACAAAAAATATTTATATTATGAGCAGCACTTGTATAAATCGTTACAATTATACGATTTATACAAGTAACTGTCAACAAATAGCCCCTCTATAATCAAATTGGTTAATACGATTTATGTAACTATGGAGGGTTCAAAATGCGAGTCAGAGAGTACAGTAGATTTGATATACTTGGAAAAATAGAAAAAGAACGCCTGCAGCGCGGCTGGTCGGAATATCAGCTTGCGATTAAATCCGATATTCCTCAGTCCACCATTTCTACCTGGTACAGATTAAAACTGCAGCCCTCAGTATCTTCAATCGAGCATATATGTGACGGTTTAGGTATTACTCTGGCAGAATTTTTTGAGGAAGCTGACGATTATAAAAAAAATGAATCCTCTGAGCTTCTTGATATATACAACAGATTAAAACCCAGACAAAGAAATGCGCTTTTATCTTTCCTTCGGACGATTATTTAAAACTTTTTTTCGCTTCAAAGTGACCTCTTACTAACTATTTTTGTGCCTGGTGAAAAATATCCCGGTAGGATTTATTATATAAATAGCTTTTGCAATTCCCTTTATTCTCATCCTTACCGGTTGTTCCAGAAACCTGCCGGTATACACTGAGGAGGTTCACATCACCATTCCCGGTATGACAGATGAGGTAAAGCTTGCTTATATTTCCGATCTGCATATCGTAACTCTTGGCGAGGAAATAGATGAGGTTCAAAAAGAAACAGTTGCATCCAGAACAGGCTGGTCCTCGTATGAGGGCGTAAGCGCTGAAAAGCAGTGGCCGGGCTGGGTTGATACCCTTAACAATATGAATGTCGATTATGTCCTCTTCGGCGGTGATATGGTGGATGTCCCCTCTTCGTCCAATATCGAAGTGTTGAAAACAGATATGGGCAGATTAAACAAACCCTATATGTATATACGCGCCGACCATGATCAAAGCTACAATCCGTATTTAACCCCCGGATTAGACACCGAAAAGCTTATCGGTTATCAGCAGACTTTCTGCGAAGTGGAGGATGCACGGCCGCGATACTCACGGTGCTGTTGCTTCCCTTTCTTCAGTATCCAAGCTTCCTTTCAATGATGCACAGGACGGTATCTCAAATACCTTCACCATCATCCCCGGAGCTCTTGGTAAAGAGGATAAGGTATTTGCAGGCGACATCGAGGTTGACCTTAACA
>ODAI014768293.1_pt1 | contig 12625 bp, 9 predicted proteins | sample 1539321 | NCBI WGS metagenome assembly ODAI01 (sample SAMN02144231, study PRJEB22623) | gut metagenome | biome: sheep rumen | host: Ovis aries | place: New Zealand
AACGCCATATCTGAATTTCTTGTGCAGCGTCTTGTGATGCCATACGTTCATACCTATTTGTGCTCCTAAGGCACCACCTACAACTGCCATCAACAGTAGGGTAGATTCTGAAATACGCCATCTGCCCGATTTGGCTTTCCATTTGTCAATGCCATACATAATAAATGTGATGACATTTACTGCAAGCATGTATATTAGTAATGCCTTTATCAATAAATTCATAGTTTATAGTAGAATATACTTTATTTGATAATGTGATTGGTTCCGTATGTTTTCAATGCCGCCAAATTGGCTTTTTGCAATAGATAACGTCATGAAACAATAGTGTACACGTTAATCAAATTTCTTTATACGGAAGTGACAATAAGGGCTGCCACCAGTATTCTCATAATAGTTCTGATGATATTGCTCAGCAATCCAGAATTTGTCTGCTGCCTCGATTCTTGTATTCACTTCATGTCCTTTTGAACGAAGTATGGATACAAGTTTATCGATGGTTTCGTGCTGACTCTCGGATGTATAGAATGCGCCGCTAAGATACTGTTCGCCCTTGTCAGGTCCTTGACCATCTGTCTGTGCAGGGTCGTGGATTTCAAAAAACAGTTTACATAAATCTTCGTAACTCACTACATCAGGGGCGTATTCCACAAGTACAGCTTCTATATGACTTGTCTTGTGCGTTCTCACATCCTCGTACGTTGGATTTTCTTCCTTACCACCTGTGAATCCAACGAGTGTTTTCAATACTCCCTTACGCTTTTGAAAGTAATGTTGTACGCCCCAGAAACAACCAGCGGCAAAGATGCCATACTCCATTCCTGTTTCAGGAGTATAGAGTGAAATCTTGTTTGATTCATCCACGGCAGCCTTGATGAGTTTTAGAGCCTCACCATGCTTTTTCTGAAGGTCTGGATGGTTCTTACCACGCTCGTAGTTATGAGTCAAGTCGTAATACTTAACCATAAGTGCGATAGGGTTGTGAGAGTCGATAATGTGATGAATATAATCGTTGTATGATTCATTCTTGTTATGTGTAAGCAGAATCAAGGCATTGACCACACTTTCTGGTATTCCTGATTCGAGAAGATTGTCAGGAGTGTAGTCGGAATCCTCCAATACGTCGTGAAGGAATCCTGCCATACGTTCTTCGTCCGTCTTGCCCATGAGGCCTACGGTAAGTGGGTGAAGGATATATGCTTCTCCGTCTCTGTCAAGTTGTCCTGAATGTGCCTTTACGGCTATCTCTAATGCTAAATCTACTTTGCTCATATTTGAGTTTTTAAGTTTTTATGTTTGTGAGTTTTTAAGTTATTGTGGAGAGGTAGTTATACTAGAGGCTCTAGATAAACTAGATATACTAGAGACTCTAGATAACTACATGATATGACACTATGTCCTATCGAAAATTCGATTTTACTTAAATATCGAGATGATTGTTGCTGTCAGCAGGAGGAAGACGAGAATGATGAGGACAGCCAAGAGGAGACACGTCCACTTGAGCCATTTCATCACCTTTTCTAATATCTCGTTTCCATCGTCCGAAAACTGTTGGATGCAGTTGAATAATGCCGATGAAGTCACGAAGAAATCATCAATCCATCCGATGACTGGAATGTCTGGTACAAGGTCTGTTGGAAGAAAGTCATACACTATTGCACCGATAAGCAGTATGATGGATGTAATCTGTTTTCTATTCATGTCATTCGTTGTTTGTGATTCCAAAGTAGAAACCTGGCTCTGGTGGTTGATTATATCCTACGTTCTCTGTTGCCACGCTTATCCTGTAAGGTATGTCCTCCATGAATGAGTGGAAACGGTAGGAGGTAGGTATCGTTGTGGTGTAAACACGTAGTTCCTTGCTGTCTCTTGTGCGTACTATCACTTCTTCGCGCCAGTCGCCTATGATGTCGGCACTAAGACATGGATTCATCTTACTGCTGTTGTTGAAGGCACATCCTTCATCTCTGAAGTTCTTCAAGATTTCGCAGCGTGACGTATTCCAATTGAATTTTGTAATCGTCTCTCTGTCCAAGAGCTCACGGAGCTTGTCGCCATCCCACCATACGGCAGAGTTTTGAGGAATGAACGTACTTGTGTTGTGATGATTACCGTTGACATCAAAATATCCTCTTTGGCTTGAAGACCACATCTCAAGTCCTGGATTCGTTGGGTCAATGTCGGCTGCCATACCTCTGCCGACGTCGATGTCGCTCTTTATCTGGAAGATGATACGTCCTGTCCTTGCGTCACGGAAATCAGAGCCGTCACGCTTATTCTCATGTACGTCCCATAGCTGTAGTGAGGTGGAATCGGGATAGAATGCCATAAGATGAAGTGCATCGCCATGTCCCATGCCTGTGGTGTAAAGTCCGGTTCCATCGTTATTTATTGCCATCGAACCGTATGTTATTTCGTCACATCCATCGCCATCCACATCGCCCACACGAAGGTTATGGTTGCCTTGTCCGCTGTAAGGGAGGGCATTTGGATTTGTAATACGGTTGATGCTGTCTGTCTTCTCAGAGTCAAACACCCATCGTGAGGTAAGTTCCTTGCCGTCCCAATCCCATGCTGCAATGACGGTACGAGTGTAATATCCACGGCAGAATACTGCACTTGGATGCTTGCCGTCAAGATAAGCCACACATGCAAGGAAGCGGTCAACGCGGTTTCCGTAATTATCACCCCATGCGGCAATGTTTCCACGTGAAGGGATATAGTCAACTGTTTTCAAGGCTTTGCCCGTTTCTCCGTCAAAAACCGTGAGATATTCGGCACCTGACAGAATCCTACCGCTAACATAACGTTTGTGAGGTTCCATCTTGCCGTCGATGCTTTTGTTTATATATCCGTTTGTGACATAGTTGGCGTCCTTGTCACCGATATAATTTCCCTTGCCGTCTTTCGTTCCATCGGCAGTTTTCATCATAAGTTCAGCTTTTCCGTCACCGTCAAAGTCAAATACCATGAACTGTGTGTAGTGAGCACCTGCACGAATGTTGCGTCCAAGGTCTATTCGCCACAGTTGTTTTCCGTTTAGTTTATAGCAATCAAGAAGTACGTTTCCTGTAACACCCTCATGTGAGTTGTCATGTCCCATGCAGTCCCATTTGAGGATAATCTCATATTCGCCGTCACCATCTACATCGCCTACACTTGCATCGTTGGCAGAATATTGGCACATCCTGCCGTCAATCTGGACGTCAGCGGGACGGTTGAGGGGGATGCTGATGTAAGGTTTACTTGACTCTTTGAATAGTGTATAATCAGCTTTGCCTTCCTTTGTTTCTTTTCCGTCAATGACGGGAACAACGGAATATTTTGTTGTCTTGTCCTTGGCAGGATACCTGAAGAAGGTTGAAGATACCAATGGCGATGGGTTAAGACGTTTTCCGTTGGAATATATGTTGAAAGCAGTGTTTGCTTTGTCCGTTGAAAGGTATCTCCATGAAATGGTCACGGAGTCGTTATCCCGAATACAGACAACTCCACGACCCAGTTTTTCCCGTTGGATTGTGGAGTAGTCATAATTAGGTTGTGCAGAAAGTCCTGCACATACTAAAAGAGAAAGTGTTGAAAGTGTAAGTCCTTTCATACAAATTTATTTTATAATATAGACGAAACTTGTGGTATCGCCAATCGCTTTAAGGCTGTTATAGTTGTATAACCTTAAGTCCAACTTGAATTCCTTGAGGTCAAGTTCATCATAATTATTCTTTCCTTCGATAATCTTCTGGAAAGTAGTGTCATCTTTGTATGATGCAGAGAATATAGCTCTCTTGAATTCATCGAGTGTTTTAAGTTTTCTGCTCACAAGAGTTCTGTAGTCGTAGAAAGCTTGCTCGTCGCATACGCTTACAGCAAGTTCAATGGAAGGAACATCTACCTTTGCAGTGTGTGTAAAAAATACTCCGACGATGGAATCCTTTTTCAATACATCCTTGATGTATGGTTCATATACCTTGTTTGTGGAATCTGTGAACACACATTTGTTTAGTGTTCCGACATGGTGAGTTGTTACTTCGGCGTTGTTGCCATCCACGTCAAGGCTACATGATGTCATGGCTGCAAGTGCAGTGAACAAAGGCACAAATAAGAGTTTTTTCATTTTGTTGTTAAATTATGGTTTATGTTTTTTTACAAAATATGGGTATGTATTTTAATACCCATATTTGTGTTTAATGCTGTATTTTTTACTTTGTTATATCAAAAAGATTGTTAGGCATGAATTTGGCAAGTTCTGCCTCCTTGGTTTCTGTAACTGCCTTTCCTGCCTTGAACTCAAGAGGACTTATTCCCGTATGGTTCTTGAACCATTTTCCGAAGTATGATTGGTTAGGGAAGTTCAGACGGTCGGAGATGTCCTTGACGGACAGTGGCGTGGATTGGAGCATCTGCTTTGCTTCCACGAGGAGGGCAGTCGCGATCCATGTACTTGGAGTTTGTCCAGAACGGTCCTTGATGATGGATGAGAAGTAGCGGCATGTGAGATTCTGCTCCTGTGCATAGAATGAAACTTCATGCTCCTGCTTATAGTTGCGATAGAGTGATTCCATGAATGTCTTGAGCACGTCATCACGTCGGTTGTCAAGTTTGTATGCCGTACCAGCCTTGGTGAAGCAAGAGATAATCTCAAGCATCACACATTGTCCAAGTAGTTTTCTTTGCTGAAGGATGATTTCACGGGCTGGGATGATTGTTGTGTCACCATTATGTAGCATATCGTCGTACTTCTTCTGCTTTTCCAGTGTCTGCTCGAGGATATTGGTGAGTGCCGTCATTCTGTTTATGCGATCGAGAGGTAGCAAAACCAATGGGTTCTGCTTAATCACGAATATAGCATTGAAGTCAGACACGTTGTATAAGAGTGGTTGTATCGTTTCCAAGTCCGCTCCGATGAACGTTCCTGTTATCGGTGTACTATGATTGGATATGAGTAGTGAACTGTAAGCGAAGTACACTATCATACAATCCTTTGTGAGATGGTAGTTTACACCATCGAGAGTGATGTTTACCCAACCTCCGGTACAGATAAATATACCTGTACGTGGAATCTTTACCATGGCATTCTCTGCCTGTAAGATATTCTTCTCATCACCATTAAGGCGTAAGACTTTTACACTGTCTTCAAACACGGCTAATTCAATTTTAAGTGGACTCGTAAATTATTTTGCGTACAAATTAACGAATTGTTTTGTATAAATGCAACAGATTAACTAATTATTTTTGGGTATTAAGTACTTTTAGGACAAAATTACCCCAAAAAAACTTACTGCGGTATGAAATAAAAGCAATAAATTTGCAACGTTATTGCATTATGAAGATTGTGTAATGTAAGCAGGCAAGAGAATAATTTAAAAACGATTTGTATATATGAAGAAAAGTAAAAGACTATTTTATGTGTTGATGTTTCCGGCTATTGCCCTATATAGCTGTGGCGGAAACAGTGAAACGACTGACGAGAGTGTCTATGTTAATGTGGTAGAGGCTGTAAATGCTGACCAGTTGGGTACTCAGACATTTACAGGTAAGACAAAGACTGCGGAAGAGGCAAATGTGTCTTTCCGTGTTTCGGGTCCTATCTCACGTGTGTATGTGAAAGAGGGCGATATGGTAACAAGAGGACAGGTTATCGCAGAGATGGATAACAGGGATTATCAGATTCAGTTTAATGCAACCAAGGCTGAGTATGAGGACATAAAGGCTACTGCCGAACGTGTGATTGCTCTCTACAAGGAAGGCAATACTTCTGCACAGGCATACGACAAGGCTCGCTACGGACTTGAGCAGATTACACAGAAGCTTGCACATCATAAGGACCAGCTTGAGGACACTAAGCTCAAGTCTCCAATCACAGGATATATTAAGGAAAAGATACATGAAGCGGGTGAGACTGTTGCTGCAGGAATGCCTGTCTTCACTGTTGCTGGTGGTTCAGGACTTGAGGTTGAGATTAACATGTCTGCCAATGATTATGGTCGTCGTGACAAGTTTACTTCTTTCTCTTGTGAGTTTGATGTCATGGAGGGTGAGACTTTCCCTCTTGAGGTTGTCCGCATAAGCAATGAGGCAAATACGAGTCAGCTTTATACTGTCCGTCTTCGCATGAAGGGCAATTATGACAAGAAGAAGATTACTGCGGGAATGAGCACTATCGTCAAGGCTACGCTTGAGGAGGAGGATCACGGTGTGGTCAATGTGCCTACATCTGCTGTTCTCAACAAGGATGGCAAGACTATTATTTATATGTACGATGATGGTGTTGCCAAGGCAAAGGACGTTACTGTTCTCCAGCTCAACCGTGACGGTTCTTCCAACGTGAAGGGCATAAAGAAGGGTAGTAAGGTCGTTGCTACTGGTGTCCGCAACATTGTTGATGGTCAGAAGGTGAAGCCTATCAAGCCTGCAAGCAAGAGCAATGTGGGAGGACTACTTTGAAATTAAAAAATCAGAATTCAAAATTCAAAATGAAGTTAATAAATGAAGAATTAGCGATAAGGGTATCGTCTTTTTACTCCATGGAGCGTAGCGGAATTAACTCCTATTAACTTCTTTTTACTACAAAGCGAAATACACAAGATGATTAATTATAGCAAATGGGCACTTGACAACAGGAAACTGGTTAATTTCCTTGTTGTGTGCCTCATAATAGGTGGATTCCTCTCTTACCAGTCAATGAGTAAGCTGGAGGACCCGGCCTTGAAGGTCAAGCAAGCCATGGTCGTAACCACTTATCCTGGTGCTTCATCTCACCAGGTGGAGCTTGAGGTTACCGACCGACTTGAGAAGGCTATACGTGAGATGCCTTCGGTCAATAATGTTCAGAGTGCTTCGTATGCCGACCTCTCACTCATTACAGTCGAGCTTCAGACGACTGTGGCTAATGATGCCGTGGAACAGGAGTGGGACTTGCTGCGTCGTAAGGTGAGCAACGTGCAGGCAAAGTTGCCTGCTGGTGCTTCCGTACCTATGGTTAGGGATGACTTCGGTGATGTCTATGGTATGTTCTATGCCCTTGTGGGCGATGGTCTTGGCGACCGCCAGCTTTCCGATTATGCCGAACTCCTGAAGCGTGAGATTGTTGCCATTGACGGTGTGAGCCGAGTCGAGATATACGGTGCTCGTAGCAAGTGTATCGAAATCAAGTTGCGCGAAGACCGTATGGCTCACCTTGGTGTGCTCCCTACGGAGGTTCTTGCCACTCTCAACAACCAGAACAAGACAAGTTATGCTGGCTATTGGGACAATGGTGACAAGCGTGTGCGTGTGACTGTGAACGATAAGTTCAATAACGTAGAGGATATTGCCGACATGCTTATTGCTGGTCATGATGACGACCAGATTCGTCTCAAGGATATTGCTGATATCGTTGAGGACTATGAGCATACCACACGCAATGAGATGTTCCGCAATGGCGAACGTGCTCTCGGAATCTCTGTCTCCTGTCTCACAAGCTATGACATCCTCAAGGTGGGTGAGAAGGTGGAAAACAAGATTGCCGAACTTGAGAAGCGTATGCCTGCCGGTGTCAAGTGTGAGAAGGTGTTCTTCCAGCCAGAGCGTGTGAGCAATGCACTCAACACGTTCCTTATCAATCTTCTTGAGTCGGTCATCATCGTTGTTGTCGTCCTCATCTTCTTCATGGGACTTAAGAGTGGCATCATGATTGGTATGAGCCTTGTCAGCATCGTGTTCGGTTCGTTCCTTATCCTCAACGGCTTTGACGGTACGCTCCAGCGTGTTTCGCTTGCATCGTTCATCCTTGCCATGGGTATGCTCGTGGATAATGCCATCGTCATTGTTGACGGTATTCTTATCGACATCAAGCAGGGCAAGTCACGTATAGAGGCACTCACGTCGATAGGTGCCAAGACGGCAATGCCATTGCTTGGAGCAACGCTCATTGCCATTCTTGCTTTCCTGCCTATCTTCCTCAGCCCTGATTCGGCAGGAGTATATGTGCGCGACCTCTTCATCGTCATTGCCGTATCGTTGCTCCTCAGCTGGATTCTTGCCCTCGTGCATGTTCCTATCATGGCTGACCGTATGTTCAAGACCAATGATGCAGTAGGGGACGACAAGGATTCGTCCGTTGACCTCTATTCGGGCAAGGCATACGATGTGCTCGAAAAGATTCTTACGCTCGGACTTCGTTTCCGCTGGACAATGGTGGGAGTTGCCGTTGCACTCCTTGCCGTGAGCGGATTGTGCTATAAGTTCCTCAATCAGGCTTTCTTCCCTGATATGGAGTATGACCAGTTGTACATGGAGTACAAGCTTCCTGAGGGTAGCAACTCTACTCAGGTGGAGGCAGACCTCGTGAAGATACAGGAACTTATCCGTGCCAACAGTAAGTCGGTCAAGAGTATTACTGCCTCCGTAGGCGGAACTCCAAGCCGTTACAACCTTGTCCGCAGCATTGCCACTCCGTCACTCTCTTACGGAGAGCTTATCATCGACTTCGAGTCGCCTGATGCGCTCGTTGACGAGATGGACAGCCTCCAGAAGCTTGTTTCCGACAATTTCCCTGATGCATACGTCAAGTTCAAGAGATACAACCTCATGTTCAAGAAGTATCCTATCGAGGCGTGCTTCCACGGTCCTGACCCACAGGTGCTCCATGCGCTTACGGACAGCGCAATGGCTATCGTGCGCAGGAGCGACAAGGTTTATCTGCCTACTACCGACTGGGAACCACTCGTTCCTACTCTCGTGGTCGATTACAATCAGGCAGCTGCCCGCAACAGCGGCATTACTCGTGCCGACGTCTCCCTCTCCATGCTTACGTATGCTGGTGGAATACCTATCGGTCAGTTCTATGACGGACTCAATCCTGAGAACATATACGTCAAGTGTGTTGACAGCAATGGTGATGAGGTGCAGAACCTCAACAATGTGAGTGTGTTCGGTACGCTTCCTAACATCAAGAGCATCTTCAACATGACTACTGTAAGGAAGGTAGTGACGGGAGCCATGAGCAAGGACGACATCCTTGAGTCACTCGGTCAGACGACACCTCTCAGTCAGGTTGCCCACGGAGTGAAGATTAAGTGGGAAGAACCTGTCGTCATGCGCTATAACGGCGAACGTACACAGCGCCTCCAGTGCAGCCCTCGTCCTGGAGTAGGAACAGAGGCAGCCCGCAAGGCAATAGCCAAGGACATAGAGAAGATACAGCTTCCAGAGGGCTATTCGCTCTCATGGGAGGGTGAGAAGAAGGCAAGCGACCAGAGTATGAAGTATCTGTTCAATGCCTTCCCGATGGCAATAGTGATGATGATACTCATCCTCATCATGCTCTTCAAGGATTATAAGAAGCCGACAATCATCTTCCTCTGCATTCCGCTCATCCTCGTCGGCGTCATCCCTTCAGTCCTTATCTCAGGTAAGGCTTTCGGATTCGTTGCCATCGTCGGAGTGCTGGGACTCATAGGTATGATGATTAAGAACGGTATCGTGCTCATGGACGAGATAAGTCTTGAGATAGAGCAGGGCATGGAGCCACGCGAGGCACTCATCAATTCATCCAAGAGCCGTCTCCGTCCTGTCATGATGGCGTCGCTCACCACCATCCTCGGTATGATTCCGCTCGTACCTGATGCCATGTTCGGTTCGCTTGCCGTAACCATCATGGGTGGTCTCTTCATGGGTACGCTCATCACACTTATCTTCATTCCAGTGCTCTATGCACTCTTCTTCAAGGTACATTGATTCTATAGAATAAGGAGTATGGAAGTTATTTATTAAACGAAAATTTAGAAAATTAAAGAAAATTTTTCTAGGGAATCGCACCAAAGGTGCGGACGAAGAAAAAACAGATAAAAACAAACAAAAACAGAAAAAAACATTTTTTTTTGAGAAGGTTTTCTTTTGTTCAACTTTCCCTTGGAAAGTTAAAATTGTTTTCTTTTGTTTTCTTTGGTTTTTCTAATTGGCCGCTTTGCGGCACGACTATGTTCTTAATGCATAATCTTGAAATTATAAATTAAAGAATGAATTTTCTTTAATTTTCTAAATTTTCGTTTTAAAAAAACTTCTTGACTTCATATAAAAACGATTGTTATGAGAAAAATATCATTTATAATATGTCTGCTTGCCTTGTCTTTAGCATCAATGGCACAGAAGCTGACGCTTGACGAGTGTCGCAAGATGGCACTTGAACACAACAAGTCGCTCAAGTCTGCCCGCGAACAGGAGAACAAGGTTACGAGCGACATGAAGTCATACCGTGCCAACTATCTCCCTAAACTCGACCTCATGGCAGCCGATGCCTACAGCTGGGGCTCTGCCAATCTCGTGCTGCCTATGGACAACATCGCCAAGGGTATGCTCACACAGATGGCACCAGCCTTGCTTCAGTCAGGCATGTTGTCACAGCAGCAGCTCGGAGGACTCTCACAGCTCCAGTTGCAGGACCCATCCATCGAGTTCAAGCCAAAGAACACCTTCTTCGGCTCAGCCGTACTCACACAACCGCTCTACACAGGTGGAAAGATTACTGCTGCCTACGAGATGTCGTGCATCGGTATGGAGATGGCAGAGAGTAACGTACGTCTCACAGAGAGTCAGGTCATCGTCAACACCACGGAGGCTTATCTCCTTGCCGTCAAGGCAAAGCAGATGACTGAGGTGGCACGAAGCTACAAGGCACTCCTCGACGAGTTGCAGAAGAACGTGGACGCAGCCGTCCGTCACGGACTCCGCACACGCAATGACGCCCTCAAGGTACAGGTCAAGCTCAACGAGGTGGAACTGAACATACAGAAGGCAGACAATGCCTACCGTCTTGCCTGCATGAACCTCTGTCAGGTGACGGGCATCGACCTCCATTCAGACATCACCGTCGATGAGGAATGTGTAAGGGAGACAGCCATCAGCTCTGATGCAAGGGCACTCTCACAGGCGGGCATCGAGTCACGCCCTGAGTATTCCATCCTTATGGGCAAGACACGCCTTGCACAGAAGAAGGTGAAGCTCGTACAGAGTGACTATCTCCCTACCGTGGCAGCCATCGGAAGCTATTCGTATGTTGACGGAATGGAGCTTGCGGGCAAGAAACTCTTCAAGGGTAATGGTGCCTTTGCCGTAGGACTTACGGTCAAGGTTCCTGTCATCAGCTACTTCACCGAGGGTATTCACAAGACCCGTTCAGCACGTGCCGAGCAGCACATAGCACAACTGGAACAGGAGGAGCTCAACGAGAAGATGACTCTCGAACTCACCCAGTGTGCCAACAACTTCAGCGAGTCAATACTCGAACTGGACATCACCCGCAAATCCACCCTTCAGGCGGAGGAGAACATGAAGATGTCGCGTCAGCAGTACGAGGTAGGTCTCGAACCTCTCTCCGACTATCTCGAGGCACAGGCGCTCTGGCAGACAGCCAGGGCAAACGAGATTGAAGCACGCTATCAGAACCAGCTTGCCTACATGAAGTACCTCAAGGCAAAGGGAGAGCTCTGATTCAATTAATAATTCAAAATGCAAAATTCATAATTATGTGCGCCGTCATTGGCGCACATTTTTTTTTATCATAGTTGTTGTTCCTTTTTCGTTTTTGCCTTTTCTTACAAAAAACGGTAAGTAAATATATGATGATAAATATATTTGTCGTATATTTGCAACAATTCTTTAACATACCAAAAAAACAAACCTAAACTAAATTTATATGACTAAAAACATTAACGGGTATTCAATGCCTATTTTGCGCAAACCTGTCGTCACCGGTTTGTTGACTGCCCTTATGGCTATGGCATCTAACGGTGCAAAGGCTCAGCTGTCAACCAACCCGGACAAGTTCCTCGGAAACATTACAACCTCGTATCAGGTGGATTATGGCAAGGAGAAGTTCTACACTCTCTGGAATCAGATAACCTGCGAGAATGAGTCAAAGTGGAGTTCCATTGAGGGCTCGCGCAACTCGTTCAACTGGGGTGGCAGCGACAATGCGTACAACTACGCCAAGAGCCACGGTTTCCCATTCAAGTTCCACACTCTCATCTGGGGCTCACAGTACCCTGGATTCATGGACAACCTCTCTACTTCCGAACAGTACAAGGCTATCGTGGAGTGGATGGATGCCATCAAGAAGCATTATCCTAACCTCGAGATGATAGACGTGGTCAACGAGGCTGTGGCAGGTCATGCTCCAGCTCCTTACAAGAACGCACTCGGAGGTGACGGCAAGACAGGATTTGACTGGATAATCAAGGCATTCGAGATGGCGCACGAGCGTTGGCCTAATGCCATCCTTATCTACAATGACTACAACACGTTCCAGTGGCAACGCACTCAGTTCATCGAGCTTGTGCGCACACTTCGTGACGCTGGTGCTCCTATAGACGCATACGGATGTCAGTCACACGACCTTACGGATATGGACGTCAACAGCTTCAAGGCAGCCATGAATGAGATACAGTCTGCCCTCAAGATGCCTATGTACAGTACGGAGTACGACATCGGTACGAGTGACGACAACCTTCAGGAACAGCGATACAAGGAACAGATTCCTTACATGTGGGAGGCTGACTATGTGGCAGGGTTAACCCTCTGGGGATACATTTAAGGCAAGACATGGCAGCCCGGTGCCAACTCTGGGATCACACACACAGGCAAAGACTGTCAC
>ODAI010782172.1_pt1 | contig 12624 bp, 10 predicted proteins | sample 1539321 | NCBI WGS metagenome assembly ODAI01 (sample SAMN02144231, study PRJEB22623) | gut metagenome | biome: sheep rumen | host: Ovis aries | place: New Zealand
ACGACTTGGAGCGTGTCACCAAACAGGCATACGGCATGATTGCCTTTGCCGGTATGAGCGATAAGCTGCCCAATGTGTGCTACTATAACAATGCGGAGTATCAGTTCCAGAAGCCTTACTCAGAGACTACGGCTAAGGTTATGGACGACGAGGTGCTGCGCATGATCAACGAGCAGTATGAGCGCGCCAAGCGGATTCTGACGGAGCACAAAGAGGGCCACGCACAGCTGGCGCAGTTGCTCGTAGATCGTGAGGTCATCTTTGCTGAGGATGTTGAGAAAATTTTTGGCAAACGGCCTTGGACCTCTCGCGCAGAGGAACTGCTTGAGGCCCAGATGAGGGCTGATGCAGAGCGCATGGCCGAAGAGCGCGCCAAGGAACTGGAAGCGCAGAAAAACGGAGAAGTGAAAAGTAAGGAAGAAAAGGAGGCAAAAGATGAATAATTTCATAGTGAGGACTATCACGTCTGTTATTTTCGTGGCTGTTATCGTGGCCAGTTTCCTGAGGGCAGAGACGATGATCCTGCTCTTCGCCCTCGTCACAGGAATGACCGTCTGGGAGTTTACACGGCTTGTCAACGACAGGCCCCAGGTCACTGTCAATCGCATGATCTCCACTGTTGCAGGTGTCTACCTGTTCTTCGCGATGGCAGGATTCTGTAGCGAGCTGACTCCCTCAGCCGTTTTCATCCCTTATCTCATCACCCTCATCTACCTGATGGTGGCCGAACTCTACCTGAAGCACGAGGATCCCATTCACGACTGGGCCTATACGATGATGGCGCAGCTCTACATCGCCCTGCCCTTCTCGCTACTCAACGCCCTCGCCTTCCATCTGACACCTGAGAACGAAGTGGTCTACGACCCCGTGCTGCCACTCTGCATGTTTGTATTCCTCTGGATCAACGATGCAGGCGCCTACATCTGCGGCTCGCTGCTAGGCAAGCACAAACTCTTCCCCCGTATCTCCCCAGGCAAGAGCTGGGAGGGCAGCATTGGCGGAGGCATCCTCGTGATGCTCGTCGCAGCGTCAATCCCCTACCTGTTAGAACAAATCTCACTCCTCACTCCTCACTCCTCACTCCTCGCTCCTCACTTTTCGTCTTTCCAGTGGGCAGGTCTCGGACTGGTGATCGTAATGTTTGGAACCTGGGGCGATCTGATAGAGTCGCTCTTCAAGCGCACCCTGGGTATTAAAGACAGTGGGAACGTCCTGCCAGGCCACGGAGGCATGCTCGATCGTTTCGACTCTTCCCTCTTGGCCATACCGGCAGCTGTGGTTTATATCTACACCTTATTATATATATAGGAAGGCGGAAATCTTAAAAATGAGGGCAAATCTTAAAAAAATTAGGAAAAAATTTGGAGGTTTTAGATTTTTTATCTAATTTTGCACTGATTTTACAAACGTAATGAACTGCGAGAATGGTGAATTTGAGTGGAATTCTTCGAAAAAACAGCATGATTGCCCCTAAAAAGGCAAAAATTTCAACTAAAATGAAAAAAAAATGCTTAAAAGTTTGGAGGTTACATGAATAATACCTATCTTTGCAGCGGTTTTTAGACCGAAAATGCGTAAAGAAAGTATAAAATAAACATTTAAAGTATAAGTAATTTAATCATTTTAATTAAAAGCATTATGAACAAAAAGCTATTTTCATGGAAAGCTCTTGCAGGCTTAGCTCTGCTCGTAGCCATGGGTTTGACTTCATGTAATAACAACACTGTGGTCGATCCTAATGATCCGTACAACACAACGAAGCCGACTCAGCCTAGTACATCTACTAAGGGTGGTGACTTGGTTTTCACCGTCACTAAGACCGCTGATCTCGCTTCACTGTGGGCATCTTACGATGCAACAAAGAAGGCTGAGCTGATGAAGAAGACCACGCTGAACATCGTGATCAATTCTGGTGCTTATAAGCTGGATGGCGCAACCTTAACACTTCCTGCATTCTTCAACACACCAGCTAACAGCGTTCTGAATCTGACCTTTAACGGTAGCTTCCAGGATGCAGACAAGCAGCCTCTGGTACTTGACGCATCTACCAACTTGAGCGGTGCAAAGGTTAACATCGTAGTTCCTGGTCAGGCATTCGACATGACTTTGGACGCTACCAATGTTGCAGCTACCCTCGCTTCTGAAGGTACAGCTACAATTGGTAAATTCCAAGCTACAGCTAACGCAAACAAGGCAAATGCTCTGTCTATCAACAGCGGTGTAACTATTAATGCTATTGACGAAAATGCTTCAGGTGCTATCGTAAAGGATGGTGGTGACATCAAGGCTGTGATTATCGCTAGTGATAAGACTATTGCTAATGGCAAATTCGTAACAAAGAAGGGTGTTGCTATTGGTAGCGAACTCTATACCACTAATCTGATTGTTAATGCTGCTGGTGTTACTGTAACTAATGATAAGGATACTCCTCTGGGCGACATCATAATCAACAAGAATTGTAATCTTACATTAGGTTTTGCTGATGCTAAATATGGCAGCGTTACCGGTACCAAGGCTTCTGAGAGCAAGTTGACAATAAATAATGTAACTCTCAATGGTACAGCATACAAGAATGTTGAGGTTGTTAACGCTATAGGTTGGGTTGTTGCTGATAAAGACATATTCGATGGCGTAAAATTATCAAATTTCGTTAGCCTCACTGCTTCTTCACTCTCAAATGTAGAACTTGGTGGTTCAGTTAACATTTTCTTTGATGCAAGCAACAAGACATTTGCATTTAACAATGTTGCTATTCCTGCAGGATTCAGTATCAATGTAGATGGTGGAATTAAGGTACCCCTCACTCCTACCAAGACTACTTATCAGTGGGATATCGCAAACAATACTTGGGTTGAAGTTACAGCTGCTGCTCCTATCTCAGCTGCTAATGCAAGCGACTCTGGTATCGAGGTTTCTTCTGACGATGTAAGTTTCTGGAATAGTACTACTGGTGCTTATGATTACAGTAAGATTCAGAGTGGTGCTGATAAGGTTGGTACTCACAAAGTCTTTACCATTGTAACAGAGAATAACAATTGGATTCAGCCTGAGAATTGCTCACTCACAATCGATGCTAAGAGTACATTTGCTGGCGCTGCAATTATTGACAACAACATCAATAGTGCAGTTACTTGGGCAGGAACAATTGATCCAGTATGGTTCAACGTAAAGGCTGGAAATGATACTTACACTTGGAAGAAGGGAACATTAGGTTGGACTCTCGTTAAGTAATCAACAAACCAATACAACTCTATAATCATTGCGCTCCTGATTGATTTCAGGGGCGCAATTTTATGTTCAATATAGTTTCGCAAGTAGCAGCACACCTATAAAAACAAATTTAGTTATAGCATACACTGCATACACCTACATGTTATCTTACTGATATACTGTACATTTGCTTAGTGTATGCAGACTATATTTCAGTGTATGCAAGCAAATAAAACGGCATGAATACGTTAAAACGTTAGGGATTTACTGATAATCTTCGTGCCTTTGCAGTATTGATGACTACATACTGATCGATAATCGCAAGTCAAGCCGATTTGTCCCAGCCCCTGGGACAATCAGTCCCACCCCTTGGGACAACTGGTCCCACCCCCTGGGACTATTTTAAAACAGTACTAAAAATAAAACACTGTGTCAGTCTGACGATTCCTTTGAATATTGATTGCAAATTTGCATACACTAAAACGACTACTGCATACACTAAGCAAACTGACTGTATATCAGAAAGATAATATGTTAGTGTATGCAGTGTATGCAAAATCTAAAAATCTAATTACACAAATATACCGTCACATACGAATGCCACACTTCAGGGAGAGCCAAAGCAAAGAACTCAAATGGAGAGTTTCCAGACTTAAGATGAGATCTATACAGAGACATCTCCAAGAAAGTTCGTAATACGTCGTACTATTTCTTGAGTTCGTAGAGGACGTTGAGCGTGGGGGTGTAGGTGTTCTTAAGGGTGATGGTGACGAAGCCGCTTTCGAGTTCGAACTTGGCGTCTTTATGATCATCCTTCAGCATGGGGCAATTGGGCCAGGCACCTGTTTCCTTCTCAAAGTCATCGCGCAACTTCTGCCACATCTGGCGCGTGCTGTCGTTGGTAGACAACACCCAGTTCTCCTGCACAGCCTGAATCACGCCATCAGCCTGTCCTAACAGCACATGATACTTCTCAGCAGGATTCTTCAGCACCACTACCCTACCCGTCGAATCAGGAGCAGCGGCAGAATCGACGGCAAAACCACGATGAGCCATCGAGTCGATAAAGACATTCAGAGGCAGCGATGTAGACAATCCACGATAGAGAAAATCCGGCTTTTCGCTGTTGCAGGCACTCAGTGCCAAAAAGGCCATAACGGCAACAAATAACTTTTTCATACTGACACAAATTAATAATTTGTTGCAAAATTACTAAAAAATATCCATTAACTCCAAGCATTTCACCATATTTTTGTAACTTTGCGGCCAAATGTCGATATTCAACATATTACTGACGGCACTGACGTTAGTGCCAACGAACGAGGGAGACACCATCCAGACAGAGCGTCTGGACGAGGTTGTCGTGGTCTCGAATTCTGCCCGTCAGCGCATTCAAGGCGTGCAGACAGGTGCAGAACAACTGAAACTGAAGGAGCTGACAGCCTCGCCACAACTCTTTGGCGAGCGTGACATCATGCGATCACTGCAGCTCCTGGCAGGTGTAAAGGCAGAGAGCGACGCTTCGAGCGGATTCCAGGTAAGAGGTGGTACCTCAGCACAGAACCAGATACTACTCGACGGCACTCCCGTCTATAACGCAGGCCATCTGGGCGGACTCTTCTCTGCCTTCAATGATGATGCCCTCGCAGCAGCCACCTTATATAAAGGATTATTGCCTGCACAATACGGCAGTGCCTCATCGGCAGTGCTTGACATCATTGGCAAGACTGGCAACAAGAGTGAGTATCACGGAGGGGCCTCTATCGGCATCCTGGCGGCAAAGGCCACTTTCGAAGGTCCTATCGTGAAAGACAAGGCTGCCTTCCTCGTGACAGCACGCCGCTCGTACATGGACTGGATTCTGAAGATGTCGAAGGACTTCAGTGGCAACACCCTCTATTTCTACGATGTGAACGCAAAAGTAGACTGGACCATCAACAGTAAGAACCAGCTTTTCCTGACCTTCTTCTCAGGCAAGGACGAGACGGGACTTGAGAAGATGGTAGACCTAAAGTGGAACAACCTCTCAGCCAGTCTGAAGTGGCTGCACTATTTCAACGACAACAGCTACTCGCAGTCGAACATCTACTATAGCGGCTACGGCACAGACAACGGTACAGACTTGCTGGGTATGAACCTGTGGTTTGCAGGGCATATCCGCCAGACAGGTTTCAAGCAGGACCTGCACTTGGGACTGGGCGACTACAAGATTGACGCAGGACTACAGACAGCCCTGATGAACGTGAAGTCAGCAGAGTGGAAGAAGGTGACGCTGGAGGAAAAGGAACAGCGCAAGGCCTGGGACAATGCCATCTGGGCAAATCTCGTATTCCCTCTGAATAAGAACATACACGTCTCAGCAGGTCTGCGACTGACGGCCTTCATGCCCTTAGGCGGCTCGCTCTACTACGACATCGACTCCAAAGGAAACATTGAGTGGTATCACAACTATCCCAACAACAGAATTGTGAAGACCTATCTGAACCTGGAGCCTCGCCTGAGCCTGAACTGGCAGACCTCAGACCTAACCTCTATTAAAATAGGATACACGCGTACCTCTCAGAATATACATGCCCTGCGCAATCAGAGCACCTCAACCCCATTCGACCGCTACACCATGAGCAGCAACGTGATAAAGCCTGAGGTGGCAGACCAGGTCAGCGGCGGTTTCTTCCTGATGACTCCCACACAGATGTACGACTTCTCGATTGAAGGCTACTACCGCCATATCAACAATGCCCTCGACTATCGCGACGGTAAGACGTTCAGCAGCGAGATCGAGATTGAGCGCCTGATTCTGCCTGGAGAGGGCAAGGGCTACGGTGTGGAGCTGAGCGCGAGGAAGAACGGCGGCAGGCTGACTGGTTGGATGAACTACACCCTCTCATGGTCGAAGACGAGAATCGACGGTGTGAACGGCGGGAAATGGTATAATGCCAATAACGACCGCCGCCATGATATCAACATTGTAGCTATGTACCAACTGACCAAGCGCTGGACCCTGAGTGCCGCTTGGGTGTTTAATACAGGACAGGCTTTCACAGCCCCCAGCGGCAAATACCAGATAGAAGGCAACTGGATCTTCTACTACACAGAGCGTAACGGCTATCGTGCTCCAGACTACCACCATCTGGACATCGGAGCCGTGTGGAAGAAGCAGAACAAGCATACGACGATTGAGTGGGCATTCAGCATCTACAACCTGTATAACCACTACAACCCCTACCTCATCAACTTCGAGGACCGCTCGAAATCAGGTACCTCCGCTGTGCAGTATTCGCTCTTCGGCATCGTACCGTCAGTAGCATTTAACATCAAATTCTGAAAAGGCATGAAAGCAAAGCTATACACCCTGCTGCTCATCGGTATGACTCTCTGCAGCTGCGAGAAGAATATCGATATCGATTTCCACAGTGCCGTGCCCCTCTACTATGTGGAAGGCTGGATTACGCCTTATGAGACCATCATACGCGTCAGCCAGACCAAGAACATGTCGGACACCACCTCCGTCAGCGGCATCGACAATGCCATCGTTACCATCACAGACGAAGATGGCAAGACGTTCGACGTACCCTACTCAGAAAGAGACTACTACATGTCTGATGAACATGGAGAAGTGGGCAAGACCTATCGCCTGGACGTCACCGTAGACGGCCATCATTTCTCGTCCACCTCGAAGATGTACAGGATGGCCAGTATCAACACGTTCCGTCTGATCTGGAAGAACATGCTCTCTGAGCGCTATATCTTTGGTGATATCAGGATTCAGGATTTCCCCAATGAAATCAACTACTATTATATCCACATCTACCGCAATGGCATTCCCTACCGTTCTGCAGTGCTGAAAGATGACACTAACCCAGGAGGAGAACTGCAGCAGCTCTTCGCCTTCAATAAGGAGGGAAGTACCGATCAGGATAGACTGAGGGAAGGAGATGAACTGGAGGCAGAAGTAAGAACCATCGACGAGCGGTCGTATGAATATCTCTATTCGCTCCTGCTGATAGACAATACAGGAACCAATCCTATAGAAAACTTTACTGGAGGATGTCTGGGGTATTTCAGTGCTTTCAGTGGCGTTGGACGAGGCATCGAATTCCGTACAGAATATGTAGAAGAGGAGTGACAAACAGAATCACTCCTCTTTTCTTAATGTCATCTGCACACGGAGACCGCTGGCTAACTCCTCTGCTTCATAACTGATAACGAGTGTGGTCTCAGAGAACGAACGAACCAAAGCAAGAATCGCACCACGCTGTCCGTCCTCATTGGTGAAATCCATCTTCAGGTTGCTATTATCGCACTTATACTCGCCTGTGAAGATGGTCTCGCCAAGTTTTCCAAGCACGACGAACGAACCTGTACGGATCATGCCGTTATAGGTGCCATCGTCATAGAAGATAAACTTGTCGTAGGAGAATCTGTCAGGAGTCCAACCTGGATCATCAGGATCCTCAGGTTCTGGAGCACCCTCGATGATGACATCGCCAGCCCCCCAGCCTCGCTGCCAGGTTCCCACGATGTATTCACCCAGGCGCTGGCCATCGTCGTCGCCGACACCACAGCCTGTCAGTAAAAGAAGAAGAAGGCCAGCGAGGCCAGCCTTCCTCAGTAACTTAACCATATTACTATTTAACATTTCCAACTTTTACAAGATACTCTGCAATCTGCACAGCATTGAGGGCTGCACCCTTACGAATCTGATCGCCAGAGAGCCAGAATGTCAGACCATTCTCATCACTCAGATCCTTACGGATACGACCTACATAGACATCATCCTTACCAGCCGTCTCGAGTGGCATAGGATAAGTCAGAGTAGCAGGATCGTCCTTCAGCGTACAACCAGGAGCTGCGGCAATCGCCTTCTGAGCCTCCTCAACGCTGATAGGCTTCTCTGTCTCAATCCATACAGACTCTGAGTGAGAGCGCAGTGAGCTGACACGTACACACATAGCCGAGCACTTGGCATCGGTATGCATGATCTTACGAGTCTCATTGAACATTTTCATCTCCTCCTTCGTGTAACCATTAGGCTGGAACACATCTATCTGGGGAATCACATTGTAAGCCAACTGGTGGGCAAACTTCTTGATGGTCTTTACCTCCCCCTCTTCAACCATCTCCTTATACTGCTGCTGGAGCTCGGCCATAGCGGCTGCACCTGCACCAGAAGCACTCTGATAAGAGGCCACATGGATGCGCTTGATATGAGAAATATTCTCCAGCGGCTGGAGAACTACGACCATCATAATAGTAGTACAGTTAGGGTTGGCAATGATGCCACGGGGACGGTTCAGCGCATCCTCAGCATTGCACTCAGGCACTACGAGGGGCACGTCGTCGTCCATACGGAAAGCACTCGAGTTATCGATCATCACAGCACCATACTTCGTGATGGTCTCAGCAAACTCCTTAGAGGTACCTGCACCAGCACTGGTAAAGGCGATATCTACATCCTTGAAGTCATCGTTATGCTGAAGCAACTTCACTTCTATCTCCTTTCCCTTGAAAGTGTATTTACGTCCGGCGCTGCGCTCTGAGCCAAACAATACCAGTTCGTCCATGGGGAAATCTCTCTCAGCGAGAATGCGCAGGAACTCCTGTCCTACGGCGCCACTCGCTCCAACAATTGCTACTTTCATCTTGCCTAATCGTTTAAATGGTTACAATTTGGCTGCAAAGGTACGATTTAGTGAGCAAAAAACCAAATTTATACGAAAAAAATGCCTACCTTTGCAACCGAAATGACAATATTAACATCATATTTTCCGATTACAGACCCCACATTCGTCTTTTTTGTGGTGCTGATGATTATCCTGTTTGCCCCTATCGTCATGAGTAAGCTGCGTATTCCGCATATCATCGGTATGGTGCTGGCTGGTGTGCTCATCGGACAATATGGCTTTCATATACTGGAGCGCGACAACTCGTTTGAACTCTTCGGGCGCGTAGGTCTTTACTATATCATGTTCCTCGCAGGACTGGAAATGGACATGGAGGGCGTGAAGAAAAACTCCAGGAGATTTATCATCTTCGGACTGCTCACCTGTCTGGTGCCCCTGATTCTGACCTACATCATGGCTATCACCATTCTCCACTATTCGCCAGCAGCCTCATTCTTACTGGGATGTATCATGGCGTCGAACACGCTGATAGCCTACCCCATCATCGGGCGATACGGACTGCAGCGCCACCAGAGCGTGACTCTCAGCGTAGGTTCTTCGATGATATCATTGTTCCTCGCTCTGGTGATGCTCGCAGCTATATCGGGCTCGTTCAGCAAGAACAGCAACTGGCTGTTCTGGATTCTGTTCGTCATCAAGTTCGCAGCTTTCTGTGTGGGCAGTGTCATTCTGATACCTAAGATGACGCGCTACTTCCTGCGTCGTTACAGCGATGCAGTGATGCAGTATATCTTCGTGCTGGGTATCATGTTCTTGAGTGCAGCTCTGTCGTCTGTTATCGGTATCGAGGGTGTCTTCGGTGCATTCTTTTCAGGTTTGATACTCAACAGGTATATCCCCCACGTATCACCCCTGATGAATCGCATCGAGTTTATCGGTAATGCGCTGTTCATCCCTTATTTCCTGATTGGTGTGGGCATGCTTATCAATGTCAGGATCCTGTTCTCAAGTGCCCATATACTGTGGATTGTGATTCTCATCGTCTTCATCGGAACTTTCGGAAAGGCCTTGGCAGCCTATATCTCCAGTCTGTTGTTCAGACTGCCAAAGGCTGATGGGCACATGATGTTTGGCTTGACCTCAGCCCATGCTGCAGGTGCTATCGCGATGGTGATGGTGGGAATGAGGCTCGAGGTGGCGCCAGGTGAATACCTCGTGAGCGACGATATGCTCAATGGGGTAGTCATGATGATTCTCTTCACGTGTGTAATCAGTACGCTGATGACGGAACATGCTTCACAGCAGATCATCATCCAAGAGAAGAGTCATCTGACGGCAGAGACGCCCAAGGATGATGACGAGAAAATCCTGCTTTGCGTCAAGTATCCTGATATAGCCCCGCATCTGCTCTATCTCGCCATGCTGATACGTAACCAGCGCCTGGGCAGAGATCTCGTAGCGCTGAATGTGGTATATGACGATGAAAACAGCAATGCCTCCAGAGAACAGGGCATAAGGCTTCTGGAAAAACTCCAGCAGTCGGCAAGTGCTTCAGAGGTAAAAGTACAGACACAGGTGCGTCTCGCCACGAATATCGCTAATGGTATCAAACACGCTTTCCGCGAGTTTGCCTGCTCCGAGATTGTGATGGGTATGCACGTCCATACTGATATCAACCCCAGATTCTGGGGAGAGTTTATCCAGAGTCTTTACAATGGCCTGAACCGTCAGATTATGTTGACGCGTTTTGTACAGCCAATGTCGACATTGCGCCGTATCCAGGTGGCAGTACCCTCAAGGGCTGAGTTTGAACCTGGCTTCCATCGTTGGCTAGAACGCCTGAGTCGCCTGGCAGGAGAGTTGGATTGCCGTATCCAGTTTCATGGTCGCAGTGAGTCGCTGGTACTGATTGCCCAATATGTGAACAACCGCCATTCCAACGTCAGGGCCGAATATACGCCTATGGAGCATTGGAATGAGTTGCCGAAACTGGCTGCTGGTATCGCTGAAGACCATCTGTTCGTCGTTGTGACAGCCCGTAAGGGTACTATTTCCTATAAGAATGCCTTGGAACGACTGCCTGACGAACTGCAAAAGCACTTCTCAGGCAAGAACCTGATGATTATCTTCCCTGATCAGTTCGGTAACACGAAGGATGAACGCATGAGCTTCACCGAGGCCCAGCACCATGAGGAGAAGAGCATCTACGACACGATTCTTCGTTGGATTCACGAAAGGAAAAAATGAGAAATTGAAAATAATGAAGTAATGATTGACGTTAAGAATATCACCAAGAGCTTTGGCTCACTGCAAGTACTGAAAGGCATCGACCTCCATATCGATAAAGGCGAGGTAGTGAGTATCGTTGGGCCCAGTGGCGCTGGCAAGACCACGCTGCTGCAGATCATTGGCACACTGGATCGTCCTGACAGCGGACAAGTCATCGTAGATGGCATTGACACCAGCAAACTCTCCACCAAAAAACTGGCAGACTTCCGTAATCAGCACTTGGGCTTCGTGTTCCAGTTCCATCAGCTGCTGCCAGAGTTTACAGCTATCGAGAACATCATGATCCCTGCGTATATCGCTGGTGTATCGCAAAAACAAGCCAAGTCACGAGCCAAGGAACTACTGGACTTCATGGGACTCTCAGACCGCGCCACCCATAAGCCCAATGAACTATCAGGAGGTGAGAAACAGCGTGTAGCTGTGGCACGTGCACTGGTGAACAACCCTGCCGTCATCCTCGCTGACGAGCCTTCAGGTTCTCTCGACACGAAAAACAAGGAAGAGCTTCATCAACTGTTTTTCGATCTGCGTGATAAGTTCGGACAGACATTCGTCATTGTGACGCATGATGAAAATCTGGCAACCATTACAGACCGTACCATCCATTTAAAAGACGGAATCATATGCTCAAACTCGGAGATTACAACACCCTCAGAATCGTTAAGTCTGTAGAATTCGGGCTCTACCTCGATGGCGGTAAAGAAGGTGAGATCCTGCTTCCCCAGCGCTATGTGACGAAAGATATGCATATCGGTGATGAGATAGAAGTGTTTATCTATCTCGATCAGGAAGAGCGCCCAGTAGCCACCACAGAGCATCCCTACGCAAAAGTGGGAGAGTTTGCCAGTCTCGAGGTAGCATGGGTCAACCAATACGGAGCCTTTCTGAAATGGGGACTGATGAAAGACCTCTTCTGTCCGTTCCGTGAACAGAAGAAACGTATGGAACAGGGGCAACGCCATATTGTATATATTAAGGTGGACGAGGACAGCTACCGACTGATGGCAACAGCAAAGGTGGAGAAACAGCTTCGTATCCCAACTGCAGAAGACCTGCCTTCACTCACCCATGGTACAGCTGTAGATGTGCTCGTATGGCAAAAGACCGATCTGGGGTTCAAGGTGATTATCAGCAATAAGTTTCAGGGAATGATCTACGATAATCAGATTTTCCGACCGCTGCATAGTGGCGACCGCTTGACTGCCTATGTAGATCATGTACGTCAGGATGGGAAAATTGACCTGACACTTCAGCAGACAGGACGCCAGCACACTCTCGACTTCGCCGAGGTACTACTGCGCTATCTTTACGAGAACGACGGTCATTGTAACCTCGGCGACAAATCGCCTGCAGAACTGATCTACGACCGTTTCCAGGTTTCCAAGAAAGCCTACAAAAAAGCCATTGGCGACCTCTACAAGCGCCGGCTCATCACCATCGAGGAAGAAGGCATCCGATTAATAACTGGCATAATCAATCAGAAATAACATGAAACAGGCGA
>ODAI014074410.1_pt1 | contig 12623 bp, 7 predicted proteins | sample 1539321 | NCBI WGS metagenome assembly ODAI01 (sample SAMN02144231, study PRJEB22623) | gut metagenome | biome: sheep rumen | host: Ovis aries | place: New Zealand
CATAAGGCTCTGGTATTTTTGCATAAAGAAAAAACACACATTCGTAAGAATGTGTGTCATGTCTACAAATGGTGACGGATACGGGATTCGAACCCGTGAATGCATGCGTGAAAGGCATGTGAGTTAACCGTTTCTCCAATCCGCCACAAGATGGCGCCTCAAGTAGGACTCGAACCTACGACCCCCTGATTAACAGTCAGATGCTCTAACCAACTGAGCTATTGAGGCATTTGCTTCAGAAGCACTCGGCTTCGTGGTGCTCACTTAATATACCATGTGTTTTTTTATAATGCAAGTCCTTTTTTTATTTTTTTCTTCTTTTGTTTTCTTTTTCCGTTATAATGAAAGCATATCTTTGACAGAAAGGATAAAATAGATGAATACACGTACAAAATATAATCTTCTCCTTGTTTTTGCGGCAATGATTTGGGGTAGTGCTTTTGTTGCTCAGAAAAGTGGTGGTACGATTGGTGGCTTTACTTATAATGGTATTCGTACTCTCCTTGGTGGGCTTGTCCTCATTCCTATTTACTTCCTCTTACGTAAGAATAAAGAAATGAAGACTTCCATAATGGGTGGTATCTTCTGTGGGCTAGCACTCTTTATTGCTTCCAACCTCCAGCAATTTGGCATCAATAACACCAGTGCCTCAAAAGCCGGCTTCATCACTTCGCTCTATGCAATTATTGTTCCCTTCCTCTCCATCTTTCTTCACAAGAAGATCAGGCCGATAGTCTGGGTGAGTGTTGTGATTTCTTTAGCTGGTCTTTATTTACTCAATTATAGTGCTGAAGGGTTATCCATTAATACCGGTGATATCCAATTAATGCTTTGTGCCCTGGCTTTTGCTTTTCAGATTCTCATCATTGATCACTATTCTGATCATGTGAATGGTGTCTTGATGAGTGCGACACAGTTTATTGTTGCTGGTCTATTGAGTATTGTCTGTATGTTTCTTTTTGAAAAGCCACAAATCAATGATATTCTTGCATCTTGGTGGCCTATTGTTTATGCCGGTGTTTTCTCCTGTGCGATTGCCTACACCTTACAGATTGTTGGCCAGCGCTATGTGCCTCCAACCGAAGCAAGCCTGATTTTCTGTCTTGAATCGGTCTTCTCGCTTCTTGCTGGAACAATCTTCCTGCATGAAAGAATGAAGGCTATAAATTATATTGGTTGTCTATTGATTTTTATTGCCGTTGTGTTATCGCAATGGCCAAAAAAGGCGGAACGCTAAGTTCCGTCTTTTATAATTGATGCGTCATTTCGCCTAGTATGCGAATACCCTTGACAATCTTTTCATCCGTTGGAGTAGAGAAATTTAAACGTAGTGCATAACAAGGCTTCTCTTCATTCGTATAGAAGGAAATACCTGGAACAATAGCTACATTGTTTTCAATTGCTTTTTGCGCAAATTTCAGTACATCACTGCCTTCAGGCAAGTTCACCCAGATAAACATCCCACCATCAGGTCTTGTATAAGTCACTCTTTCATCAAATGTTTCATCCATTGTTTTCAACATCAAGGCACATTTCTTCTTATAAATGGTTCTAATACGTGATAAATGAGCATTCATATCACATGTTGATAAGAAACGAGCAGCGACTTTCTGGGCCCATAAGTTTGTATGCACATCAGCGCCTTGTTTCGCCACAACCATCTTTCCTACAATATCTTCACGACCAATACATACCGCTAAACGTAAACCAGGAGCAAGAATCTTGGAAAGTGATGCGGCATAAATAACCATATCATCTTCATCAAGAGATTTGATAGAAGGTACATGTTCTTCTGTAAAACGGATGGCACCATATGGATTGTCTTCAAGAATAAGCACGCCATATTTCTTACATAGGGCAAGCACCTGTTTTCTTGTTTCAAGGGACATTGTTGTTCCCATTGGATTCTGGAAATTAGGAATGGTATAGAAGAACTTAGGTCTTGGCTGAATGCTTAATGCTGTTTCAAGCTGAGCTAAGTCAAGCTGTCCTTCTTCGCTAAAGCCGACACCTCTTAAGATAGCACCATCTTCCTTAAAGGAATTTAAGGCTCCCAAAAAGGCTGGTTCTTCACAGGCAACAACATCCCCTTCATTACAAAGCACCTTTGTAAGCAGGTCCATGATCTGCTGAGAACCCGTTGTAGCAATAATCTGGTCGACGGCTCTTGTTACCTGTTCCTCACGATTAAAGAATTTATTGGCAGCTTCCAAGAAGCCTGCATCACCTTCAGTAATACCATACTGCAATAAACCAATTGGATCTTCTTCAAAGAGTTCAGCTGAAATACGTTTGAGGTCTTCAACTGGAAAGGCATCACTGGCAGGATTGCCTCCCGCAAATGAAATCACATCCGGATTCGATGTCATCTTTAAGATTTCTCTGATGGCACTTGCCTGTACACTCTGCATTTTTCTTGAAATTTCGACTTTCATACTACTCTCCCCCACTTTCTTGTTCATTCATCACTTTTGTCGCTAGGTCCCTGACTTTATCGACAACCTCACGGTTAAAGATTTCCTCCGGGTCATTAATGCCCTGTTCCACAAGCATAATCATGCTGATCCACACTAAGAGATAGAGTGGATTGAAGACATCACCCACACTAAAGGTAGAGAGATGCTGGTGGAAGACCCATTGAATGGAATGCATATTCTTATGCACAAATTCATCAAGTTCATTGATATAAGTATAACCCATATAGTGCATTCGATGAATGAGTTTTGTCTGGGTAATCAAGCTATCATCAATGACAAGTCTTACCCCATACTGTTCTTTAGCATCATCTAGTAAATCTTTGAGAACAGGTGTATCGATGACATAGTGAATAAGCGAATTCTTATTGATATCCGTCTTCAGCACTTTTTCTTCATGCACCAGGCCTTCATTATAGGCATCAACGGCATTAGAAATCGCAACAAACTCTTCATCACATAATTCTAATGTTGCCGCAAGTCTTGTCAGTCTGCGTCTGATATCTCGAGGAATCTCATATTGGCTCTTATAGCCAAGCCCATGTTCAATCTCCGCCCATGAGTGTTGTAAGGTCGTACGAATCTGCACTTCAAAGATAAGATTCTTGTAGTCTGAATACTCAATCATGCGACAGCGTTCATCAGTAAACTTGACAAGAAGATGCAACGAATTATAACCGTAATCTATGCGATCTTCCTGATTCTTCTTACGCCGATCACTATATTCAACGATTTCAAAATTCTCCTTGATTGCTTCATAGAAACGATCAATATCATCTTCAAACAACAAAATAACTCTTGCTGCTACGACATCAGTAATATCATTGATATCACGGTATTTATTCTTAAATTCAATCTTTCTTTTCAAGCTATCTTCTGCTTTAATACGTACAGCATAATTAGATATACGAAAATGATTTTTCTTGATAATTCTTGAAAAGATATCATTGATATCATGGACCATACTGCGATAGATAGCAGCATTCTCATGATACTGATCTATGATTTTTGCACTATAATTGACAAGTTCCATACATTTCACTCCTAGAACTCATTATACACTATCCGAGGCTCTATGAATATAAAGAAAAAAACAGCCATGACTTATGTCATGACTGTCGGGAGGGGCTTCTTTCTAACCCCATCATAATCTATCTTCTTGTAAATACAAGCTTTTTTCTATTTTTTAAGAAAAATCAAAACGTGGTGTTCCTTTCTTATGCACATAGATCATCCCTACAATCCCTACAGCGATAAAAATCAGGGAAATCACTTGAGCAATACGCAATGGCCCAAGCATTAATGAATCCGTACGCATCCCCTCGACAAAGAAACGCACAATCCCATAACCCACAAAATAACTAAAGAACTGCGTACCATTCTTCCTTGAGAAATGGCGAACAAGTAAGATAATCACCAAAAAGACAATAACATTGCCCACTGACTCATAAAGGAATGTCGGATGATGATAGGCATTTTCAATATACATATTCTTAATGATGAATTGTGGCAGATGTAATGACTGTAAGAATTGAAGACTGACTGCTGAGCCATATGCCTCATGATTAAAGAAGTTTCCCCAACGGCCTAGCGCCTGGGCAATCAAGACACCTGGCATAATCGCATCCCCTGCGACAAGAAAAGGAATTTCATGTTTTTTAAAGAAATAAGCGGAATAGATGAGCCCGGCAAAGATACCGCCCTGGATAGCAAGGCCACCATGCCACACAGCAAAGATTTCCATAGGATTTGTGGCATAGAGCTCATTCCACATAAAGATGACATACCAGATACGAGCCCCGATAATACCAAGCAACAATAAGGCAAAGAAATAATCCGAAAGGATATTTCTGGCATAGCCTAGTTTCTTAAAGCGATACTGGCCTAGTTCATAGGCAATTAATGCTCCGGTAATAATACATAAAGCATAGTAATGGATCTCTAGCGATCCAATTTTGAGAAAGACGGAAAAAGATGGAAAAAACTGCATTGTTATGACTCCTGTTTACTCTTGATATTCGCTAGAATACGATTAATGAATTCCTTTGAACTATCAAAGCCTGATGACCTTAGCTGCATATTCATGACTGCTGCTTCAATAATGGCCGCCATAGAACGACCACCCGTTACTGGTACAACAATCTTATGAATAGGAATACCTAAGATATCCTCAGTATTTTCATCTTCCTCTAAGCCTATACGCTGATATTCACGTGATGGTAACCAGCGTTCTAGCTGAATAATCATTTCGACAATATCGCTATCGAGCACACTGCCAGCCCCAAACATCTTGCTGACATCAATAACCCCAATACCTCTAATTTCCAACAAGTTTTTCAAGACCTTTGGTGAGCGGCCACGAATACTTGAAGAAATATGGAAGAGTTCAATGGCATCATCGGCAATGAGCTGATGACCTTTCTTGATCAGTTCAAGGGCAATTTCGCTCTTACCAATACCACTATCACCACGAATAATAACACCCTTACCATAGATATTCAGGAATACCCCATGCATTAATGTCTCTGGTGCCAGTAATTCATCAAGATGACTCTGCAATGTGATGGATACACGACCTGTTGGTAATTCTGTCTCAAAGATTGGGAAATTACGTTTAATCGCAATATTCTTTAAAATATCAGGTGCTTTATAGCCTTTCGCAATGATGATACATGGTGTTTCATCATTGACAAGCTTTGAGAAACAAGCGAGCTGGCTTTCTGCACTCATTTCATGAATGAAGGCATTCTCTTTTTCACCAAGAAGAATAATTCTTCTAAAATCTGAATGTTTAAAGAAACCTGCCAGTTCAAAACCAGGACGGTTGATTTCAGCGACATAGACTTCTCGCTCCATCGAAGCATCATCACCAGTCACTCTTTTATAAACATCGAGATCTAATAAACGACTTAATTTTGCGGATTTACTCATAAGATCCTCCTTATAACAGTTCCTTTAAGAACCAGCCAGTGCGGCTCTCATCACACTTGGCAACTTTTTCAGGTGTGCCCTGTACAACTATTGTACCACCCGCATCGCCGCCTTCCAACCCTAAATCAATAACCCAGTCAGCCACCTTAATGACATCAAGATTATGTTCAATAACGAGTACTGTATCGCCATTATCTACGATTGTCTGAAGGACTTGAATGAGACGATTGACATCATCAGAATGTAATCCTGTTGTTGGTTCATCAAGAATATAGAGTGTCTTACCCGTAGCCTTCTTCTGTAATTCACTCGCTAGCTTAACACGTTGGGCCTCACCACCAGAGAGTGTTGTTGAAGACTGGCCAAGCTTAATATAGCCTAAGCCGACATCATAGAGCGCTTTAATCTTATTGTAGATACGAGGTAAGTTTTCAAAAAAACCAAGGGCTTCTTCAATGGTCATTTCAAGGACATCATAGATATTCTTGCCTTTATAGGTAACCTGCAATGTCTCTTCATTATAACGCTTGCCACCACATTCCTCACATGGGACATAGACATCGGGTAAGAAGTGCATCGAGATACGTTTCACCCCATCCCCTTGACAAGCTTCACAACGTCCGCCCTTCGTATTGAAAGAGAAACGTCCCTTATCATAGCCGCGCATCTTGGCTTCTGGTGTTTTCGCAAAGAGATCACGAATATCATCAAAGACACCCGTATAAGTCACTGGATTACTTCTTGGTGTACGACCAATTGGTTCCTGCGAAACTTCAATAACTTTATCAATATTTTCAATCCCACGAATCTCTTTATGCAGGCCTGGTTTTTCTTTCGACTTATAGATTTTCATCTTTAAGCCTTTAGCAAGGATATCATTGACAAGAGTTGATTTGCCCGACCCAGAAACACCTGTGACAACGATGAACTTGCCAAGTGGGAATTTCACATTGATATTCTTCAAATTATGTTCCTTAGCCCCTCTGACTTCAAGATATAGGCCATTGCCTTTACGGCGTTTTTTAGGCACTTCAATTTTCTTGCGTCCTGACAAATAAGCACCAGTAATCGATTTCTCATTAGCCATCACTTCTTCCGGTGTCCCCGCTGCAACAATCTCACCGCCATGAATACCAGCTCCTGGGCCTACATCAACAATGAAATCTGAAGCTCGCATCGTGTCTTCATCATGTTCAACGACAAGCACAGAATTACCTAAATCACGCATATCCTGCAAAGTCTGGATCAGGCGGGCATTATCACGCTGATGCAAACCTATAGAAGGTTCATCAAGGACATAGAGCACACCCGATAAACGCGAACCAATCTGTGTCGCTAGACGAATACGCTGTGCCTCACCACCTGACAGACCGCCCGCACGACGCGCCAATGTCAAATAGCCTAAGCCAACATTATGCAAGAACGTTAAACGATCTTTGATTTCCTTAATGATCAAACGGGCAATCTTTTCTTCCATGATGGATAATTTTAAATGGGTAATAAAATCAAGCGCCTGATCAATGGACATGGCTGTAAATTCAGCGATATTAATGCCCCCAACCTGGACGGATAGCACCATCTCATTTAAACGTTTGCCATGACATGTTGGACAAACATGTTCACTCATGAATGAAGCATAATATTCCTTAGCCCATGATGATGTTGTCTCCTGATAACGTCTTTCAATGAGGGTCTTGACCCCTTCAATATACTTTGTCGTGCGTGAGACATTACCACTTGATGATGTGATTTCATAATGAATAGGTTCCTTGGAACCATAGAAGATAATATCTAATTCTTTCTTTGTAAAATCCTTAAGGGGCTTATTGAGATCAATATGGTAGTAATCTAATAGCTTAGTGAAAGTCTGCCATTCAATACGATCAGTACCAACAGCTGTCTTAAAGTAACGTAAACCACCTTCATTAATTGATAAATTCCAGTCAGGAATCAATAAATCATCATCAACCTCTTCCTTAATACCAAGTCCCTTACAATCAGGACAAGCACCTAATGGATTATTGAAAGAGAAAAGACGTGGTTCAAGCTTAGGGACAGAAAAGCCACAAATAGGACATGCCTGATTGGCACTAAAGAGCTTTTCAACACCCTGTGTTAAGTTCTCAACAATACATTCCCCATCAGCTAACTTCAACGCTGTTTCAATAGAGTCAGTTAAGCGGGCATGATAGCCTTCTTTTTTGACAATACGGTCCACAACTACATCAATGGTATGTTTCTTATTCTTTTCAAGGACAATATCATCTTCCAACATGCGCATCTCTCCATCAACCTTAACACGCACAAAACCATCTTTGAGCAGCTTCTCAAAGAGTTCTTTATGTGTCCCCTTCTGGTTCATTGCCATGCGGGCTAAGATTTGAAGCTTATCGCGATCATCATACTGATCAACAATATCAACCATCTGCTTAATCGTTTGTGCTTCAATCAGAATATTGTGATTAGGACAATAAGCATGCCCAACACGGGCATAAAGCAAGCGCAAATAGTCATAGATCTCTGTTACTGTCCCAACTGTTGAACGAGGGTTATGGGACGTTGTTTTCTGGTCAATCGCAATTGCTGGTGATAAACCATCAATACTATCAACATCTGGCTTTTCCATGCCACCCATAAACTGTCTGGCATAGGCTGAAAGTGACTGGACATAACGACGCTGCCCTTCTGCATAGATGGTATCAAATGCCAGTGATGTCTTCCCACTTCCTGATAATCCTGTCAAAATGACAAGCTTATCTTTAGGAATGGAGACATTGACATTCTTGAGGTTGTTTTCACGCGCCCCTTTTACAATAATATGATCATTTGCCATTTTTTAACCCCCTTAATATCTTTTCTTTACTATAACCTGCAAGCTGCATGTCATAGGCTTTTTCGAGCAATGTACGATATTGGCTTCGATCTTCAAATCTGGCATCAATAAGATCCTGCCCAGTTACAAGAGGTTCTTCTGCCTCTGTCCCACACTTTGCCATAATATCTTCCATCTTTTTATCGAATTCCATAATCGTATCATAGGTAATTGCCCCGCGCCCTAGCTTATCACAGCGTGAAAGCATCATTAAGTCACGGACGGGCACTTTCCCTTCAATTTCTTTTAAAAGACGTTTGTATGTAATAGGCCGAATATGATGTCTAGCCATATTCATTAAACGCATATGATAAGCAATCATTGTGCGTACATAGTTACGCATTTTCTTGCCTTGAATAAGATCAACTTCCTGATCAAACACCTTAGCACCCACAATATCATGATAAAGTGCATGCCCATCAGGTGTTGTCACCGATGGCTTACCAATATCATGCAATAAGGCTGACCACATAAAGGAGAGTGGATCACTGACATCCTTCTTCGTTAAGGCTGCTAAATCAAGCACTAACATCGTATGATTGAAAACATTGCCTTCAGGATGATAGTCAAGTCTTTGATTGGTATGGACAAGCGCTTCTAAGTAGGAAGGTAGGGCATGAATATCACGCAGAAAGATAAAGCCAGCAGAAGGATGAGGAGCCATGAGAATCTTATTGTATTCTTCAAAGACTCTCTCCCTGCTGATATCTTCCAGCATTCCTTCTTTAACCATTGCCTGACATTCATCAAATGTCTCCTGTGTGCAAGTCAGATCATAACGGGCAATAAAGCTGGCAGCTCTTAGAATGCGTAAGGGATCTTCTTTGAATTTCTCAGTATTGACAATGCGTAACTGTTTTCTCTGTAAATCACCAATTCCATCAAAGAAGTCATAGATGACACCTGTTTTATATTCATACATCAAAGCATTAATCGTAAAGTCACGACGACTTGCCGCCTTCTCTAAAGGCAGTTCAGGATCAATCTCAATACTAAAATCCTGATGCTTTGTGCCTGTTTTATGTTCTACTCTCGGCAGGGCAAATTCATAACCTGGAAGTTGATCAAGATGAATAATCGCAAAAGATGAACCAAAGGTCATGACCTGACCAAAACGTGACAAGACTTCTACAAGATGGGCATAGGACATATGAAAGACCTCAATGTCATAATCTTTATTTGTGCGTTTCATCATATAATCACGCACAACCCCACCAACAAGATAAACACTGCCGCCCTCTTCTTCGATTGCATCAAAAATCTCCTGGGCAAGCTTGCTGCATTTGAGCTTACGCATCTCGCATCTCCTCAATCATATCGCGCAGTTCCATCGCTCTTTCAAAGTCAAGACGCTTGGCTGCATCTTTCATCTGTGCTTCAAGTTCACTAATAATTTCCTGCTTAGCCTTCTTGCCAGCTTTCTTGCCTTTCTTGACAAGCTTAGCAGCATGATCTTCAACTTCCTGACCATGAATTACTTCACGAATATCTTTCTTGATTGTTTTTGGTGTAATATTATGGGCTTTATTATAAGCTTCCTGGATACTGCGGCGACGCTGTGTCTCTTCAATGGCTTCACGCATACTATCCGTCATATTGTCAGCATACATAATAACCTTACCATGCGCATTACGGGCAGCACGACCAATCGTCTGGATCAGCGAACGGCGGCTACGCAAGAAGCCTTCCTTATCCGCATCAAGAATACATACAAGAGAGACTTCCGGTAAATCCAAACCTTCTCTTAGCAAGTTGATACCAATCAGGACATCATAGCGACCTAAACGTAAATCACGTAAGATGACAGAACGTTCAATTGTTTTTGTATCACTATGCAAGTAGGCGACTTTCAAGCCAAATTCTTTGAGGTAATCCGTCAAATCTTCAGCCATACGCTTTGTCAGTGTAGTAATAAGAACACGTTCATCTTTCTCTATACGTTCCTGTATCTCTGAAATAATATCATCAATCTGTCCTTCAATTGGACGTACTTCAATAACAGGATCAAGTAATCCTGTTGGTCTAATAATCTGTTCGACATAATGTCCATCCGTTGATTCAAGTTCATAATCACCAGGTGTCGCCGATACATAAACAGCCTGATTAATCAGTTTTTCAAACTCTTCAAAACGTAAAGGCCTATTATCCAAGGCACTCGGCAATCTAAAGCCATATTCCACCAATGTTTCCTTACGGCTACGGTCACCATTAAACATTCCTCTGATCTGTGGCAACATAACATGGCTTTCATCCACTATCAACAAATAATCCTTAGGGAAATAATCAATCAGACAGAATGGACGTTCCCCTGGCTTTCGGCCATCAATATGACGCGAGTAGTTTTCAATACCTGGACAAACACCCACTTCTCTCAGCATTTCAACATCATGACGCGTACGCTGGTCAAGGCGTTCGTATTCAAGCGGCTTGTCTTCTTTTGTATAGTAGTCAAGACGGTCTTTCAGTTCTTCTTCAATCGTCTTGCAGGCATGCAGCATATTTTCTTTGTTTGTGACATATTCATCTGCAGGATAGATTGTATAAGCATTATAGGCAGCAATTGTCTTGCCTGTTAATGGATCTGCTTCAGTAATACGATCCACCTCATCGCCAAAAAGCTCAACGCGTACATAATAGCTTTCGGTATGACCTGGTACAATTTCAATGACATCACCACGGACTCTAAACGTCCCTTTTGTCTGATCCATGTCATTTCGCACATACTGACGATCAACAAGGAAGTTCAAGAGTTCTCGACGGTCAATCTCCTGACCAACATGCAAGGCAAATATCATTTCTTTATAACGATCTGGATTACCTAACCCATAGATGGAAGCAACCGAACCCACAACAATCGTATCCTCACGATCTAGCAATGAGTTCATCGCACTGGCACGAAGCATTTCAAGTTCATAGTTCTGTTGGGCTTCTTTATCAATATAAGTATCACTTTTAGGAATATAGGCTTCCGGCTGATAGAAATCAAAGTTAGAAATAAAATATTCAACACGATTATGTGGGAAGAATTCTTTAAGTTCTTCATAGAGCTGGGCTGCTAGTGTTTTATTATGCGATAACACAAGGGTTGGCTTATTGACAGCGGCAATCACATTCGCAAAAGTGAAAGTCTTACCTGTTCCTGTCCCACCAAGTAATACCTGCGTCTTCTTTCCTTCTTTAATGCCTTCCACCAATTCCTTGATGGCCTCTGGCTGATCGCCCATTGGCTGGAATGGTGAAACCAATTCAAAATTACGCTTCATTCAAGCACCCCCCTTTATAATCGTCCTAAGATATCATTAAGTACACGATCATTTTTTGTATCAGTAATATAATGCATATAATCTGAAAGTAAGTTTTCAAAGTCATTATAATCATATTCTCCATTAACAGTTAAATGATGCTCATTTTCATAACGTTTTAAGCTTTCACTTACTTGCATTGAGAAATAACCATCCGTTCTACCGGGCTGATAATTTAATGTTTCAAGCATGATTTCCATCATCTTAATATGTTCATCGACCTGATCCACCCTATAAACATCAGCGAAATACTTTGTCTGAAAATCACGATTATAGCTATCGATTTTAACATCCGGTGTAATCCCTTTTTTATTAATGACTTCCTTCTTTGAAGTCAGCCATTCACTATCCGTATATTTTAAGGTAGCTCCATTGGACAATTCATCTTCAACCTGAATAATACTCTTGCCATAAGTCTGAGTGCCTACCGTTTGAAAGCCATTAACTTCCTTTAATGTTGAAGCAATCAGTTCAGCTGAACTTGCCGTATTCTCATTGACAAGCACATACCCATGATCATAGCTATAGTAAGTATTGGTATTATCTTTTTGTGGCTTGGTAGAAGACTTGTCACGAAGATAGTAAAGTGTTTCCCCCTTCTTATTAAAGAGTGAAAGAATGTCTTTAGCCGTTCCAACATAGCCTCCCCCATTATCTCTTAAATCAATAATAAGTTCTGTGACATGTTTTTCTTTAAACGCATTTAAGATATTTGCGACTTTCTTGTCCGTATTACTGCCTATCGTATTAAGATGGATGTAGCCATAATTCTTACCATTATGATTAGCTAAATAAGCATAAAAATCTGTCTCAACGGCCTTACGTACAACCTTCTTGCTTACATATTGATTATTCTTTTTGATTTTAAGGGTTACACTTGTGCCACTTTTACCCAAGATCAATTCAGGAATCTTGTCATAAGCTTGTTTCGCAAGATCAACACCGTCCGCACTGACAATAATATCACCCGCTTTTAATTCCGCATTATATGCCGGCGTATTTTCATAGACACGACTAACCATGATGCCTGAATGCATCTTTAAA
>ODAI010005625.1_pt1 | contig 12622 bp, 19 predicted proteins | sample 1539321 | NCBI WGS metagenome assembly ODAI01 (sample SAMN02144231, study PRJEB22623) | gut metagenome | biome: sheep rumen | host: Ovis aries | place: New Zealand
ACAGACAAAGAAACTGAACTTAATAGTAAGATTCAAACCGAAAAAGAACGTGCAATTGCTAAAGAAAATGAACTTGATACTAAGATTCAGACAGAAGAATTAGCAAGACAAAATGCTGATACAACACTTGATGGTAAGATTGCAGCAGAAACAACACGTGCTACAGGTAAAGAAACTGAACTTCAAACAGCAATTAGTAATGAAGTAACAAGAGCAACAAATGTTGAATCTGACCTTCAAACACAAATTACTAACGAAAAATCTGATAGACAAGCAGCGATTACTGATGTTATTAGCCAATATACAAATGCTATAACTGAAGAAAGTACTAGTCGTATTGATAGTGATGAGAGACTTGAAAGAATGTTAACTGGATATACTTCTACTACTGACCAAACAATTTCAGAATTAACTGAAAAAGTTAATAATGAAATAACACGTGCAACTGCTGCTGAAAATTCTATCAGTGGTAATGTTAACACATTAAGTGGTTCTGTTGTAACCTTTAGTTCAAGTACTGTTAATGAATTAACAACAATTAAAGAAAATATAGAAAATCTTAATGCTAAGACAGTTGTTGGTTCAAATGCAGTAAATGTTAATACAGTTGGTAATACTTCTACTGTTTCACTTGTAATTAACGGTTCTGACAACGTTCTTTCACAAGATGTGTCTGGTTTAAAAACAACATTAAGTATTGACCTTAGTGCAGATGGTAAAACGCTTTCACTTAAGGGTAAAAATGGTGCTGTTATTTCAACTATTGACACGACATCATTTGTAAAAGATGGTATGTTAGATAACGTAACATTTGATACAACAACAAAAACACTTAAATTCATCTTCAATACTGATTCAGGAAAAACACAAATTGATGTTCCTCTTGGTAGTCTTGTAGACTTGTATACAGTTTCTGCTAATTCAACAAACTACTTAGTAATTGACAATTATAAAGTTGGTGCTAAAGTTGATGTTGACGGTGGTCTTGCAAGTAAAAATAGTGTTGATACACTTAGAAATGATACTATTACTTCAGCGAATACGATAATTAATAGTATTAATCAGTTAAGTGGTAGTGTTAGAGATATTAATACAAATTTGACTAATAATATTAGTAATTTAAGTGCTTCTACTAGAACAATTGAAACTAATACTAATACTAATACAACTAATATTAGTCAATTAAGTGCTTCTACTAGAACAATCGAAACTAATACTAACACTAATATAACTAATATTAGTAATTTAAGTGCTTCTACTGTTAATATTAAAAATGATGTTAATGAATTAAGTGGTTCAGTTATATCATATACTTCAACAACCGAAAATAGATATAATCTTACTGTTACTTCAGCACAAACACTTAATACAAAGATTGAAACAGAAACAACACGTGCAACAAATGTAGAAAACGAACTTAGAACATTAATAAATAATGCTAATGCTAAGACAGTTGTTGGTTCAAACGCAGTAAATGTTAATACAGTTGGTAGCACTTCTACAGTTTCACTTGTAATTAATGGTGCTGATAATGTACTTTCACAAGATGCTTCTGGCTTGAAAACAACATTAACATTTGACCTTAGTGCAGATGGTAAAACACTTTCACTTAAAGGCAAAAATGGTACTGTTATTTCAACGCTTGACACTTCTAAATTTATTAAAGATGGTATGTTAAGTAATGTTGAAGTAGTTGGAACAAACCTTCAATTTACATTTAATACTGATTCAGGTAAAGATGTTATTAATGTACCTCTTTCGAGTTTAGCTGATATTTATACAGTATCAGGTGGTTCAACAAGTTATTTAGTTATTGATAACTATAAATTAGCAGCTAAAGTTGATGTTGATGGCGGTCTTGCAAGTTATCGTTCTTTAACTGATGAAGTAACAGCAAGAACAAATGCCGATGTTCAAATTAATAATAGAATTGACAATTTGAGTGCTGCAACTGTAAACATTAAGAGTGATGTTACTAATTTAAGTGCTTCAACTAAAAACATTGAAACAAAACTTAATGAATTAAGTGGTTCTACTATAACAATTGAAACTAATGTAAATAATAATACCAATAAGATTAATCAATTAAGTAGTTCAACACAAACAATTGAAAACAAAGTTAATACCAATACAACTAATATTAATCAATTAAGTGCTTCTACAAGAATAATTGAAAATAATCTTAACACATTAAGTGGTAGTGTTGTAACTTTTAGTTCAAGTACTGTAACTGAAATTAATAATATTAAAAACAGTATTAGTGGTTTAACGGCACAAACAATTAGTGGTGATAAAGCAATTACAGTTACTAAATCTGGAAGTGACAGTAAAGTTGCATTAACACTTAATACTTCAAACAAGATTCTTTCACAAGACAATTCAGGATTGAATGCTGTTATTAGTATTGCAACAAGTTCTGATACTTCAAATAATGAGTATATAGTACTTAAAGGTGTTAATGGTGAAACAATTTCAGCAGTAAACATTAATAGTTTTGTTAAAGATGGTATGCTTCAGAATGTAGAATTAATCGGTACAACTCTTAGATTCACATTCAATACTGCTTCTGGTAAAAACGCTATTGATGTTCCTCTTGCAAGTTTAGCTGATACATATACTGTTTCTGCTAACTCAACAAACTACTTAGTAATTGACAATTACAAAGTTGGTGCTAAAGTTGATGTTGACGGTGGTCTTGCAAGTTACGGTAAATTACTTGCACTTAGTGGGAGTGTAGTTACTTTAAGTGGTACAGTGGTATCTAATAAAAATGAAATCAATACACTTAAAGAAAAAGTACAGACACTTGAAACTAAAGTACAGACACTTGAAGGAAAAGTAACAACACTTGAAAATACTATTAATAATCTTGATACTATAATTGAAGAAAAAATTGGTGAAAATATTTATAATTCAATTATTAATATATTACAAGGTACTACAAACGAAATTTCTGTTACTGGTGATAGTACTACAAGTAAGATTACAATATCATTTGCTAATCCATATACTGTTGGACAGCATGATAATGCATCAAGTACTGATTATTAATCTAAATAACATAAAAATAAAAAGGAAGAGTTTTAAAACTCTTCCTTTTTATTTTTTACATTCGTATATAGTTAGAAGTGTATTATCGTTTAATGGTTTAATAAATCTGTCATAAAATTCAGAAACCCATGTAAATTGATTAATATTATCTTCTAGTTCATACCAATTATTTTTATCAACAAATGCATATGCCCAAAATGCTGTACTATGAATAACATAATTTTCTTTATTACCAAAACTTCTAAAGTAAGCAGTTCTTTCTTTCATGTTTTCATAAATTTGTTTTTCATAATCAGTTCTTGGTTTTCTTTTATTAACAACCATTTCCCATGCTATGTCATATATTTCAGTACCATGCAAATGCATTTTTTCCCAATCAATTTCACCTTTATGTGCCTGAAACACTTCATTTCCGTCTTTTGTTATAAAAGGAACAGAAAACAATTTTCCAGGTTGGAAAAAAGAATATTTTCCTTTAGGATTTTTATTTGATATTGCATTATTATCTTCGTCATAATCACAGTCATATGTTAGATAGAAAAAAGCATCTTCATCAGACATATTTTCTATTTCTTCTAATTCTTCTTGATAATATTCTTTTGTTACTGTTGGTATATTGTCATTGTTAACAATTTCTTTATACGCTATAATTGTTTTTTCTTTTAATTTTTTTGCATCATTAAATTTACAAACAATATAATCTTCCACCTTAATAGTGTTATCATACTGTTTCATTAGTTCTTTAGGATTATCACCAGCAACAATTGTTTCAAAAAAATTATATTGAATTTTATATCCTTCCATGAAAATTATAATTTATTTTGATTATATTTATAAATTTCAACTATTTCTAACATTGCAGATTCCTTACTTTTTTCTCCTAATTTTTTTCTTTTTAAGAATTCAAGAATAAGATACATTTCTTTGTATGTTAAACCTTTTTTCTTAAAAAGAAAAAAACACATAAATTTATATAATTTTTTATTATTTGGTACGTCTTTTATATGTTCATCAAACCATTCAATTTTTTCCATATTAAAAAATAAATAAAATTGGCCAGGTTATTGACATAATTATCATTAATACAAGTTTCAGAAATGATGATTTTTTAGTTAAATCTTCTTCACTCATATTTAAATTTATTGCTTTTATTGAATTAGGCATGACTATATCACTAATAATATTAGTGAAAAAGAATAATGTTGAAAATAGTGCTATTATTGCAATAATATATTTAAATATTATCATACTTCATTAAGTTTTTTATAAATATCTTCTGCTTTAAAAATACCAACAATTCTATCAACTTCTTTTCCGTTCTTTAAAATTGTTGTTACAGGTATATTTCTAATACTAAATTCTTTAGTTATTTCTTCTGCAAAATCATCATCAACATTAATTTCACCAAATATGAAATCGTTTACTTTAGTAATATCCAATTTAGTAACAATATTATCTAATACTCTACAAGGTCCACACCAATCAGCATGAAAAATTAAAACAACTTTTTCATTTTCTTTAAAAGAGTTATATGACTCTATGTTTTCAATTTGTCTAATGTTTATCATATTTTTTTTTTGTTTTATAAAAAAGTTCAATCAAATTAATTTTTCAAAAAACTTGATTGAACTATTATTATTAGAAAGGAAGTTCTTCGCCATCATCTTCATCATCGACATAAGGCTTTGGTTCAGATACTTCAGGTTTTTCTTCCTTTGGAGTTTCTTTTACCTTAGGCTTTTCTTTAACTTCTTCCTTTTCTTCCCTTGGAATTCCTGTTACAGATAAATCACTATTTTCTTCTGTTGAATCTGAACCTTCAGTATTATTTCTTTTACCATTAATGTTAATAATTTTTACACTATTAACAATAGCATCATAGTTCAAATAAAGTTGTCCATTCTTACTAAAAGAAGGTCTAACATTCAAATCAGCAGGTGCTACAATAAAACTACCTTTCTTTAAAGCATTAATTTGCTTTTCCATAATAAATGGAGAAAAAGAAGTTACATCATACCAAACAGATGTTTCTTCACCGTTTTTATATTCGTTTTCCACAACACTGAACTTAACCATTTTAGTTCCTCCAGATGTTGTTTCAATAGAAGCGTCTTTACCAAGACGACCAGCAATAATTACTAATGACATATTCTAAAATTTTTATTGGTTTATTCTAAATTAAATTTTCTTTTTACAAAAATACAAAGTTTTTATTTTTAAAACAACTATTTATTAAAAAAATGTTATGAAAAATAAAACTGTTTTTTGGTGGATAATATTTATCCTTTTATCTATTTGGCAATTACCTCAGTTTATTGTTGCACTTGCAATGTTACCGTTTTTAGGAAAACGTGAACTTGTTGCTGATAGACATTTTAACTTTGGCTTTAAATGTGAAAATATGTTAGGTGGCATTTCATTAGGACCATTTGCATATGTTTCAAAACGAATGAATGAAGCAGGAATTTGTCATGAAGTTGATGGACATACTGTTCAAAGTAAAATACTTGGACCATTATATCTATTTGTTATAGGTATTCCAAGTGCAATATGGGCAAGTTTATATAACTATAAAAAACAATGTTATTACGATTTTTATACTGAAAAAAATGCTAACTATTTTGCACATCTCGGTGTTGATGAAAATTGTAATTTATATTTTCTTAATAAAGCAGATGATTAATCATCTGCTTTTTCTTCATCTATTAAATCTTTTTCTTTATCTAACACATTATCTTTTTTAACCTGAAGTTCTGATAATCTTTTTCCAATAGCAAGTTCTTCATTGGTCATATCAATTTCATTATTAATACCTCTTTCTGCTTCATATCCTTTCTTCCATTCATCATAATGTTTTTCAACTTTATTGATTTGAACCATGTATTCCTTGTAAGAAATCTTTTTCTTTTTATACGATTGTTTAATTGCATTTAAAATTTCTTCTTTTGTTGCAAATCTTTCTTCTGCCATAATTTTTTTTTATTTAATTTTATTCTTCTTCTTCATTAAAAATTTGATTGATATCCTCTTTATCAAAGTTTTTAATATATCCGTCTTCATCAACAGTTAATTCAACATAATCACCGTAACCTTCACCTGATGAGTCTAAAAATTCTGGTACATATCCATCGTAACATGATAAAACTTCTTTTTCTTCTTCATCAAACCATTCGATTGCATTCTTGTTTTCGTCAAAGAAGTAAATAATGTTTTCATCACATGTTTTGGCACATACATCAAGTGTTACGCCTTGTGGCCAACCAACAATTTTTCCCTCATCAATATCAATAAGTGGACACCAATATTTTTTGTCTTTTGCAAATGGTGTTTCAGGATTATCATTGTTATCTTCTTTTCCATTAACTGTGAAATCTTCCCAATTATGTATACGAAGTTCACATTGTGCATACTTTAAATTAACAGTTTCTTGTTTTAAAAGAGTAACATCCATTTAATTTTAATTTTTTTCCATATTATTTTTAAGCATTTTAAAGAAATAATCTTTACCACCTTCTTCTGATAACATAAAAGGAGGTGCTACAACATCAAATTTATTTCTATCATATTCTATTTTTTCACCTTTAACAGTTGTTGTAAGGTGTTGTGTTACTTTAGTAATAAATCTACCGTACTTTTTACCGTTTTCAAAAGTATTCCAATCAATACCATGATTTTTGAAAAGATATTCTATTTGTTCATCAGTATCTTTTCCCATAAGTTCTTTGTGAGAACACCATGTTTGTGCTGTCTGTTGTTTTGAATTCCTAACGCAATCTATGTTCCTATAGAGAAACCATGCATATGCATCATTTTCATTAGGTACAACCCATGCTTTACAATCAAACTGAGCCATTTTCATGTTTTTAATAATATTTTCTTCAGATTTACTAGTAAATCCTTTTATACCAATGTTGTAAAGAATAAACTGACGGTTAAATTCAGAAGTAGCCATTGATGCAAGTATTGACTGTATTTTACAAAGTCTTCCACCAAAAAGAATATCAGTATCTGGTGTATCGTAATCAGTTATTAATAATGATATTTCATCACTTTGTACATATGCAAGTTTACAACCTTGTACGTTATTACATAAATACAAAGCTGTTTTGTTCATCATATCAATAAAATCATTATCAAATGGTTTTTTAAAGTTATTTTTAATTAACTTTGAAAAGTTTTTACCATCTATGTGAACCAATATACAACAATTTGGTGTTAATTTATAATTTGTAAGTGATTGATAATATCTACACTTATCTTCTAAATTTTTAAATTTCATAATTAAATTTTATTTACAATTTTAATATTATATTTAGTTCTTAACAAACTGCAATATTTACTAATTTCGTTTACTTTTTCTTTATTTACTTTTCTCTCTGGTAAGAGAACATTTGGATAATCAATTATTTTCATTTTCCCATTCTTCTAATTTATTAACAATTTTCCAATAATCTTCTTTTGATAAAACATTTTCTGCTGCTTCAAGAACAATGTTATATCCATAACCCCAAGCATTAGCAAGAACATTTTCAAGCGAAGACATAAACCCATAATCATTTTCGGTAATATACTTTACAAATTGTCCAGTATAATGTTTTTTAATTGATGGAGGTGTTGCTATCATAATATTCAAAATTTATGCCAAATTATTTTAATTTAGTTTTTGTCCAACCATAAAAATCAATATCATAAAAATATTTATCAGATTTTTCTTTTTGTTCTTCAGGAATACATTTTTCACAATAAGGTGTTATCCATCCTTTAGTTATATATTCAGCGGTTCTTCCACATTTAATACAAGTTCTATATGAAATATATTCGTATTTGTTAATTATCTTATCAACTTCTTCACAACCTCTTTCATCGTACCATCTTAAACTGCCAAATTTTTCTTTAATTTGGATTATACGATAATTAAACAATTTCTTTCTACCACCATCTTCCAATAGTGCTTTTTTAATTTCTTTACACATTTGTATTCCAAAACATTTTCTCCATCCTTTTGGCATTGCATCAAGTTCAGTATAACTTGGAACACAATGAAAAATAGATAAAAATTGTTCTATACTATCTAATAATTTAATTTTTAAAGCAAGTTTTTTATCAATAACTTTCCATTTGCCCATTGAATCTGATGATGATTTATCTTCTTCATATTTATATGCTTTTGTCCAATTTTTTTGATGAAAATCTTTTATTTTCCAGTTGTTATAATGTTTATCAGTCAATCTATTTCTTGGATAAAGAAATGGAAAACGTAAACATAAAATTGTAGATTTACAGGCTCTATATGGCCATGTAAAGAAACGTTTTATTTTGTTTATTTTCCAACGTCTCCTTGATTCTTTTAATATTTTGTCTAAATTTTCACTCATCTTTTTTATTATTTTTTTCTAGATATTCAGTCAAAACTTCTTTAATTCTTCGTAAAGATAAATCACGATAACTTACTATTTCATAAGAAAAACCAGCATCACTAAAACGTGCAGAATTACTAAATATATTATTCCAAACGTGCATTCTATGTTTCCATTCTTCTTCAGAAACATTTGATGGCATATCTACATTATCCCAATAGTAAAAATCTTCACAATATTTATCTATTAAATTACGGAATTCTTTTAACCCATCAGCAAAGATAACACCATATAATGTTCCATCTTTGTAAGGGTATATAACAATACTAAAATTAAATAAAGGTGCAAATGGACTACATGTTCTTATTTCTTCTGATACTGTTTTCCAAATATTAACTATGTTTTCTTCTGATATTTCTATTTTATTCATAAGAGTTAAGTTATAAATATCAGTAGTATTAATAGCATCATTAGCAATCTTAATACATTCTTTTTTTATACTTAGTAATTGTTCTTTAAGTTCATATAAACTATTAGTTTTGAACTTTACTCCATTATATACTTTAAAACTCATAATTTACAATCTTTATATTTATTAAAAAAATTAAAAATTTCTTCAGCACTTGCTTTATGTGATTTTAAGGAATTAAAACATTTAACTTTTTTTTCTGTTAAACATTTTTCAAGTGTTCCTGGTTCTATCCACATGCCTAAATTTACCCATGATGCACCTTCATCAAGTACAAAATATTGATTTAAATCAGTATCATCTCTAATGTTAATAATTTTTAGAAAAATATCAATGTTTTCTCCACAGTCAAATTTATCTTTTAAATAACATGTATGTGTTGCTGCATAATCACCAATAGACATAATACCATATTTTTCTTCGTCTATTTTATATGTAAAAACATATGTACCAATTTCTTTTTCTTTATATAAGGAAATAACATCTGGTATAGTATTGTCTAAATATCCAATTTCTTTTGCTTTATTAATAAGTGAAGTAAAAACTTCTGGAAACTTATCAATAAACTCATATTTTATAAAAACAAATGCTGGTGTTGTAAACATAATTCTATATTTTTTACAAAAATACAATATTAAAATCATAAAATCAACATGAAAGAAAAAATCTTTCAAAAATCTATAACTTATAATTAACGATAATGTAATTAGCTTAATTATTTATTTTAATCTAAATAATTTATTTTAAGCTAAATAATATTTTGAGCTAAATAAACTTTACAGTTCTGTTAATTAATAGAAGCATTATAAAAGAAATATAATTTTTTAAAAGTTTGTTTTTTAAAAATAAAAAATGTAATTTTGTCAAAAAAAGAAGATGAAAAACATAATAAACTTAGCAAACAGGGATTATATTGTAACACAGTTTGTGAAAATAAATGATGATGAATACTCTTTACTTCAAGAATATGATTATCCATATGGGATAACAGGAACATTAGATGATATAATTGCAGTTGACCCACCTGGTGGACCATATATTACAAGAGGTTATAAAACAGCAGACGGATATATGGTAACTGAAATTAAAAACACAGATAAAGGAATTATTTTTAAACTTAAAAACATAAACAAAAATGAGTAGTAATAAACTTTTAACATTAATTTTAGTATTAATTATTGGTCTTGGGGCTATTGTAACAGTAGCCATGAGTTTTAGTTACAATAATAGAGAGATTGAACTTAGAAAAAAGGCAGAAGCACAATATGGAAAAGTAGAAGGTGTTTACGATAAAATGTGGAAAATTATTCAACAAAAAGCACAAGTTTCCAATGAATACAAAGATGCTTTTAAGGAAATTTATCCAGAAATCATTAGTGGTAGATATTCAAATGGTGATGGTAGTCTTATGAAATGGATACAGGAAAGTAATCCAAATTTTGATACTTCTCTCTATAAAGATTTAATGGCTTCAATTGAAATTTATAGAACTGAATTTCAACATTCACAAGAACTTATGCTTGACATAATAAGAGAACATAATGTATTGTGTGAAACATATCCTTCAAGATGGTTTATTCATAATAAAATACCGATTGAATATACTGTAATATCTTCTACGAGAACAAAAAGTACAATAGAAACAGGTATTGATGATGATGTTGACTTATTTAAAAAGTAATTAATGGAAACAATTTTATATTTTCTCCCATTCATAATTTCTATATTTCTTCTTATGTTTTTTAAGAAGAATATTGTATGGTGGGAGTATATAATATTAATTATACCTTCAATTCTTTTTACTTTAACAGTAAAAGAGATAATGATACATTCAAAAACAAGTGATGTTGAATATTTAGGTGGTTATGTTGTAAAAATTAGACATTATGATGAGTGGGACGAATGGATAGAACAAACATGTACTAGAATGGTTGCTGTTGGCGAAGACGAAGAAGGAAATACTATATATGAAGAGGAAGAATATGATTGTTCATATCGTCAATACCATCCTGAACGTTGGTCTTACATAACTAATTTAAATAGTTATGAAAATTATATAACAAAAGAAACTTTTGAAAAAATAAAACAAAGACTAAATACACATTCTGTTTTTGTTGATATGCATCGTAATTATTATCATATAGATGGTGATGCACAAGATTATTTTTGGAACAAATCTAAAAATACTATATATACGATAACAGAGCCACATGGTTATGAAAATAAAATAAAGGCTTCAAATTCTATATTTAAGTTTGAAGAGATTTCTAAAAAAGAAGCAAAAAAAATTAATCTATATGATTATCCTGATATATATAGTTTAGACCAAAATCCGTTATTAAATAATACTAATATACTGTTTAATAACAATGATATTAATGAACTTAAATATATAAATGGTTTTTATGGTAAAGAAAAACAATTTAGAATTTTCGTATTAATTTTTGATTCTAACAAAACTATAGAAACAGCATACAAACAACAATCATATTGGCAAGGTGGAAATAAAAATGAATTAATTGTTTGTTTTTCATTAAATCCAGATAAAACTGTTAATTGGTGTTATTCTTTTTCATGGGAAGATGATAGAAAAATGGCTATTAAAACTATGGAAAGATATAGAAATAATGAAATTTTAAATATAAGTGAATATAGTGAATGGTTAATAAATAATTTAAAACACTGGAAAAGAAAAGAATTTGCAGACTTCAAATATATCAAAATTTCATTAACTAAAAATCAAATAATAACATTGTTTATATTAACAATCTTATGTAATATAGGTATCTCTTTGTTTATTATTCTTAATGATTATGAAAATTAAAAAATATAAAAATTAAAAAATTATGAATACAAATAATATTTTATGTGTGATTGACACACAAAATGATTTCATTTATGGAAGTCTTCGTAACGAAGAAGCAATTAATACAGTACCGAATATCATTGAAAAAATTAATAAATTTGATGGAAGTCAAATTTATGTAACAATGGATACTCATAAACATGATTATCTTAAAACACAAGAAGGTTTGGCACTTCCTGTAGAACATTGTATTAAAGCAACACCAGGATGGTGTATTGAAAGTGAAATTAAAAAAGCACTTGATTCTGCTGAAGAAAGAAATATAAGTGTAACTTATATAGAAAAACCAACATTCGGTTCATTAGATTTAATTAATAAAATATATAAGAAAAATCATATTATACGTGGAGAAATTTTTCACTTTGATATTATTGGTTATTGTACTGATATTTGTGTAATTTCAAATGCATTGCTTTTAAAAGCAAAATTTTATGATAATGCAGATATAACAGTTGATGCATCTTGTTGTGCAGGTGTAACACCTGAATCACATAAAGCAGCACTTACTACAATGAAGTCTTGTCAAATTAATGTAATTAATGAATAATTATGGATAAAGAAAAAAAATTACAATTATATGAACAAGCAATTTTAACTTGGGGTGTACAACCTCAATTAGATATGCTTGATGAAGAAGTTGGTGAATTACTTGCTGCTATTCATAAGCATAAACGTAATAGAGTAACAGATAAAGATGTTATAACTGAACTGGCAGATGTGTCTATTATGGTAGAACAAATGTCTATATTGTTTGGTGGTTATGAAGAGTTTGTTAAAGAAAAAAATTATAAATTAGAACGTCTTGAAAAAAGACTTAATGAAAAGATTAATTAATATGTGTAAATGTTTAAGGTGTGAACACGAAATGATTAAGGTTAA
>ODAI014351138.1_pt1 | contig 12621 bp, 14 predicted proteins | sample 1539321 | NCBI WGS metagenome assembly ODAI01 (sample SAMN02144231, study PRJEB22623) | gut metagenome | biome: sheep rumen | host: Ovis aries | place: New Zealand
GGCGGAATTCGCAATTACGACCACGTTATCAAGGCGCTTGCACTCGGAGCGGACTACGTAATGATTGGAAGTCTGTTTGCACAGTGCATGGAGTCTGCCGGTCTCAAGTCGCATCGTGTGACGACCAATAAGATTAATCTGAGATTCCCTGTCGAACGCTATCGCGAACTGACTTATAATTCTAAGAGCGGATGGTCTGGATTATATACAGACGAGTATATAGAGTCAGCACTGCAGAACTGGCAACCAAATGCTCTCAATAAAACTGAAGAAGAATACAAGGCAGACGTCTTGAGATATAACAATCGTAAAAAAGACCTCTCTGAAGAGAAGATTATAGGAGAAGTCGACGTCAAGTTCTTTGGTATGGCATCAGCAGACGGTCAGAAGGCAATCAACGGCGAGAAGACCAAGACATCTGAGGGTATCACGAAATGGCTACCTGTCAAGTACACTCTCAAGAAATGGACAGAGAATATGGTCAGTTATTTGCGCTCCGCAATGTCATACACTAACTGCAGAGACCTCGATTCATTCATCGGAGAGACTATGCTGATTGTGAATTCGCCACAGGAAGTTGCTGCAGTTAATAAATAATAATGAAAAGTGTTTTTCATAGTATTAGAAATAATTATATTTTATTTTGATGTCTGGCTAACAGCCGGACATCTTTTTTAATGCTTCTTCGGAAACCATTCAAGTGCCTGTGTGAAATCTGGTCGTCTACCAGAAGTCATCACATACGTGTTGACGTCCACACAATTGATATTATTCTTGATGATGCCTTTCACTTTGACGTCCGGATGATTTCTGAATAACCTCTGATAGTCATAGCGGTCGTCAGTCGGAACAAGACGTCTGATAGATTCGAATGCATGCTTAGAGATAAACATCCCGTTATACCATGTCTCCTTAGACGTCCCGCAGAACGGACACGTAACATCAGCATCATCATTCATATATAACTTGACACGACTGCCTGTGAACTCACGCTTCCACAATGCACGTATCTTCTTCTATACATCTGAATTATTAGCAGCACCCTTTGTGTGAACGTACAACAAACGTTCTATGTTATTCTATTCAGACAGCCACTAAGCAAAGCGCAATGCCGGATATTCAAACAGACGTCCCGGAAGTCTCTGATAGACACACCAGACATCATATTCAGGTTTCAGCCATGCAAGCATCTCATCACATATAGCAAATCCTTTCTTACTCTCAAGTATTCCGAATATGCATGCTGGACGTCTGGCAGCATTACACCCGATGTGCTCAATGTGAACACTGTCAGATATATCTTGAACGTCCGGATATATATCTTTGAAATTGAGTTCCATCGAAAATATTTATAAAGAATGTTAAATCTCTTTTCAAAATAGTTAATATAAGTTTAAGTATTTGCATGAACAAAATATATTTTGTACCTTTGGCGTAGAAAATTAAAAATACCACGTTATGAAGCAGAAAGTAAAAAGAACATTGAACATTTGCACTCTCGGTCTTACTCTGGCAGAGATGATTAATGAGTTAGATTATGCACGAAAGCAGATTCCTGCTGACGTGAAGTCTAAAGACGTCTGGCTCACTCTACAGGAAGATGAAAACTTCCGCAGAATCGTCGCTGAGTACGAGTCTCTCGAGACTGACTACGAAGAGAAGATGCGTGAACAGGAAGATGAATTCTTCAAGCAGTTCATCGAAGCAAAAAAGAATCATCTATCGACATTCACGATGGATTGCGACGGCTCGATGGAGAAAGTCTCTATTGCAGCTCGTCTGATAACGAAACTCCATTACTCTCAAGACGACTGTCTTGTCTCCGGCTCTCCGGTTTTCGCAGATGAACTTTGCGAGAAACAGACAGGAATAGAAGTCACTATCAGATATTTCAGTGAACAGAAAAAGTGATGAAGTTATGCAAACATATTACACTATATCACATTTTCACCAAGGTGACATGAAGACATGGAGGTCGACTGGAAGAGACTTCCCCTCTTCGATGAAACTTGACTCTCTCGAAGAAGCAAAGCAGTTTCTTCTCTCTAAACTCGAGCATAAAGAAGACTACTACGAGAGAACAGGCATTCATACGACTGACCTCGAGGATCAATATCTGATTGTCGAACACTCTACACCGTATCCGAACAAACAATTGAAGAGAATAAGAATTGTGTTGATTTACGAAAATGGTAAAACTACTGAATTATGAAAAAGTTCAAAGACATAAAAGAAAAAGACTATATCGTACGTGTATACGGTTATAAAGTCGAGTCAGCTAAAGTTCTCAAGACAGAGAAATCTGGCAAGGACAAACTCAGTCTCACTATCAAAACGACTGAGACTAATGAGAATATGACTATAACCGTGGACACAACAAGCACGATGATTGGACGCATAGACGGAAATAAGTTCTATGCTGACACAGACGTCTTGGAAGGACTTCGAGACGGAATAGAAATCGGTGCAACGTATGCACGTAAACTGATGATTGAGTCATTCAGACCAATGAGTCCGTTCTTCAAGTGCAACAAGGAATTCACCAAAGATCTGGACGTCATGACTCGTATATGCGAGAAAGAATACAAAGAAGAACTTAATAGTTACTACGATGAGTAAGAAACAGCAGTTCTGGAAACCAGGCAACATTATCGTCACCAGAGGCGATATTCAGCCTGAGTACTATATCATCAAAGATGATAAGTTGGCTTACCCATGCAATAAGACAATAGACAAATGGTGGCTGAACCTCTATGAGAACGACTATAATGATAATCTCAAAAGTACACGTCCTGAGAACGTCAGGAAATATTGGGACGTCATCGAAGTCTATACACCAGTAGAAGCAAATCCAAACATGTCAATGTGGACGTCCGGCAACATTGCTGAAGCAAAGGGTGGACTGTTCTTCTCATTAGAACAAAACCACGCTATAGGTATTAACAACGACGGTGCATTCTTAGTAAAAGACACTTACAACGACGACTTGACTTGTAATTTAAAGAACAGAGCATCGTGGAATTTTGTGAGAGTATATAAGAAGAATAATGATTTCAACAAACAATAGTTATGAAAAAAGAATATAGAATAAAGGTGTTGAACAAGTACGTCGACTCAAGAAACTTAGAGTTGATTAACGATTTCGTAGGCGAGCGCTTCTGGTGCAACGCTATATATAACGACGAGGGATTAGTGACTGACGACCCGAAAGCGAGCACTGTCCTCCACTTAGACGATGAGATAGTCATTGAGTGTGAAGAATGGGACGCTAAAACCATTATCGGTTTTATCGGCAAGGAAGTCTCTCAACTCGACGACGAGGGTCCGATGACTCGTGACAAGGCTCTCATTAAACTGAGAAAACTTCAGAAGAGTCATGACACAGAAAGTGCTCACTGCTCAGCAGATACCGTTCTGTGCAATTTACTAAAGACGCTCGGTTTCGAAGACGTCGTGCACGAGTATTATCAAGTTGATAAATGGTATTCTTAATTAGATATATTGACTATGGATATAAAACATTACAGCGAACTGTTGACTAACATCAAGGTCGTCAACCCGGAGATTGTCGACATATCTAAGAAGATAATCGTCATCATCGGGTGTCCGGGTCTGAGCAATAAACTCAGTGACGTAGTGAGTGATATTATTGTCTCATTTGCTGCTTGCCCGCAGCCAGAAATAATTAAAGATTCTACTGGTCAGAAAACTATCGGCATTGATGATGACAAATTCTATAATCTGGAAGTCGGACATATACAAAGATATTGTTTCGACGATTCGCATCCAGTCGACCAGATAAAATATGTCAAGACACTCGTCGAGCAATTAGACAAAGACGCTCTTCCAAAACGTATGTTTGTTTACACGAATTCTCCTTTCGTCTTGCAGTCGTTCTTTCATTTCAACGGACGTCCGGCTCTCAATATAGCATACTACGAATGTAGGTTCAATGATGCACATGAGATTGTTCTGACTGATGTTTCTGCAGATACACGTAATGCTTTCGCTTGTATGGCCGAAGCGATGAACGAAATCATGGACGTTACACAATATTTCAATAGGCAATGAAGTACAAAATCGAAATCAATGTTGACGTCCCCGATAAGTGTGGAGACATTCGTGACAAACTATACGGATTGTTCGATGCAGACTCTGGACCCATTGACGACATCAGCAAATACGTTTGCCGTCGTCAGGAGAATGAGATTACATGGGACGTCCGTCCGGCATCAGACGACCTATTTACTGTCAAGGACAAAGACAGAAACTATTCGTCTCTGAACTTGTTCCTGAAATTATTCAAAGAATACTCTGACAGCATCAAAGACAAGTCAACAGACAAGTTGAAGCAAGAACTTACATTGCGAGACTTAAACGTCCTGACGAACACTGTCCGCAAAGCATTGAACAACGATTTCAAATAAACTTCCGTTTCCATTACGCATTATTATCCTGATGGGACGTCCGGCTGTGATAGTCAGACGTCCTTTTTGTTAATTAAAGTTAATGTTTTCACTTAATACTTGCAAATTACAATTATTCTTCGTATCTTTGCAATCGTTATGGCAGACAATATTAACATACAAACGATTAGTGCTGATGTCCGATTCCCTGAATTCGACATCGAAGACTTCTATGAAGACTTCAAAGACTGGCAAGTCGAGAATCATATGGGCTTGTTCGGACGTCCGGTGAAACCCGTCAGACCTATACAGCGTCAGTCTATTGCTGAGCAGATGGAAGGTATGCCTGAGCCACCGGTAAAGCCTGTCATGGAGACTACACCAGAGAAACCGAATAAACCGGTTGACGACCGTGCTGCATATACGTCTGGACACTTGAGAAAAGAGACTATCAAGTTGTTGTGTCCGAGACCAAGACGTCCAATCGCATCATACAAATTCGAATCGTCAAAAGTTCATATGCAATGTCTACGTGACTTTGATATGGCTTTCAAGTATCATCTCGAAAAAGGACCGGGCGTCCTACTATCTGAGTATAAAGAAGTTTTAGGAGAGATTGCATACTCAGAAACACCAGACAACTACTTCGTATTTTGGGAATTGAACAAATATCTGAAAGAACTGTCATATTTCGTTCATAATCTAGAAGACATTCTCTGTGACTACGCAGACAAGTTGTACAACGAGAAGATGAAGCAGTACGAGCAGGATTTCGAATACTATCATGAGCATTCTCCGCAGAAGAACAGAGAACGTTACGAGATAGCAATCGAGCAGTATTACATCGATTATAAAGCATACACTCGTATAGCAGACGAATTCAGAAGAAACCTTGAATGGGGTGGTAGAGTCAGCGATGAGTATTATCAGGACTCACTGCAGATTTATAATGACAATCTGTGGAAGTATAAAGAGAAGAAGCATCTTTACGGGCCCATGAATCTGACTGTCGAAGACTTCCTTCTCACTACATATGTTTATCCTGATATTAAATCTAAATACATCTTCTTGAAAGACGGCCGTACATACGAAGTTCCAGAATATATCAGAGGCAATAAAGTCAGCGACCTGAAGTTCACACAGAAATGGAACGGTCATCTTGAAGCATATCGAAAATTCCTCTTGATGAATCCGCATATATCACAACGCACTATAGGAAAATATTACGTTCGGACAGTCGATCCGAAATGGAATTTCAAGACATTCATGAAAGCTTGGGTGCTGTCATACTATACTGAACTGTATGACGACATCAGTATAAAGTTTGAAGACGTCTGACTTATGAGAGCCAGACGTCCTTTGTTTAACAGTGTTTTATAAACGTTTCAAGAAATCGTATTTGGGTCTCAGAAAAAAAAAATGAATAAATAACTCGAAACGATTTAAAACTTTACATAAAACAAAGAATGAAAAAAGTATTGTTTTTGGCATGTGCTGCATTTGCACTGCTGATGTCTGCTTGCACAGGTTGTAATCAGACTCCCGAACAGAAAGACGACGCAGTCGTCATCAAGACTGACAACTTTGAGGAGAATGTCGCTAAGATTACCTTCATTGTCAACGAAAAGTATCCTACGTACTGCTTCTATGAGGCACACGGCACTCTCAAGATTGACACTGCTGGTCAGGCTACTGTCGACCGCACTACTCTTGAAGTAGCTTTCGGTTGCATGATTAAGAACGCTACTGTTCTCGCTACTGTCGTTAACGACACTCTGCAACTTCAAGAAATCGATTCTCCCTGGCTAGAAGACTGGCATATGACTCCGTTCGTACCTACATCTCTTCAGGACGCTGTTGAAGCAATTCAGAAAGAGATTGACATTGAACTGAACAATCAGCCCGTAGTGCTTCGTCATCAGCTGGCTCCCAACATCTATGAGCCTCAGTTCATCATCGGCAGTTTCATGGGTTGTCACAGCATTACAGTGTTCAGTCACAAGATTGACGTTCCTGCTACTAACGGCAACACTGCTGCTGCACTGAAAGAATCTGGTCTTGAGAAGAAGTAAACAAGTGATTTAAATTAAACAAAAGAACTCGGCAAATAAATGTCGAGTTCTTTTTGTTTATGATTATAAAAAATATGTATAGAGTTAATTACATAACTATGTTAAATCAATGAGCAAAAATCAGCAATAATAGCATCTGCTATTTCAAAGAATCCAGAATCAGCAGGGTGTACATAATCTCTTCCCCTTACTTCCTTGTTAGCAATTCTTGTATTAATATCTGCATTTTCTTCTTGCAAAGAATATTCAGTATCAATAAATGCAGTACTCCATACTAATTCGACATTTTGATAATTTTGTACAAGTGCCTTATATCCAGTCATTATAGCAAACTGCATCAAATTCATCCTCTGCTCGTCAGCCCATTCAACTGCTCCATAAGGGTGATTACCTGCACCACCTCTCGTTCCTGTTATATTCTGTGTCCAAAGTCTAATTTTTGCATTTGGCCATTGTGTTGTAATTGCATCCAGGAATTTTTTTGCATTGGTCATGACCGCACTGACATCAATCACCTTTCCATTCTCGGATACCACAACACTCCTTGTGTCATTCCACCCCAAACCAATGTAAACAATATCTGGAGTATTGAAATTGTTTTCGGTGAGATAGTGGTTAAAATCCATCACTCCATTATACATGAATGGCGAGCCTCCCGTTACAAAATTCAGCCATTGCCACCCACTCCTGCCTTCATGGTAAGTCTGACCAATCCAACCTAAATAATCATTCTTCTGTGTTCCTATTAAGTTAATATTGCCCCATCCCCTGCCCGCAGGCTTTTTGACAGAATAGATGGAAATTGTATCCTGTGCAGTTGATGCAGTCTCGTTGGATGTCAAAACTCTATAAAATTCATCCGTTATTCTGTTGTAGTATGTCAAAGAATCTCCTACAAATAACAGTGTTTTCAATGTGCTTGGTTGTGTGGTGCGTTCAATAGTTTTGAACACAACCTCTTTCTCATCAAGTATATTTCTGTTGTCATCAAATAGAACAATCCTTGCAATCACATTTCCTGCCAATAGTGGTGTATATTGGATATAGCGGTCATAATCTTTACACCATGTCTGTTCTTGAGGCTCTGTGCTTGCAGTATCAGTTACAAACACTTGTATATTGTAATTACGATAATTGATGCCCATAAACATTGAGTGTTTGAACAGCATATAAGTTTTGCCTTTCTCAAAAATAAATTGTTCAGGCAGACAAAGTTTTTCATAAAGATTTTCACTTTGTACAATGTCAGCAATTTTAACTTTATATGGCTGTAAATAAGGATCAGAAGCATCTTGTATTACGAGTATATCATAATCAACATTCAAGACTGCTCCTCCTGTTTCATAAGGCAAAATGTTATAATAAACATCACTTGCATCCATGCTGTCGACAAGCACAGAGAAATAAATATAGCCTGATTGTGAAATAGCCAAACATCTGACAATGATTGAAAAATTATACATTATGGTACTTTTTACAAATCCAACAGCAACTGCATTCAAATCAATGTCTATATAATAAAATTCTCTCTGAACATTGTCTGCATCAGTAACACCGCAATGCATTCTCAATGTGGTGGTATAGTTGTCGGGGTTTATCCAAATACCTGTGGCTTTTCCCAATTTCCTATATTCCACTTTTATAGGGTAAATAAAAGAACTTCTTATTTTCCTATATGCGGGAATTTTGTCAATATTCACCTCATTAATAGGATTGGGAATCAATGATTCTTGATAACCGCTTGAAATTGTAGGAGAAACTTGTTTGTTATCATAAATACAAGGAATGAACTTATCTCCTATTGATTCTGTAGTCCTCTTATAATCATCATTGTTTATTATATTATTGTGGACATAGGAATACAAATCCTTGAATTCCTCTACCAAATAAGAGTCATCCAGAACTTTGATACCAGGCTGATCCAATGCTGCCTTATAATTGGATAAGCGGAGGGTGGTCGCATTGGGTGGGAGTAGCATCATTTGGGTTTTATTATTCCCCGACATCTGCCACATCCCAATCTTTTGGTTATTGGAATCTAACAGGAAATTGAATGCTCTGGATATGAGGGTGTCACAGGAGATTTCCACAATCTTGCCTGCATATTCCGCCACATTTACCTCCGCACAATTAAAGTCGGAATTTGATGCCCTTTCTCCGTTGACGTCAAAGAAATATCCATCCTGGACTGCAATGGGCAGTTCTGCCAAAAAATGTTTCTGCAGATCGGTAATTTGTTCTGATGAATATAGCAAGCCCACTATAGGATTGGGGCAATAATCATCACTAAACGCATTTGACAATAACAATTTGGATGCATTCTGTGGTATTTCCACCAATCTTGACTCATTGAATAACTGCCATTTTTCTATCACATTGTTGTTTGAATCCACCAACAGATTAAAAGAACTACTACCGCAGCAGTCTTTTATCAGCAATAGTTTACCGCGATAAGAAGAGACATCTATGGATAATACCCCGCATTTTGATGGCAATGATGACGGAAGCGAAGTCAATGTTCCATCTTCTGTGTAGTAGTATTGCTGACCATATTCTGTGGAATAGTCAATCCCACCTCCCACCCAAGGCATAGTGAGATAAATGCACGTTTTCTCTGCTAACTTACTTGTTGACTCAATAGAAATAGATTTTAATTCATTTATATCATCAAAATTGGGCATTCCAACCACAAAAGGTTTCGGGCAGACGGGTGTTTCATCAGGATTTGCAAATGAATTACTTAACAAAAGGTATGCTGCATTTTCAGGTATCTCTTTTTCTGTGTATTCATTTTGATTCCAATATTCAATTACAACATTGTCTGCCGTAATGAATAAGCATTTTACAACATCACTTCCAGAGTGAGTACAAACTACGTTAATTCCAATTTTTCTTCCAATATATTCAGCACAAGGAATCTTTGCAGTACCATAAAAGGCGCCAGTGGTCAAGTCAACACTTTGCTTAACGCCGTATTTGTCATAATACACTTTCCTTGCTGATGTGCCACCATCCCATACTATTGAAAGCATTTTATCAAACACACTATCAAAAGATGATATATTTGCTTGTTTCTTCCATTCTAAATCATTAGTTGTGAAGGTGTCAGATGTAAGTATATATTGCACATACTTATTGTCACTATTCTATACCTTTGTGATGACCCAAGAAGTGTATGTCGTAGTCTCATCGACTGTGACAGCAACGTAATATGTCAGTGCATTTCCAGCACCAGTTGAAGAAGGAAGTGTACTGAATATAGTTCTTAACTGACTCTCGTCATACGTTCCAGAGTCTATAACTGGTGCTTCTGAAAGCAAAGTTCCAGTCGGTTCTGTTGTCAGGTTCTCAGTCTTAACTACTGAGTATCGTGCCGGACTTACGGTTTGTATGAATTTAACAGTCATGCCACCTTGCTTCTTATTCTGAGGCACCGCAGCAAGCGCTGCACTCAGATTGGCATATATTGCTCCTGAGTTATATTCACTGATATCAAATATACTGTGAGTGTAATTAGTATCAGTGTTGTTTACCTTAATTGAATTAAATCCCATAAATTCTTATAAACTCATCTGTGTAGCGCCCGTTATAGATAACTTTTACAAGTTGTCATTTTTAACGAAACGCTGTTAAGTTTAATTTTTCTGTCTCACGGATGTTCCGCTACATATATATTAATAATGTGTGGTCCGGAGTTGCAGGCTCATTGTCCTGGTTGTTCTGCATCTTAGTAAGACGCAACGGCGATGCCTTAAATGATGTCGGACGTCCTCGTCGCCGTAATTCTTGTTTTAATACTTTCCATTAATACAATAATGTTATTTCGTTAATGCGCTTCTGCATCTCTATCTAAAGGCATTTAACAAGCCGTAATAATGCATCACGCTACATTTAAATCTATTTATCGTGAAATTTTCGTGCTCTAACAAGAATCCATAACTGAACGACACTTTTGCACGTCCTTGCCGTTCATAATTATTTATCGAAATTACAAAAATACAGAAATCGAGTTTTCTAACCATTTGATTACTAATGATTTATGTTAATAAATGTTAAAATGATGTGATTTATCTAAACAAAACTAAAAAAGCAAATTTTTACAGTAATTCTTTCATAGTAAAATCGTAACTTTGTCCCAGAGTTAATTAACGAAGAAAATATCATAATAATGAAATTTTGCTCATGACAAAGTTGATTAGACCATCAGGACGCTCGAAAATGAGAGCGCAGAGAACGAAACAGTCTGCTACATACGAAGAGCAGACAGAGAATCACGGTGCGTTCAAGAGAGTCAAGATTCATGTCGAGACTCATACAGACACGATAGAAGTCTCAACCGATGACGAGAACTTTATACCAGACGTCCAGGACGTTGAAGAACTTATCGAGGGAAGACGTCCGGACAAACTATGTCTAACCAACAACGCAGAAACTTCTAATCAAGACTACGTCGACTACGAGGAAGTTAACGATGAAGATGATGACGAAATATCTGAAGAAGAAATTGAAAGAGTCTCCCAACGCGATCCGTCAACTTACATGCTGGCATCAGAGATGCTCAAAGGTCCGGAAGTAAGTTCTGAAGAAGTTGAACCTAAAGTAGACGTCCGTCACACTAAGTCAACTTTCGTATCTTCTGACAATACGTCAGTTCATACTATAGAAGACATAGAGTACAAGAGAAGTTTCCTATATGAACCTGTATCATTCGAGCAGTTCAAAGAGCCGGAGAAGTTCCTGAATAACATAAGTCTCGAACATGCGGACGTCAAGACATGCATCAAGAACTATGTGAACTCCAAGGCACACTCTATGCCTAAGATAAGAGTACAATATCGTATGCTGCTGAGTTACATATTGAAGTTAGAGAAAGAATATAACTTCGTAGTAATGCCTATAGTTGTAGGAAACCAGTTCTGGGACGAATTCCAGTCATACCTTATTAATAACAATCTGGCTCCGAATACTATCGCTGCAATTTGCGGGCATCTACGGACAGTGCTTAGATGGGCGTCCATGTTCAAAGCGTCTGTCTCTGTCGACCTGGACAACATCGACTTTGAGGCTAAAGATATCAAGCCGAAGATTTCACTGGACGAAGACGACATCAGCCGCATCTACTGGTTTGATATCAACTCGCTGCATTGTCGTCCTCAGAAGAAAAAGACGTTTGAGCGTATCAGAGACCATTTCGTACTGAGCTGTTATCTCGGACAGCGTTTCTCAGACGTCTGCCGTATACGTAAAGAGAACTTCAATACGACGACCAAGAGTTCGTTCTCTATTATTCAGCAGAAGACTGGCTTTGAAGCTTCGCTCGACTTCAATAAGATATACGGCACAATTCCGAAGCACGTCCAAGATATTCTTGTGAAGTACGGTTACAAGAGTCCGTATCAGGGACATCTGTCGAACTTCAACCGCTATCTGAAAGAACTCATGTGTGAAATCGGGATGGACGAAACTATAAAGTACGAATACAAGATTCATGGTAAAGTCATCACGAACACATTTAAGAAATGGGAACTAATCTCTTCACATACAGCAAGACGTTCGTTCATAACCAATGCAGTAAAGCGAGGCGTACACACTGAGTTTATCAAGCATGCGTCCGGTCACAGGTCAGACCGTTCGTTTGGAAAGTACGTCATTTTTGATTAATTTCATTCGTTGATTTAGAATTTCAAAGAGAATAGCGCTGCAACTTTATGCGGCGCTATTCTTATATCTGTGCGTTAAGTATCTTTAATAATTTTTAGGAATAAAGGCAATTTTTGACGTCCAGATTAACACTCATATACACTTTTTAACAGGCAGATTTTGCAAATTTCGTATGAAGAACGGGCCCGAAAGTAGTATGTTCGGATATTTTTGATGTTCATTTATACGGACGTCCACATAGTTAATTAATCCTAAAAGTTCTCATAAGATTTGCATATAACAAAAGTTATTTGTACCTTTGCAGAAAATAAACTTACGTTATGAGACAACTTGATTACAGACAGACAGCAGAAGAGAAGCGTTCTATCGTCATGGACGTCTTCCCAATTTTATATAAGAGATTCGACAACCTCAGTTTACGCTCTGAGCGTGCAGCAAAGAAATGCAACAACTATCCGTACTATGCACAGATGGAGACTACA
>ODAI011211817.1_pt1 | contig 12620 bp, 8 predicted proteins | sample 1539321 | NCBI WGS metagenome assembly ODAI01 (sample SAMN02144231, study PRJEB22623) | gut metagenome | biome: sheep rumen | host: Ovis aries | place: New Zealand
ACTGGGCTATCATGAATATCTGCAGCTGGCCGAGGACCTCGGTGCCAAGCCCCTCTACGTGGTCAACGTGGGTCTGTGGCATGGCGGCATGACGCCCTACGACAGCATCCAGCCCTGGATCGACGAGTGCCTCGCTGCCATCGAGTATGCCAACGGCCCCACGACGTCGAAGTATGGCGCCATGCGTGCCAAGAACGGTCATCCCGAGCCCTTCGGCCTGGAATACCTGGAGGTGGGCAACGAGAACAACCAGCCCGACCCGCGACAGCAGAGCGACCACTACTACGAGCGCTACGACCAGTTCTACAAGGCCATCCGCGCCAAGTATCCGCAGATGAAAATCATTGGCAACGTGGTGGCCTGGGGCGACGACAACCCGAAGTGGAACTCCAAGCTGCCCGTTGACCTGCTCGACGAGCACTACTACCGCACACCCGGCTGGTTTGCTGAGGCCTTCCACAAGTATGACAGCTACGACCGCCGCGGGCCGAAGGTCTACGTCGGCGAGTATGCCGTCACCAACGGTTTCGGCGACCTGGGCAACCAGAACGCCGCCCTCGGCGAGGCCGTCTACATGATGGGCATGGAGAACAACAGCGACGTGGTGGAGCTGGCCTCCTACGCCCCCATCTTCGTCAACGAGAACGATGCCCGCTGGCGCCCCGACATGATTCGCTTCAACTCCAGTCGCGTGATGGGCACCCCCAGCTACTATGTGCAGCAGCTCATGCCCCAGCACATCGGCACCCAGGTGGTGAAGGTGAGCCAGACCAATCCCTATCAGGACATGAAGCGCAAGCCGCTGACGCCCAGCCACAGCCGCGCCGGCTTTGCCACCTGGGCCACGAAGGCCACCTTTGAGATGAAGGACGAAGGCTACGAGACCGTCAGTGGCCACTGGGCCGACAATGCCGACGGCACCGTGTCGCAGTCGAGTCTGGACCAGCAGTGCGTAGCGCTGACCAAGAAAGCCATTGACGGTGACCACTACACCCTGCACTACCGTGCCCGCAAGGACAAGGGCCAGGAGGGCTTCATGATTGTCTTCAACTATGTCGATGAGCACAACTTCTGCTGGCTCAACTTCGGCGGATGGGGCAACACGCAGCACGCCATCGAGCAAATCACCAGCGGCGGTAAGCTGCAGACGATAGAGAAGCGCGGACGGATAGAGATTGGCCGCTGGTACGACATCACGCTCACCGTCGCTGGCGATAGCGTGAAGGCCTGGCTCGACAACGAGCTCGTCTTCGACACCATGCTGAAGCACGACCAGGCGAAGGGCATCTACACCAATGCTACCATCGACGACCGGGCCGGAGTGCTCATCGTGAAGATGGTGAACACCGGCGAAGAGCCCACCACGGCACAGCTGAACCTGAAGAACTTCGCCCCAAAGAGCGCTCGCGTCATCCGCCTGGCGGCCAACGAAGGCACCGACGAGAATACCTTGCAGCAGCCCACCAACATCCATCCCGTGGAGCAGCTGCTCTCGCCCGAGGGTGACCATGTGATGCTCGACATCCCGGCTTACTCGCTTAATATCATCAGAATCAAGAACCAATAAACACAAGCTAAGATGAGACAACTGCTATTGATGCTTGCACTCGTGCTCAGCATGGGTGCCAGCGCACAGAACGCCGACGAGCTCTACGAGCAGGGTAAGGCACTCTACGACAGCAAGGACTATGTGGCAGCGCTGGCCAAGCTGAAGCCTGCCGCTGAGTGGGGCCAGAAGAAGGCGCAGTACCGCGTGGGCCGCTGCTACGACAAGGGCCACGGCGTGGAGGAGAACAACCAGGAGGCCGTGAAGTGGTACAAGAAGTCGGCCGACCAGGGCTACTACAAGGCTGAGTACCAGATGGCGCGTGCCTGCCTGAAGGGTAAGGGCGGCCTGAAGGTCGACGAGAAGAAGGCCCTCAGCTGGGTGAAGAAAGCCGTCGGCGGCAAGAAGCATGGCGCCGAAATGCTGAAGGAAATCAAGGAGGGTGCCGCCGAGGGCGACAAGACTGACCAGCGGCTGCTGGAACTCCTAAAATAAAATGAGGAATGAGAAATGAGAAATGGATAGCTTCAGGGCGAGAAGAGTGCGCAAAGTGCCTCATGGCAGGTCTATTCATTTCTCATTCCTCATTCCTCATTATTTATTTCAAATAAGCTCCTAATTCTCTCTCCCCCAATGACAGAATACATCATTATCGTAGCGGGTGGCAAGGGCCTGCGCATGGGCGGCGAAGTGCCGAAGCAGTTCCTGCCCGTGGGCGGCATCCCGGTGCTGATGCGCACGCTGATGCGCTTCCGCGAATATTCCCCCGAATTGAACATCATCCTCGTGCTGCCCCGCGAGCAGCAGGACTACTGGCGCTCGCTGTGCCAGCAGCACCAGTTCCGCATCGACCATCAGCTGGCCAGCGGAGGCCGCACCCGCTTCCACTCCGTGCAGAACGGGCTGGCGCTCATCCCCGACGATGCCGAGGGCGTGGTGGGTGTTCACGACGGCGTGCGCCCCTTCGTCTCTGTCGAGGTCGTCCGCCGCTGCTTCGAGGCTGCTCGCTCGGCGGGGGCCGTGGTGCCCGTCGTCCCCGTAGTGGAGACGCTGAGAGTGGTGGGGGCGAGGGGGGCCACTTCCCACACCGTACCCCGCGACAACTACCGGCTGGTGCAGACGCCGCAGTGCTTCGACATACAGCTGCTGAAGGCTGCCAATCAGCAGCCCTACACTGACGCCTTCACCGACGACGCCTCGGTGGTGGAGGCCTACGACCACCCCATCACCCTGGTGGAGGGCAACCGCGAGAACATCAAGCTCACCACGCCCTTCGACCTCCGTGTGGCTGAGACGCTGTGCTACATCTGACGCACGTAGCCATTTCTTTCCAGCCACAGCTGGAAGAAGCGGTCGTAGACGATGTTGTCTTCTCATTTATCAAAAAAGTGATTATCATATTTTTGATAATCATTGGAATGATAAAAGAGGTGGCTGTGGCGGAAAAGGGCCGAACAGCTCGCCTACTTCACGATGACCTTGGTGGGGCTGTTGCTGCTGCCAATGACGTTGACGACGTTGACGCCACGGCTTAGACGACGGGCTGGGATGTTGACCTCATGCTGTCCAGCCTTGACGGGAACTCGAAGGACGGTCTTGCCGCCAGCGTTGACCACCTGCACCTCGCGGGCTCCACCCTCCTCCAGCGTGACACAGATGCTCTCGCTGCGGTCGGCAATCGTCGGCGAGACGCCAGGGCCTTTGTGCTTGGCCACCTGCTGGATGGAGCTTGTGTTGCGGTCGATGGAGTAGACCAGCATAATATCATCGTCTCCTCCCCAGCTGTCCTCAAAAGTAAGATAGCACTTGTTGCCCAAAAGGTAGATGGTGGGATCAAAATAACGTAAGGTGGTAACGTCGCCGAAGTAAATGTCCTGCAGTTTGCTGCCATTCTCAGACAGGATGCGCATGTTCAAAAGTCTGGTCGTATCATCTGTTTTGTATAGTGTGTCCAGCTTAGGACCTTTCCTTTGTCCTTTCTTGGCCTACTTTGCAATACTTGCAGAAGTTGATGTGTCAGCTTTTCACAAGGGAAAAGAACAGAATTAGCATAAAAGTGTAGTATAATGATATTACTAAGATTTCTTTAGTTTTGTTGTTTTTTATTTTAGTGATTACCAGTAAGAACGAGATGCAAATAGCGACACTAAAAGCGAAGAGGGTTTTTAAATGTAGCAAAAAAGGTGTTAACAATATCGAAGAGCATATGAAAAGTGAAGTGAGCACATTTCCGCTTTTCTTGCCGAAGAGAGTGTATAGGGTTTGAATGTTTGATTTCTTGTCACCTTTATAATCTTTTGAATCTTTGGCGACCAAAGCCAACGCATAACAGATTATTAAGCCAAAAGTGATGTATGGAGGAATGTTTTCAAATTGATAATTTGAGATGAGGACGGCCGCTCCAGCATGAAAAGTCAGCGTAAAAATAGTTGCTAATACAATATTTGAAAGCAGAAAAAACTTCCGAAGTCTAAATGGTGGGGTAGAGTACAGAAAAGCAAAAAAGTGGTAGAGTAAAACAAGAAAGAAAAAGGTTTCACTAATGCAAAAGGCAATGGTTAATGCCAAAATGGCAAATAATTTGCCAATTAAACTATATTCCTTCAGTGGTATTGATTTGTTTACTAGTGGTCTGGTCGCATTGCTCACGATGTCTATGTCATAATCACAAATGTCATTGAAGATTACAGCACTTTGGAAGGATAGAAAAATGGACAAAGAGGCCATGAAAATGCCAAAAAGGTCAATAGGATGGTTCCAGATAGTCGTTAAGTAATCAAAATGACTTTCGTAAGTAGAATCAGGAACGGGTGGATTGTTATATATAAACACCAAGCCAGCTATAAAGAGAAGGATGTAATGTATAGAGCGAGACCACCTGAAATTATTTATGATTGAAATGAAACGTTTTGGATTTCGAAAATAATAGGCTACAGCAAAAAGTAACCCGGATAGGAACAGATAGAGTAAAGCTATTTTAGATCCTACCCCATGTATAACGAATCCTTGATTCAACAGTGTACTATCGTACAACTTATGGTATCCAAAATTGAATCCATATTCATAATACTGGGTGAGAAAAGGAACCAATAGTCCTATTGCTAAACATGTTGCAGAAAGACATATTCCTCCGCAAACTGAGCGGAAAACCTTTTTAGTCTTATGATATAAATAGTAACCCCCGCCTAAGCCCACAAGAATAATCTCTAAGCGCATTCCTTTCGAAAGACCTTCATAATTGTAGCTCGGGTCTGCCAAGTGATGGATATTGCAAACCACACTAAGAGGATCTCGAGGATAAAACATTTCGAATGAGCCAACGACAAAATAGTCAAACAATGGCCCGACCCAGATTAATGTCATGGCCAATGCACCCAATTTGTAGCATAACGAAATGCTAGCGTTCTTTCGAAGAAAGAGGAACAGCACTAATGGCAATGAGGCAAAAATGAGAAAATAAAAAGAATTATAGTGCAGGAAATAGTTTTTCAGGGAATACAGCGGATCTTCTGGATACAGAACGAACAGCCCCTGTAGGGTTACTTCCAGAAAATCTCTGATAGTAGCGATTGCTAAAACCCCCAACAAAATATTTCCTACACTATAATTCTTTGTCATGACAATCTACTATCTTTTTCCTGTACCATCACATGAAGAACAGGCCACCGTAGTTGTTCCTCTACAGTTATAACAAGTTTCATAACCCTTGCTTTCATCCCAACTGTCTTTTTGTGTCCTACCCGTTCCATTACAACTATAACACTTCTGTCTGCCAGTTCCGTTACAACTGCTACAAGCGCGTAGAGAGGAACCTGAGCTGACGGTTACGGTAGGAGTACTTCTCACCGAATTGTCATTGTTCAGGGCGGCTGTTATCTCTTCGTCAAGCGCAAGATGCCATCCTTCGTTTCGAGCAGACACCCACATGGTGTTGTTCTTTTCCAGCAGGTCGCCGTTCAAGGTTCGTGTAGACGAGGGGCTGGCCACAATCTTTACTTTCACTCTCGTTCGGTTGTCATTCCATTCTTCAAGGGTGGCAAGTACATATTCATAGCCATTGGGATAACGATAGGCAAGCCGACAACCGCGTGTCCACAATTTAGTGTTCTTGTTCGCTTCAATGCGACGCTGTAAATCTGCTTCTTTAGCCTCTGCTATTCGCTTTTCCTCAGCAGCCTTCTGCTCGGCCAGCAGGCGCTGGCGTTCCTCCTCTGCCTTTTTTGCATCTTCTTTTGCCTTAGCGTCAGCGAAAATCTTTTTTTGCTTTTCGGTATAGTCAACAAACTGGCCAGTTTTGTTGATATAGACATCCTCGCCCTTTTCGTTCACTACCGCAGCGCGGCCACCGCTGAAAGCATAGGCTGTTTTGTACTTTGGTTTGATGGCAATGCTTCCCTGCTGGGTGACATATCCCCACAGCTCGCTGCCTTGCTTGTTCTTCTCGCCGTTGTCAAGATAGCGGAAAAGTGCCATGCCGTCTTGCATTTCTCCTAATTCTACTTCACGGAAAGGTGCCCCAGAACCAGGTTTGTTTCTATTATTGGTCTCTCTGGGGGAGTAGCCCCAACCGTCAGCATTTGTGTCTACTATTCTATACTTGGCTTTTCCCGTTGGAAATCCATTCTTGAATGTTCCTTGGAAATAGTAGTAGACATCGTCATTCCTCTTCCATATTCCCGCTCCTGTACCATTGACATAACCGTTGGAGACGATGCCCGTCCAAAGTGCATTGTCTTTTAGGCAAAGGAATGCATTGGCACTGGCATCGAAGAAGTACACCGTGCCTTTATTCTTTAGGTCACTTGAACGAGCCATTGAACGGTCGGTCCATTCAAAGACATAGTTGATAAATTCCTCTTTCGGGAGGAAATAGAACTTGTGGACGGAAGTTGCCAAATCACCAAACTTGGCAATCTCCTTCGTCTTATAGTCCTTTAACCACTTGTAATCATGAGTTTGGCAAAAAGCAGTGAGATCTTCTACCTTTATCACTTTCTTATCTTCATTGATAAGCTCGTAATACGACTTGTTGTCCCTTCCTTTCATCAAAGCCTCGCGGAAGTGCTTGTCTTCCCAGGATTTCCCGCTGGGGAGGTGCGCTCCGGTAATCATGCTTTGGGCAAGTGCCCCGACGACAAGCATCGGGAACACTATGCATGTAAATAATTTCTTCATAGCAAGAAAAGCTTATTGTCCTAATCCTATCACAATGCCGCAGTCAACAGACCACGACGTGTTGGTAATGTTGTAGCTATTTGAACTTTTGGAACCACTCTCAGAAGCACTCTTGGCTCCCCATCCTATGCGTCCGGTAGCACCGGCATAGATTCCGAAGTTGTTAGTAATGTAGAGCTTCAGGCGGGCCTTGACGGCACCGTCAATGAGCAGGTTGTGGAAGGGGCCACCGTTGATGTAGTCTGCTCCAATACCAATATAAACAGGAATTTGTACACGTCGGTTGGGGTTGATGGTCTTTCCAAAAAATTGTGTTACTGACACAGAATAGATGTCTTCGGCTTGGGCGGGGTCAAACCACTTCGATGTGCCTGCCAAATCGTATTCGTCAAACTTTCCTTGTCCGTATGCAAATTCCGTCAGAGAACCGACTCCCTTGAACTGTTTTTCGTAGCCGATATTGGCATTCCAGAACGACTTGTAGTCATACTTATATTTTTCATCATCCAATTTGATGTTCTCATGGATATAGCCTACAGGGCCAAAACCGATGATGAGGCTGCGCGCTTTGTTCTGCGCCGATGCGCTCAGGCTGACTGCCATGAGGCAGATAACGGAAAGAAATAATTTTTTCATAGTTTGTACTTTTTTTGGAAATAGAAATGGCGTGCAACCATCCGTGACTTACACTTTCCAAGGGCTACCGCCAAGTATGTCATCACTACGTGTAAGTGCACAACAATCCACGCCAAGCGTGAACCTTTGCGCTACTTGTCCTCGTAGTGAATAATTGGCGGTATTCTTGGAAAGAGGAGCAAGAGCTAAAAGCTCATTTATCCATAAAAGCACGAATGGGGGCTTCGCTCAATTCCGGGTTAGTAGAATTGCTTTTTGACTCCCAGCGGACGAGCCTGCACCTTGTGCAGTACGGCGTCCTTCGTTTTTCGATTTCTTTTTCTTGGTGGCAGACCCTTGTTCTGCCTCAATAATGGTTTTTAGGGTTAATACTATTTTTATCGGTTGCAAAAATAAACATTTTTTCAGAATTGACAAAATAAAAAGAAGATTATTTGCCAGAGACGGGGTTAAAAACCCTGTTCTCTGGCAAATAATCCTTCCGTGTGGAAAGAGGAGTTTACTTCACCAGCTGCTTGCGGCCGTTCTGGATGTAGAGGCCGCGAGTTGCGGCACCCTTCCTGACCGTGCGGCCCTGGAGGTCGAAGAGCTGGCCTTCAGCGGCGGAGCTGGCGGTGGCGGTGCTGATGCCGTCGGTGACGCTGTACTCCACCTTGACGCTCTTCACGCTGAGGGTGAACGAGCCGTTCAGGTAGTCGCGCTCAGCGATGTTCGAGCTGGTGCGCAGGGCCACGTAGAAGTCCTGCGGCTCGCTGCCGGTGGTGAAGGTGTAGGTGATGGTGTGGCTGCTGGCGTCGCCGGTGGTGAGCAGCTGCATGGCTTGCGGGCTGTTCAGGGCTGCGCCATAGAGGTTGACCTCAAGGCCGTCGATGTCGGTGGTGAAGTCATAGTCGACGGTGACGACCACCTCGCGGTTGGCCTGCAGCGACAGCTTGGGCGACACGAGGGGACCCTCGACATAGGCGCCGCCGTCCATCACGGCCACCTCGGCACCGTCCTGCAGCTGCCACTTCACGAAGTAGTCAGAGCCGCCGTCGTTGTACTTCGTCCAGCCCTCGTCGCCATTGGCGAAGTCGCTCTCGAAGGGCAGTGCCTGTCCGTCCTCCACGGCCACGATGCTCACGCCGTCGATGTGCAGCTCACCGTCGTTAACCGGGCTGAAGTTGTGGAAGCCCAGGTAGTACTCGCCAGCCTCGGTGATGGTGACGCGGGCTACGTCCTTCTTGTAGTTCATGCAGCCCTCGTAGTCCAGATTCTCGTGGCGGCTCAGGCTGATGGTCATGGCCTCGGCGCTGCGTGCGCTGCCCATCTTGGCCTCGAAGCTCTGCTGGTATTCCTCGCCTCCGAAGTAGGTGCGTCCGCGGTGGAAGAAGCTCACCTCGTATTCGCCCGGTTCGAGGACGATGGCGGGCGAGAAGGCCCAGTTGTCGGCCTGCTCGGTCGAGGCGTAGCTGTAGTTGGTGTGCTGCAGGTCGTTGCCGCCGTCGTAGGCGTAGTAGTTGCCGTCGATGTGCCATCCGGCATTGTCGCCTTCCAGCGTCCACTGGCCGTTCAGCGTCTCGTCGGCGAAGTTATAGTAGTAGGGGGCGGTGTAGGGTGCGAAGTTCTGGATGGTAGCACCCTGTATGAGGTCGTTCTGCGTGTCGCTGCCCACGACGGTGAGAATCTGTCCGATGACGGTGTACGACTTGTTGGTCTCCGAGACGTCGGCGGGCTGCTGGAAGGTGTAGTAGAGCGTGTCGCCGGGAGCCACCTCGTCGCTGACGGTCTCGGTGACGTAGTGGTCGAGGTCGTTGATATAGTAGCGCAGCTGGAAGTCCTTCTGCGCCGTCACGCCGTGGTTCACCAGTCCCAGGATGACCTTGGCCTCGGTGAGGTTGAAGCCGCTCTCCACGTTGAAGTCGACGCTGTGCATGCAGAGGTCTTCCTCGGCGTCTACCTTGAAGTTGTCGATGATGAGCTGGTCGCTGGCGCCCTCATAGCTGAAGATGAAGTAGTAGTTGCCGGCCTCGGCGATGTTGAGCAGGTGATAGCCGTTGAGCCATCCGCCGTTTCTGATGCCCTTGTCGAAGAGCACCTCGGTGAGGTCGCTGGGCGAGCGCCCGATGTAGAGCTTCAGGTTGGCGCCGGAGCCGCGGGAGCAGGCGTAGTAGAACGACACGCGGGCTGTGCCGGCTGGCATGCTGATGGCTGGCGAGACGAGCGTTCCGGCGCCGCCGTAGGCCACGTTGTTGCCGTCCATCAGGGTGCCGAAGCTGAAGCCGCTGGCCGACCATAGCTCGTTGCCCTCGTCGAAGGTGGAGTGGTAGGGGAACGGCTCGGCGTTGTAGTAGTCGATGGTCTTCTCCATGCGGTCGTTGTCGGCGTTGCCGTCGCCCTCGGCCTCGCACCACACGGCGAGCACCTGCGTGGTGGGCTCGGTGACGGTGTAGGTGGTGGCGAAGGTGTAGTCGAAGGTGGCTCCCTTGCCGATGACGCCGTCGTAGGTCTCGCTGACCACCTCGCCGTTGTCAATCTGGTAGTGGAACACGGGGTTCGTCAGCTCGAAGGGCGACTGGTTCTTGAAGCGTGCGGCCACGGTGAAGGGCGTGGGACTGACGGCCAGCTGGCTGGTGGCCGGCGAGAGAATCTCCTTCACGGACAGGTCGGGCACGGCCTGCTTGAAACAGATGTTGCGCAGGTAGATGCTGCCGTAGCTGTTCCACGAGCCGCCCAGCCTGGCCGAGATGTCGATGCTGGCGGGACCCTTGGCCTCGAACGAGAAGTAGCCGTCGCTGAAGCCTTCGGTGCTCTGCCCCAGCTCCACGGTCAGCGTCTCGTCCTCCTGCTCGCCCTCGTAGTCGATGATGACCTGCAGGGTGACATCCTCGCCGGCGGTGCCATACTCGAAGGTGCACATCACGGGCTCGCCCTCGGGGAAGTTGAACGTGTCGCTGGTGATGCTGCCCATCCAGTTGGTGCTCTTGCCGCTCATGTAGATGGCTTCGTAGTTGTCGTCCCACTGCCAGCCCAGCCCCCAGAAGTAGCTGAAGTGGAAGTCGGTCTGTGCGGTGGCGGGGTCCCAGGTGTAGGGATAGTCGAGCAGGCGTGCGTCGGCCTGCTGGGCGCTCATGGCCAGCAGGGCTGCCACGAGCAACGTTTTCAGAACGTGTAAATGTTTCATCATAGTTGTTTTGTTAGTTTGTTGAAATAGTGTAGTCAGTAAAACGGTTGCAAAGGTATAAAATATATTAACAATTTGGATGGCTGATTGTGTTAAATTTCCAAAAAAGAAAAGTTCAGGATTTGGAAGCATTCTGGAGTGAAAAATGGGCGTTTCGAGCGATGACCATCGGCTGACGAGCGTGGGAAAAGGTGACGGAAGGGCCGAAAATGGCACAAAAAGGTGGTTTTGTGCAGCCTTTTTTGCGTTTTTTTGCCCTGCTTCGCTCGTTTTTAAGCACGCCAAATTTTCAAAAGTCAACGCCAAATTTTTCTGCGGCGTTGACTTTTGAAAACGAAAAGGCCGAAAATTTTGTCGTTTCGAGCCTAACCGTCTGTTTATGAAGCATTTAGCAGCCCCTCTCAAAATTCGCTTATTTTTCAGCCAGAAGCTGTTTCGTTGAAAAAAAGCGAGTTTTGAGAGGGGTGAGTGTTCATTTTTACCTTAAAAAAGGTTAATTCAAGTGGACTCTACTCCTCCATCAGCTTGCGATAGCGCTGGCGCTTCGGCTCGTCGAGTCCCAGTCGCTGCGCCTTGTTGGCCTCGTAGTCGGAGTAGTTGCCTTCGAAGTAGACCACGTGGCTGCCCTCGGTGACCGTGGGGTCGGTGGAGGCGTCCTCGAAGGCGAGGATGTGTGTGCAGATGCGGTCGAGGAACCAGCGGTCGTGGCTGATGACGACGGCGCAGCCGGCGAAGTTCTCCAGGCCCTCCTCGAGGGCACGCAGCGTGTTCACGTCGATGTCGTTGGTGGGCTCGTCAAGCAGCAGCACGTTGCCCTCCTGCTTCAGCGCCAGGGCCAGCTGCAGGCGGTTGCGCTCGCCGCCGCTGAGCACGCCGCACTTCTTCTCCTGGTCTACGCCGCTGAAGTTGAAGCGGCTCAGGTAGGCACGGGCGTTGATGTCGCGGCCACCCATGCGCAGCGTCTCGTTGCCCTGGCTCACCACCTGGTAGACGCTCTTCTCGGGGTCGATGTCCTTGTGCTGCTGGTCCACGTAGCTCAGGCGCACTGTCTCGCCGACGCTGAAGGTGCCGGCATCGGGCTGCTCTAGGCCCATGATGAGGCGGAAGAGGGTGGTCTTGCCCACGCCGTTGGGGCCAATGACGCCGACGATGCCGTTGGGGGGCAGCGAGAAGCAGAGGTCGCGGAAGAGGGGCTTCTCGGGGAAGGCCTTGGCCACGCCCTCGGCCTCGATGACCTTGTTGCCCAGGCGCGGACCGTTGGGGATGAATATCTCCAGACGCTCCTCCTTCTGCTTCTCCTCCTGGTTGAGCATCGACTCGTAGTTGTTCAGACGGGCCTTGCCCTTGGCGTGGCGCGCCTTCGGTGCCATGCGCACCCACTCCAGCTCGCGCTCCAGCGTCTTGCGGCGCTTCGAGGCCGTCTTCTCCTCCTGGGCCAGTCGCTGGCTCTTCTGCTCCAGCCAGCCGCTGTAGTTGCCCTTCCAGGGGATGCCCTCGCCGCGGTCAAGCTCCAGAATCCACTCGGCCACGTCGTCGAGGAAGTAGCGGTCGTGGGTGACGGCGATGACCGTTCCCTCGTACTGCTGCAGATGCTGCTCGAGCCAGTCGATGCTTTCGGCGTCGAGGGGGTTGGTGGGCTCGTCGAGTAGCAGCACGTCGGGCTTCTGCAGCAGCAGGCGGCAGAGGGCCACGCGGCGGCGCTCACCGCCTGAGAGGTTCCTGACGCTCCAGTCGCCCGGCGGACAGCGCAGGGCGGCCATGGCGCGGTCGAGCTTCGAGTCCATGTTCCAGGCGTCGGTGGCGTCGATGACGTCCTGCAGCTCGGCCTGGCGGGCCATCAGCTTGTCCATCTTGTCGGGGTCCTCGTAGTATTCGGGCAGGCCGAACTTCACGTTGATGTCGTCGTATTCGGCCAGGGCGTCGTAGACGTGCTGCACGCCCTCCATCACGTTCTCCTTCACCGTCTTCTCCTCGTTCAGTGGCGGGGCCCGTGGCAGGGAGGCCCCCGGGGGGGCGGGGGGCCCCCCCCCCCCGCCCCGCTACTGCTCGGCCCGGGCGGGGGGCATCCTTATCCCCGCGTGCCTTTCCGCGGCGCGGGGG
>ODAI013320258.1_pt1 | contig 12618 bp, 12 predicted proteins | sample 1539321 | NCBI WGS metagenome assembly ODAI01 (sample SAMN02144231, study PRJEB22623) | gut metagenome | biome: sheep rumen | host: Ovis aries | place: New Zealand
ACCCCGGCCCAGAAGGCGCGAAGCTTTCCATAGGCCACTGTGATGATCCCGATGATTACATACAGCAGATTTGGCGTGACGCCGAAAACACGGATATAGGGCATGACGCACACCTGCAGCAGGTAGCCAAAAAGCACCATGGCGGCATAGATCAGGGTACGCCGGAAAAGATTGGGCATCGGATCAATCCTCCTCAAAGGTCATTTCGTCCGGATCCGGCGTAAAGTAGGGCGTGGGGGTCGGGACCGGTGTGGGCGTGGGCGTGGGGGTTGGATCCGCATTGGGACGGACCGCGTGATATTCCAGGGATGTGACCTCCGGTCTGGGCGTGGGCGAGGGAGTGGGGGACGGTGTCGGCGCAGGCGTATCCGTTGGGGACGGCGTAGGAGCGGGCGTCAGGGACGGATCCTCCGTCGTCTGGGATTCAAAAAGGGAAGCGGCAATCTGAGGAACTTCAGGGGATGGCCATGCGCTTTCCAACGGCACAAGCTCAATGTCAGCTCTGCCGTTTTCCCGGCCCTCCACCGCCTCCGGCAGGGGCTTATAGAGCAGCACGATGACATATTCCAGATGCTGAAAGTCCACATCCGGCTCAAGAATAATATACTGTTTGTTGGCGTCCATGCCGCGGGTACTCTCCCGGACAACGCCGATGGGAATCCCCTTGGGAAAGGACATACCCACACCGGAGGTGACAACGATATCCCCCGGACGGGGAAGGTTGTCATCCGGCAGGTAGTACATGCGGCACAGGGGAGTCCCGTCAATTCCCAGGGTTCCGCGCACCGTGCCCTGATCCCTGGAGGACTGAATCAGTCCGGCGATGGAGGCCTCGGAATCAATGATGGTACGTACGGTGGACTGATGGGCCTGTACATTTTCCGTATAGCCCACAAGGGCGCCGGAAATTGTGACGGCCATATATTCCTCCACACCGTCCGTAGAACCCTTATTGATGGTGAAGGTGGAAAAATAATTATTGTCCGAACGGCCGATGATTGAGCAGAGGAGGGGCTTCATGCCGGCGTTGGCGGCAATTTCATCCGACAGATCCTCATACTGGGACAGGGTCTGCTGCAGTTCATCCGCCAGCATTGCCTTATAGACCAGCTGCTCATTTTCAGCTCGGAGGGCATTGTATTCGTTTTCGATGTTTGCCCGGAGCTTCAGGGAACGGAGATAGCCGACGATAGAGTCTGTCAGGCCGGCGAAAAAGCTCTGTACCGGGGTCATCACCTGGCTGACGGCATTTTCCGGCGCTTCCAGGAGGGGAACCTCCGGATAGATGCGGGCCAGAATGTACAGACCGACAGAGCCCAGCAGGACGGCAGTGATCACGGACAGAATCGCGATTCGAAGGGCAGGATGCCGGCGGTGTTTTTTTCCCACCGGGATGGGCTGCAGATTTTCATCCAGCATGATACCGGAGGAATACACTTTTCGTTTTTCTTTTTCCAGCGGGGGATACGCTTCATCAGGGGAAGCGGGAACCCCTTCATCCGAAGGAACAGATGCCGCAGCTGAGTCCGGCTTCCCCTGGGCAAAGGGCTCGTCCGAAAGGGGAGAGGTGTTTTTACGGAGGTTGCGGAGAGCTTCCTCCGGAGTCTCGGAACCCGTGTCATCCTCCGGCGGACGGGGGGCGTCAGGATCATCATAGATAAAATCATCAGATACTACAGGACGCTGATCCTCCTTTGAGCGGGAGAGCCGTTTGAAGCGGGCCATGAGGACATTCCTCCTTTCGGATCAAAATGGGAATACATCAGAAGAGGGAAAGAAAATCAGGCATCCTGACGGCTGCGTTTGGTCTGGGGGGATATCAGCTGAATATTCTCCGTGAGATAGCCGATTCCGAGGATGCAGCAGTCACCGGGATCCCTGGCCAGTAGCACAGGAATCCCCAGAGACTCGGAGATAAAGCGATCCAGGGCAAAGAGCCTGGCGCCGTCCCCGGTGAGATGAATACCTCCGCGCATGATATCCGCGCACAGCTCCGGCGGCGTCCTCTCCAGGACCCAGCGGATGGCACGAATAATGGCCTCGCAGGGGGCTTTGACGGCTTCATGGGCCTGCTCCGAAGTGAACCGAATGGTGCCGGCGGAGGTGTTCAGCTGATTGATGCCGCGAACCAGTACGGAACGGGATTCCTCCAGAGGCAGGGCGGAGACCAGATCCTTTTTGATATTCTCCGCTGTCTGCTGACCGACCAGGATATTGCACTGACGGCGGAGATAATCCACCAGGGCGTCATCCAGCTTGCTGCCGCCAACCTGCACGCTCTGAGATACCACGAGCCCACCCAGGGAAATGACGGCAGCGTCCGTGGTGCCGGCTCCGATATCCACAACCAGATTGCCCACAGGATCATAGACGGGCAGACCGGTGCCAATGGCGGAGGCAAAGGGCTTCTCGATCAGAAAAACGTGACGGGCGCCGGCGGCGCGGACGGCTTCCGTGAGGGCTTTGCGGGAAACATCCGTGAGGCCGCATGGCACGGAGATAATGATCCGGGGTTTATTCAAATAGGAAACGCCGACTGCCTTGCGAATGAAATAGCGAAGCATCAGCTCCGTCAGGTCGAAATCAGAGATCTGGCCGTTCTGAATGGGAGAGACGGCGACCAGCTGATCCGGAGAGCGGCCGTACAGAAAACTGGCCTCGTCCCCAACGGCGCGGATGCTCCTGCGGTTTTCACGTTCAAGCACCACGAGCGTTGGCTCGGAAATCACAATGCCCCGTCCGCGGACGTAGATGCTGGTGGTTTCCGTGCCGAGATCTATGCCAAGATCCGGAGCCATGACCGGCATGATAACATCATCCTTCTGCAAAAATCAAAATCAGGGTACAATACAGACGGCAAACTAACTGCCGAAACGCCTTATCCCAGGCTGAATCAGGCAAGGGCAGAAAGCAGCGGATATCCGGAAACCAGGAGCAGACGCCGCACAAGGGGCAGCGAGAGACCGATCACGGCAGAAACAGAACCTTCCAGATGGACAGCCCAGAGTCCGGCCCGGCCCTGTATGGCATAGGCGCCGGCTTTGTCCATGGGTTCGCCGGAGTGAACATAAGCCTGAAGCTCCGGCTCCGGGATATCACAGAAAGTAACGCGAGCACCATCCACATCCGTGAGCATATCCCCGGAAGGCGAAAGGACGGTGACGCCGGTGAAAACATCATGTGTACGGCCGGAAAGCGCTCGGAGCATGCGAAGGGCATCTTCCCGATCTGCAGGCTTGCCCATCGCTGTTCCGTCCAGACAGACCAGTGTATCCGACGCGAGGATATAACGGCCGGGAAAATCTGACCGGCAGGCCAGGGCTTTGCGCCGGGAAAGCTCCGCCACAGCTTCCTGTGCGGGAAGGGAACAGGTTTCATCCACTCGGGGGACATGAACCTCAAAGGGCAGACCGGCCTGAGTCAGCAGCTCACGCCTGCGGGGCGACTGGGAAGCGAGAATCAGTGTTTCCTCGGACATGGCTTCAGAGAACCTCCTAAACAAAAGCAAAGACGGTGCATACGCCTTGGATGGCGGAAGGCGCATCCTTCGCTCCGGAGGAGCGCAGGCCGATTTCTTATTATATCACGAAACTGGAAATATGCCAAGCATCCGGACGGTGGGCAGAGATCTTTCAAGCGCTCCAGGGACTCTCCAAGGGCAGGCTTCCCGATTTGGCAGGAAGGATCTTTCGCTGGAAGAACTGAACCTCAACATTGACAAAAATCACGTAAACCATCTATAATATATTGTTTACGAGAAAGGATTCGGAGGGACGCAGAGATGACAAAGGCGCTGATTTCCGTGACGGGGCTGGACACCACAGGCATCATTGCCAGGGTGGCTACCCGCCTGTATGAGATGAACATCAACATTCTGGATATCACGCAGACCATTCTCGGAGGATATTTTACCATGATGATGGTCGTGGATCTGGACGGGGCGCATATGGACTTCGAAGAGATTAACCGTCAGCTGCAGCCTGTGAGAGAAGAGCTGAAGATGGCCATTCACATGCAGCGGATGGACATCTTTGACGCAATGCACCGGATCTGACGGAGGGCTGAGATGATAGAAACAGGTGAGATCCTCCAGACGATGCGCATGATCCAGGAGGAAAACTTCGATATTCGCACGATTACCCTGGGAATCAACCTCCTGGACTGCTCGGACAGTCAGCCGGAGACATGCGCGCACAAGGTTTATGACAAGATCTGCCGGACGGCGGCCCGGCTGGTGCAGACCGGGCAGGACATTGAAACGGAGTTCGGCATCCCCATTGTGAACAAGCGCATCAGCGTGACGCCGGTGAGCCTGATCTGTCAGGGAGATCCACTGCCCATTGCTCTGGCACTGGACAGGGCGGCCCGGGAGATGGGGGTCGACTTTCTGGGCGGGTATTCCGCTTTGGCCCAGAAGGGCATGACGAGGGCAGATGAGCGGCTGATTGCCTCGATTCCGGAAGCGCTGAGCCGAACGAATCTGCTGTGCTCCAGTGTGAATGTGGCCAGCACCCGGGCCGGCATCAACATGAATGCCGTGCGGGAGATGGGCCGGGTGATCAAGGCCACCGCGGAAATGACCGCGGACAGGGACGGACTGGGATGTGCGAAGCTGGTGGTTTTCGCCAACGCGGTGGAGGACAATCCCTTTATGGCCGGGGCGTTCTGCGGTGTTGGAGAACCTGAATGTGCCATCAACGTAGGCGTCTCCGGACCGGGGGTGGTCAAGGTGGCTCTGGAGCAAGTAAAAGGAGCGCCTTTTGATGTGGTGGCGGAGACGATTAAACGTACCGCCTTCAAGATTACCCGGGTGGGGCAGCTGGTGGCGCGGGAAGCCAGTCAGCGGATGAACATTCCCTTCGGAATCGTGGATCTGAGCTTGGCGCCGACGCCCGCCCGGGGAGATTCCGTAGCCCATATCCTGACTGAAATGGGGCTTGAAATGGCTGGGGCACCGGGCACCACCGCCGCGCTGGCTCTGCTGAACGATGCGGTCAAAAAGGGTGGCGTCATGGCCAGCAACCATGTTGGCGGACTAAGCGGCGCCTTTATCCCGGTGAGCGAGGATATTGGCATGATCGAAGCCGTTTCGGCGGGTGCGCTGACGTTGGAAAAGCTGGAAGCGATGACCTGTGTGTGCTCGGTGGGGCTGGATATGATTGCTGTGCCCGGTGACACGAGCGCGGAGGCCATCAGCGGCATTATCGCGGACGAGGCGGCGATCGGTATCATCAACCAGAAGACTACAGCGGTGCGGGTGATTCCGGCCCCGGGAAAGAAAGCGGGAGACCGGGTGGAGTTTGGCGGGCTGCTGGGCTTTGCTCCGGTGATGCCGGTGAATCCCTTTGGGAATCAGGCGTTTATTGAGAGGGGCGGGAGAATTCCGGCGCCACTCCATTCGTTGAGAAATTAAGGAGTACGCATGAGCAACTTTGTGGATCATGTTAAAATTACCGCAAAAGCCGGAAACGGCGGAAACGGTTCCACTTCCTTTCACCGGGAGAAATTTGTGCTGAATGGCGGACCGGACGGAGGAGATGGCGGGAACGGCGGAGATGTGCTGCTGTACGCGGATGAGAATATGCATACGCTGCTGGACTTCCGTTTCCGGAGCAAGTATACTGCCCAGAATGGGGAGGACGGGGCCGCCGGCCGGTGCAGCGGCAAGCGGGGCGAGAATCTTATTATCAAGGTGCCGGTGGGCACGGTGGTGAGGGACGCGGAAACGGACCGGGTTCTGGCTGATATGGATCAGCCGGGAGAGACGCGGCTCCTGCTGAAGGGTGGCAGGGGCGGCTGGGGGAACCATCATTTTGCCACGCCTGTGAGACAGGCGCCGAATTTCGCCAAGCCCGGGATTAAAACCGAAATCAGGACGCTGAAGCTGGAGCTGAAGACCATCGCAGATGTGGGGCTGGTGGGTTATCCGAATGTGGGCAAGAGCTCCATCCTGAGCGTGGTAACCAGTGCCAGACCAAAGGTGGGCAATTATCACTTCACAACACTGACCCCGAACCTGGGCATTGTACGGCAGTATGGAAAGGATATCGTGCTGGCGGATATTCCCGGGCTGATCGAAGGCGCCGCGGAGGGCGCGGGTCTGGGACATGACTTTCTGCGCCATGTGGAAAGAACGCGGCTGTTGCTGCATGTTGTGGATATCAGCGGAAGCGAGGGCAGGGATCCCATCGACGATCTGGATCAGATCAACAGCGAGCTGGATCATTATGGGGATCTGGCGGATCGCCCACAGATTATCGTGTGCAATAAGATGGATCTTCCGGGAGCGGAGGAGAATCTGCGGCGGATGAAGACGTTGGCTGAAGGGATGGGGTGCCCGGTCTTCGCAGTCAGTGCAGCCACCCATACCGGGTTTGACGCGCTGATGGAGGAAACGGCCCGGGGGCTGGAAACCCTGCCGCCGCCGGTGCACTTCACGGAGGAGGAGGATCCGGAGACGGAAGAAAAGCAGGAGGAGTCGTTCCGGGTCATCTTTGACGGGAAAACCTATGAGGTGACGGGAGCCGGTATGGAACGGCTGATCGAAAGCGTCAACTTTGACGATACCGAAAGCCTGAACTGGTTCCACAGGACGCTGAGACGTCTGGGAGTCATTGACGCCCTGCGGGAAGCGGGGGCCGGCGAAGGCGCAACAGTGAGAATCGCCGAGATGGAATTTGATTTTGTGGAATGACGAAGCACAGGAGATGGATATGACAGGAAAGCAGCGGGCCCGGCTCAGAGCCATGGCCAATACAATTGAAACGATTCTTTTTGTGGGTAAGGAAGGCGTGACCGATGGGACGGTCAAGGAAGCTGATGACGCACTGGAGGCCCGGGAGCTGATCAAGGGATGCGTGCAGCAGGGCGCGCCTATGACAGCCAGAGAGGCTCTGAGCGAGCTGTGCGAACGCACCGGCGCGGAACCGATTCAGCAGATCGGAAGGCGCTTTGTCATGTACAGGCCCAGCAAGGAGCATCCGAGAATTACCCTGGAAGAGTGAGTGGACAAAGCTGGCCGAAGGACCCTGAGCAGCGGCCGGACGGAGGTGGAGACATGATTCCACATATACAGGATTACCGGGGGAAACGTATTCATCTGATCGGTATTGGCGGTTCCAGCATGAGCGGACTGGCGGAAATGCTGATGGATCAGGGGTATCGGGTTTCCGGCAGTGACCGGGACGAAGGATATCTGATCAGCACCGTCCGCAAGGCGGGAGCACAGGTGATGATCGGCCACCGGGCGGAAAATGTGCACGGGGCGGATCTGGTGGTCTACAGTGCAGCCATTTCACCCGAAAACCCGGAACGGGCAGAGGCTGACAGGTTGGGCATTCCTTCCATGGAGAGAGCCTGGCTGTTGGGGCAGTTGATGGAGGGGTTCGGTCGGGCTGTCGGAGTATGCGGGGCACACGGAAAAACCACCGTGACTTCCATGCTCAGCCAGATTCTGATGGAAAATGACATGGATCCCAGCATTCATATCGGCGGAAGACTGGATGCGATCGGCGGCAGCACCCGTGTGGGACACAGCGATCTGTTTGTGGCGGAAGCCTGCGAATTCAACCGTAGCTTTCTGAAAATGAACCCGACCATGGCGGTGGTGCTGAACATCGACGCCGATCATTTGGACTGCTACAAAGATCTGGATGAGATCGAAGCTACCTTTGGCCAGTTTATGCGGCTGGTGCCGGAAGAGGGGGGCATCCTGATCGGAAATGGGGATGATTCCCGGGTTCGGCGTCAGATGGAAGGCCTGAAGACGGAGAAGATCACCTTCGGCTTTGGGGAGAAAAACGACTGGCGGCCGGAGAAACTGACGGAGGACGCGGAAGGAAAAGCACGTTTTATCCTGACCTGCAGAGGAAAACGGCTGACGGAAGTTCGAATGGGTGTGGCAGGCCGCTTCAATGTGATGAATGCCCTGGCTGCGCTGGCTGCCGCCATCCGGCTCGGCGTACCGGCAGAACGGGCGGCGGAAAGCATCGGACGATTTGTGGGAGCGCACCGCCGCTTTGAACTGACTGGCGTGCAGGACGGTGTGGAGCTGTTTCACGACTATGGACACAACCCGGCAGAGATGCGCAATGCGCTTTCAATTGCGCGCAAACGCTGTAGGGGAGAACTGTGGGCTGTGATGCAGCCGCACACCTTCAGCCGGGTACGAACCCTCTTTGACCAATATCTGACCTGCACGGAGGAGGCGGATCATACCCTGGTGACCGACATCTGCGCGGCGCGGGAGAAAGATCCGGGGGATTTGAACAGCGGAATGCTGACAGAAGGCATGCGCCGAAACGGCATTGACGCTGTATGGACGCCGTCATTTGATGATACGGAAAAGTATCTGAGAGAGCACTGGCATCCAGGAGATCTTGTGATTACCATGGGATGCGGTGACATCAATATGCTCAACGAGCAGATGAACCGGCATGCTGAGGCGTACCGCGTATCGAGAAACCGGAGGATCGTGAGCGCTGACGCTATCCGGGAGAATATGCAGAAGATCCGGACAGCGGTACCTGCTTCCGTTCGAACCATGGCAGTAGTGAAGGCTGACGGATACGGACACGGGGCGGAGGCGGCTGGTCGGGCGGCTCTGGCCGGAGGTGCGGATGCATTGGCGGTAGCCTCCGTGGATGAGGGCGTGCGGCTTCGGCAGGCGGGCATTACGGCTCCGGTTCTGGTGTTGGGACTGATTACCGCTGCAGACGCAGAGGAAGGCGTAGAGGCAGGGCTGATCCAGACGGTCTGCTCCGTGGAGACGGTAGCCCTGGCGGAAATTGCCGCCCGCATGAAGAACAGGCAGGCAGAAGTTCATATCGCCGTGGACACCGGAATGGGCCGGATCGGTGTCCGGACGGAAGCGGAAATGCACTCTGTGCTGGATGCTTTGAAAGAAAAGGCACCTCATGTTGCCCTGACTGGCGCGTTTACCCACTTTGCGGATGCGGACGGGGATGAGAATGGCCTGCAATATACACGGGAGCAATTCCAACGGTTCCGGGAACTGACAGCGGCTATGCCGAAAGGCGTCACACTGCATTGCGAAAATTCGGCGGCAATTCATCTTTTTCCGGAGATGTCCATGGATATGGTCCGGATTGGGATCAGCCTGTACGGATATCCGCCCGTGGAAACGGGAATGAAACTGCAAATGTGCATGCGCTGGACCGCTAAGGTGAGCTATGTGAAGGAGATTCAGACAGGCGCGTTTGTCAGCTATGGGCGAACCTGGCGGGCGGAAAGGCCCAGTCGGATTGCAACCATCACATGTGGCTATGGAGACGGATACCACCGCAATGCCGCACCGGGAGCTCAGGTGCTGATCCGGGGAAAAAGATATCCAGTCATCGGAAGAATCTGCATGGATCAGATGATGGTGGATGTAACGGACGGCGGTGAGGAGATTCGTCCGGAGGATGAGGTGGTTCTGATGGGCGAAAGCGGCAATGAACGGATTGACGCAGAGGATATCGCCCGCTGGTGCGGAACGATTTCCTATGAGATTCTGCTGAGCGCGGGCAGCCGGGTGGAACGCATCTGCCAATCGCTGCCGGACGCTGAAAAGGAGGAGAAGGAACATGGCTGATAACAAGAAGCAACCGATTCAGCCGGTGAGTAAACCCTTTATTCGGGGAAGCGTGACGGATGAGTCGACCCTGAAAAAAGCAGCAGGTCATCTGGGTATGCTGGCTGCGGTGGCACTGATGGGCTTTCTGGTATGCTCCGTCACCGGCGTGGAATCCATGATTCTGCGAGTGATCATGAATGGGCTTGTCATCGCGGTCATTCTGATGCTGTTCTACCAGAGAGGCGTGAACCATGGAACGGATGCGGTGGCGAGAGGAGAGATCCTCTGGCAACGTCAGGAAAGACAGCTGCATGTGAGCGAGAGTGAGAAACGCATGTGCTATCACCCGCTGAAGGGCTTTGTGAACGGGGCGCTGGGGACAGTGCCGCTGCTGATCTTTGCTGTTATCTTTGCTTTCCTGGCGAAAAAACAGGTGACGACTGCCGGTGCCCTGCCAGGCTGGACGGAGGTCTATCTGCGCAGGACAGAGATCGGTGCTCCGCTGACAGCTTATACACAGGGCGCAGGCCTGGCGTTTACGGATATGCTGCGCATCTTTATCCGGATCTGTGTGATGCCCTATATCAGTCTGGTAGGCGCTGAAAACGCGGACGGAGTACTGATGGTGGAGCGGCTGAGTCCGTTACTGCTGCTACTGCCGGCTGTGGCCAGCGGAATCGGGTATCTACAGGGTGTGAAAGTCCGGGCAAAGGTGCATACTGAGATTGCCGAAAATCGGAAGAAACGTGCCCGCCGTGAGAGAAAAGCCCGGAAGGCAAGGCTCGGTAACCTGAAACCCAAGGGACCGCAGCAACTGAACTGAAAGCTGACTGACAGGAGCGAAAAGGATGCGCATTATCGCCGGAAAAGCCCGCGGCACCCGCATCGAAGCGCCGGAAGGCAGGGATACAAGGCCGACCCTGGACCGGGTTAGGGAAAACCTCTTTAACGTTCTGCAGACCCGGATACAGGACAGTCGCGTGCTGGATCTCTTTGCCGGCAGCGGCGCGCTGGGACTGGAGGCCGTAAGCAGGGGCGCTGCAGAAGCGGTGCTGGTTGATCACAGCCGGAAGGCCCAGGCGGTGCTCCGATCCAATACGGCAAAGCTGCGATTTGAGGACCAAATCAGGATTATACCGGCGGACTGGCGCGATGCCGCAGGCCAGCTTGCCGCAGAAGGAAAACAGTTCGATCTGATCTTTCTGGATCCGCCCTATGCGGTTCGAGACCTTAAGGATGTGTTCGAAGCGCTGATCTCCCTGACAGCGCCGGCTGGACTGGTGATTCTGGAACATGAGGCAAAGGCGGAGGATATAAATACAGGGGACCGGTTCCGGGTCAAGGATGTGCGAAAATGGGGGTACTGCGGCGTCACGATCTACGAGAGGGGAGAAGGTACATGAATTCATGCGTGTTTCCGGGCTCCTTTGATCCGGTGACAAACGGGCATATGGACATCATCCGACGGGCGGCGAAGCTCTTTGACAGGGTGACAGTGGCTGTCATGATTAACATCCGCAAGCAGGGGACGCTGACAGCGGAGACACGAGTGGAGCTGCTGGAGAAGGCCTGCGCCGGGGTAGATCATGTCCGGATTGTGCAATGGGGCGGCCTGTTGGCGGATTATATGCGGGAAAGCGGTGAAAAATGCCTGATCCGGGGCGTTCGAGGCGTCGGCGAGTTTGATGCGGAAATGACCTCCGCTCAGGCAAACCGGATGCTGAACCCAGAGATCGAGACGCTGCTGATGCCGGCTTCGGACGGAATGGCTTGCCTGTCTTCCTCCGCAATTCGGGAGATCGCGGCCTTTGGAGGAGATATTCGACCCTATGTTCCGGAGGCGGCAGCGGAGGAAATTCAGAGATTGCTGTCGAAGTAATATTTACGATCATCATTTATTCTTCAGAGAGGTGACATGTGCTATGGCGACAGGAGATATTAACAGCGCTGAACAGTGCCTGAAGGCGATCGACGCAATGAAACAGGAACTGGCGAACGCCAGGAAAGGGCTGATCAACAGCGAAACCAGCGTTGTGAATCGGAATACCATGCAGGCACAGCTGGAATACCTGGAGGATCATCTCCCGGATACGGTGGCCAAAGCTGCCGAAATCGTAAAGGAAGAAGAAACAATCCGACAGGAAACGGAAAAGAAAAAAAATGAGATCCTGGAAAATGCCAGCGCTCAGGCACAGTCCATGGTCAACGACGCCTCCACAAAGGCGCAACAGATGATGGAGCAGGCCAACTATGAGGCCAACGCGCTGGTGGACCGAGCCACCCAGGAAGCCAACGCGCGGGTGGAAGCCGCAAAGAATGAGGCCAACCGGTTGATGCAGGAGGCGGAACAGAAGGCGCGACAGCTGGTGGAAGAGGAGAGCATTGTGCGGCGGGCCCGGGTAGAGTGTGACGAGCTGCGGGAAAGTGCGCGGCAGGAGGCAGCGGAGCTGCATAAGAACACGCTGGATTACATTGACTCCCTGCTTGCGGAAACGGATCGGCGGCTCAGCGAGTTGATCAACGGCGTCCGGCTGGAGCGGAATGCGGTCCGGGACCACAGATGACAGGGGAAAAAACAATTTTTGTGCAAAGTGCACAAAAGGGAATGGGAAAGGTTGTACAAACAGCCCATTCCTATTTTTTTATTATTTCTTTATAATATGTGCCATCAGGGAAGAAGATTCCCAAACGAAGTAAGGAGGAGTTCATAACATGGCAAGCGTATCCCTTCAGCACATCTACAAGATCTACTCCGGTAACGTGACGGCTGTCAGCGATTTCTGCCTGGACATTCAGGATAAGGAATTCATCGTTCTGGTTGGTCCTTCTGGTTGCGGTAAGTCCACCACTCTGCGCATGGTTGCCGGTCTGGAAGAAATCTCCGACGGCGAGCTGTACATCGGCGACAAGCTGGTCAATGACGTAGCTCCCAAGGATCGCGACATCGCCATGGTGTTCCAGAACTACGCTCTGTATCCCCATATGACCGTGTATGACAACATGGCCTTTGGTCTGAAGCTGCGCAAGACTCCCAAGGATGA
>ODAI014392349.1_pt1 | contig 12617 bp, 12 predicted proteins | sample 1539321 | NCBI WGS metagenome assembly ODAI01 (sample SAMN02144231, study PRJEB22623) | gut metagenome | biome: sheep rumen | host: Ovis aries | place: New Zealand
GTCAGGTATCAGGACTCGGGCTGGCGATGACGCGAAAAGGGAGGGTGCCCGATTATTGTCTCGCATTACATGAAGGGTTGGGTAGATGCAAGATGGGTTGTGCGCGGCGGTGTGAGTTGGAGGTGGCAGGGAAGATGCCAGAGTAGAGGCGGGGTGGCTAACGGAAGATGCCGAAGACGGCGGAGCCGCTGCCGGTCATGGAGGCGTATAGGGCACCGTCGGCGTACATCTGGGCCTTGAGGGTGGCGATTTCGGGGTGGCGGGGGAAGACGCTTTTTTCGAAATCGTTGACTACAAGGTCGCGCCACTGTTCGACGGGAAGGCTGATGGCGTCGTGCAAGGAGATGTCCTGGCAGGGCTTCCGTAAACCGAAGGAAGGGGTGTGGCTGAGCGAAGAGTCGGAGATCTGGCCGGAAGGGGCGTCGTGGAACGCAGTGTCGGGAATCTGGGCGGAAGGCCATTTGTCGCGAGGGGTGAGTCCGGCGTAGGCTTCTGCGGTGCTGACGTGGACACCGGAGGGGAGGGCGAGGCGGATGTCGTAGGCCGAGAGGTCGAGCGAGGCAGGCGAGAGGATGTCGCCGATGCCGCTGCCCCATTGGGGAATGCCGCGCACGAAGAATGCGCAGTCGGCGCCCAGCCTGCCTGCGAGTTGCTCGAGGCGCTCGACGCTGAGGCCAAGCCCGAAAATTTCGCTCATCATCTTGAGCGCGCAGGCGCAATCGGACGAGCCGCCGCCGAGGCCGGCACCGACAGGAATGCCCTTACGCATGCGGATTCTGACCGGGCCGATGCCGTACTCGGCGGCGAGCAGACGCCAGGCCTTTGCGGTAAGGTCGTCCTGAGGGTCCCAGTCGGCCCCCTCGATGGTAATCGAAAAACCGTCTCGCACTGGCTCGCCGGCGGCGAAGGGGGATCCCTCCGGCAGACCGTCCGCGCGGACTATTTCGAGTTCGTCGCTGAAGGCGGCGACCGGGTAGAAGAGAGTCTCGATGTCGTGGTAGCCGTCGGGCCGCTTGCGAAGGACGTTAAGTCCGATGTTTATTTTTGGGGTGGGGTAGCAGATCATAACGCTGATTATTCGGAGGCAGGGTGGGAGAATTCGCAGCCGCAGAAGGTCTGGTTGTAGAAGCCGAGTTCGCGGATTAGTTCGCTGCGTCTGGGCTGGAGTCCGCCTTTACGCCAGTTCATAGGCCACCATATGAGCGGGGCGCCCGGCCCTAAGTCGCGGCAGGCCTTCTCGCCGGCTTCGTTTACCTGGTCGAGGTTTTTCCATCGCGAAGATGCCAAGGTGGTGGTAAGAACCGCAAAGCCGTAGTGCGAGGCGTACGCGGCGGCGCGGGCGAGCCGGAAGCGGAAGCACGCCGCACAGCGGCTGCCCCGCTCAGGCTCGGCCTCCCGGCCGCGCCCCACCTGCCGGAGCCACTCTTCGTGATCATAGTCGTCGTCCACCCACTCCAGACCGAGGCTTTCGCAGTAGCGGATCAACTCTGCTTTGCGAATCTCGTACTCGTCGCGCGGGGTGATATTGGAGTTAGAAAAAAATACGGTGGGCTTCAGGCCATTTTGGACCATGCACTCCAAAATTGCAGAAGAGCAGGGGGCACAGCATGCATGCAGGAGGATTTTGCCTTCCGCAGGAGGATTTAACTTAACGAGTGGAGCTGCGCATAGATCCATAACGACGCAAAGATACAAAAAATAAAGGCCTTCCTCAGAGGAAAGCCTTTATTGTTGTGTGCGTGCTAAAATTACTTTGCAGCAGCAACACTTGCTTTACGATACTCCTTGCCGAGTTTCTCGAGCTTAAGGGTAGCTTTGCGAACGCGAGCAGCAGCTGCCTTGTTGCCTTCCTTAACGATGTCAGCCTTGATAGCTTCAACCTCAGCGAGGATTTCTTTAACGAGCTTTTCCATAATTAAAAAATATTTGGTTTTAGTTAAACAAAAATGTTATTCTATTCAAATGTAGCTAAAAAATTCAAATATTGAACTCTCATGTCAAAAAAAGTGATATAAATACCTCATTTAGGGTCATTTCTGCGCTTGCGGGCCCTGCTTTCTGTCCCTAAGTATAAAATCAAAAGTCCAGCACAGGATAGTGTCTGGCGGCCTCTTCGAGGGAGTATTTCTGATAGTGCCACCATTCGTCGGGATTGGGCTCAAACCCCTCCTCGATCATAAGCTTTGCGAGAAAAGCACGGTTGTCGCGAGCCTCTGAACTGATTCTTCCTGCAGCCACGAGTTCGTCCTCGTGCCCGACATTGGATCTGTCGGTGAATTCGTCGAATCCCGATCCCATATCCAGAGGCCGCCCGGCTCCGTCCGCAATGGTCAGGTCTACGGCCACGCCGTAATTGTGGAACCCATGGACCGAAGGGTCGGCCACATATTTCTCCTGCGGCGTTCCCTTCACGAATTCGAACATGTATCGCTGCGTGCTCAGCGGCCTGGCTGCATCGTAGATGAGTAGCCTCCAGCCCGGCTTCAGCGCCCCCAGGCGCGCCTGCACCCGTGCGAGCATCTCTGCCACTTCCGGGACAAAGTATGCCTTCACGAGGTCGCCGTAGACATCGTGCCCCGTAAAATTGTCAGTAGTGGTGTACTTGAGTTCGACGAGGATGTCCGGGCAGACCGTGGCGATGTCTACCAGCCCGTATTCTTTGAATTTAGCTTCAAACATTGTCAGGATTTATCCAGGAAAAGACCACACCGGAGCGTGGGAAGACGGTACGGGTGGTGGTGAAACTATATGTATGGTTACTCTCGGTCACATTTCCATCTTCAGAACTTTCTGCCGCGGCAGTGTTGAACGACAGGAACGGGAAACACTTGATGTCGGGATCCTTGAACTCTTTGAACGTCACCCTGAAACTGGGACTGACCGCAATCCTGCTGTAGACGATAGGGAAGAGGTTATGACCCCTCTTGGCCGGGTAGGTCACGTCTACCTGGCTGATGAAATGGATGTATCCGTTGCCGGCATGGTATTCCGACGGTCCGGAAGCCTCTTCGAACACGTAGGCCGCCGGAACGGGAACGACGATATTGAGTCCGAAGGCTTTGCCTTTGGCCGTACGGCAGAGGGTGAACTGTATGTCTTCGGGGGCGACTGTCAGACCGCGTTTCTGGTCTTCGCGCTCAGTCTTGTAGAGTGTGAGCGAGAGTTTCATCTTTTCGCAAAGCTCTTCTGTCTTTTGCTTTCGGTCTGCCTTCTTTGCCTTTTCGAGCGATGCTGCGAGCGCGGTTACCTCCTTCTCGAATTCGGGACAGTCGAATTCTTCCCTGAAGGTGTAGGTGGGGTCGGACAGATAGCGGTCGAGCTCGCCGCCGGACACTTCGGTATTGGCGAAAATGAAGAAGATGCGGATTTCGGGATCCCCAATCTTCGGCCTCTCGAATACGGCTGTGTGGCGGAAACTCTGGTGGATCCAGTCAGGGGAGATATCGACCTTGTAGGATTCGTGACGGCGCATCTGGTTGCAGTTCTCCCTGAAGAAATCGAAACAGCCGGCACCAAGGTCGTTGTTGCCTCCGTAGGCGGCCATGCCATTCTTGAGAAAGCCCTCGAACTCGCGCTTGCTGAAAAGCTTGGCGATCATAGGGGGCTCCGGGCCGGGCTCCGTGGGGCAGAGGGCTGTGATGATGGACTTCTGAATGCTCTCCTCTTTCTCGTCTTTGGAGGTGTAGTCCATAATGACGTCGATGACTGCGGCACCGACTGCGGCACCGAGGATGTTGCCGAAGAGGTCGTGCCAGAACTCCAGCGTTGTCGAAGTGCCCAAGGTTGTGATCTTGTGATCGATGATCAGCAGCCCGATGATACTGATTGCCATTATGAGCAGCAGCAGCGCGAATATGAACCGGTAGGCCTTGCGTGTGCGTTTTTCGAGCGCGGATTTTTCTTTTTTCATATTACTGTTTGTTTTCGTAATCGTCGAGGGCCTTGGCCATCAGGGCGCGGCCGCGGGCAGAGATTTCACTGGCCTTGGAGTAGTCCTTGATAGCGCGGTAGCTGTCGAAGGGCATCTCAGCGAGGATGTCGGGCTTGTATAGCTGCTTCTCGAGCTCGGCAATGGTGTGGTTAGCCACGCCGAACGAGCGTGAAATAATAGCGAGGTAGTTGCCGTCGGCCTGGACTTCGCCCTTCATCCGGTCTTCCATAATCTTGTTGCGGATGACGATCTGTCCCTGGCGTCCGATCATCATTATCTTCTTTTTCAGGGGGATCGCTTTGTCTTCGCGTATGGCCTCGATCGCGCTCACCGATTCCTGCTCGATTTCGTGGTAGCTTGTTCGTTCGCGGAGGTAGAGCTGCAGGCTTTCGTCGCGGTTGGCAGAGTTGACGTTGAACCCGACGAGAAGGTCGTGGCCGCTGCGCTGGACGTAGCCCAAGGGGAACGTGCTCACGAGTCCGCCGTCTACGAGCGTCTTTTCCCCGATCCGGTAGGGCTGGAAGAGCGAGGGGACGGAGATGGACGCGCGGATGGCGTCGAACAGCCGCCCGCTTCGGAAGATGACGCCGTCGCCGGTGTAGAGATCGGCTGCGAGCGCAGTGTAGGGGATGTGCAGATTCTCGATAAGCACATCGGGGACCAACTCCTCGAGAGCGGCGATGACTTTCTCGCCTTTGAGTACGCCGCTAGGCGATATGGACACGTCCATATACTTGAGCATGTTGTGGTAGCCCACCGAGAATATCCAATCCCGAAATGCCTCCAGCCCGCCTGCGGCGAAGATGCCGCCGACGAGCGAGCCCATCGATGTGCCGGCTACGGAGGTGATGTTGTAGCCGCGGCTCTGAAGTTCTTCGATTGCTCCGATAAAAGCGAGACCGCGCGGGCCGCCGCTTGAGAGAACGAGTGCTATGTCTTTAGTCATTGATAAGACTGTCTAATGGTGCCTGCTGAAGAGAATCCACCGGTTCGGGCACCTCTGCGGGGATGTAATCAAGGAGTTTGGCGTTGGTGTCGTAGAGGTAGGCGCCGTCTTCTTTGGAGGCGGAGATTGCCTTCTTGTTGGAAGTCTCGGCGGATTCGACGATTTCCATCGAGTCATATTCGACAGGGAGCTTGAGGTTGCCCCATTTCTGGAAGCCGAACTTCTCTCCTATACGAACGATCATGCCCTGCGGATACCAGTCGACCTGGTCGAAGATCAGCTCGGTCTGTCCGCCCTTGCGGTCGTAGACTATGGCTTTCTTGCCGCCTTTTTCGATGATACATGGCCATTTGCTGATGTCGACTGCGTCATAGGCGCAGGGAGCGAGCTCGTCGACCGTGCCATCCCAGCGGATGCGGATGAGTCCGAAGCGGCCGTCTTCGTCCCGGACATCGACTATCGTCGTCTTGCCTCCGTCGTAGATGCGGTATTCTCCGAAATGGCTGTACTGGAAGGGGATGATAGTGGCACCCTTGTCGTCGATCATGCTTTCCTTACCGTCTTTGTAGAGTTTGATGCGGTTGCGGGCGATGAAACTGAAACTGTCGGCGGGAGCGGTCTCCATCACGCGGAGCTGGCGCTTGCCTGCGGTGTCGACAAGGTGGTAGAGTTCCCATCCTTCGTGGTTCTTGGTCTTGGAGTAAAGGCCGATCGGGCCGGTCTCCTTGCCTCCCCAGCCGAAACGGACGTCGAGGTACTCGAACCTGGTCGTGTACTTGCGGGTGTCGAGGTTGAAAAGGGCATATTTGCCGTTATCCTTGATGATGGCATCGTGGGGGCTCAGGAGCCAGATGCGCTCGAACTTGCCTTCAAGAGCGTACTCGTTGTAGGCGCCGTACTCCTTGGCCCGTGCCTTCTTGATGTCCCACTGCCCGAGTTTGGGGTAGATGTTGACATAGTAGTAGAAGTTGGCGGAGTCCGGGGCTGTATTGAGGGCGATATGGATGTCGCTCAGGTCCTGGGCGCAGGCAAGACCTGCGATAAGTGCCAACGCTGCAGAGAGGATCAGTCTTTTCATTTTTTGTTCCAATGGTTATACAGTTCTTCAGTGGCGAGTGCGACCTTGGTTACAGCGAAATCTTCGCCGTAGGGGAAGCAGTAGAGAGTGTCGGTGAGCGTGTTGAGGTCGACGCAGTCGCAGTGCTCACCTATATAATTATATTCAATGTGGACGGAGTATAGGGATTTAGCCGGGATTTCGAGCTTCCAGTCGTGGCCCTCGAAGGTGCCTGTAAGATGGAAACCGTCCATGTCGTGGATCAGGTGACCGTCGCCTATGGTGATGAAACGCTTGGAGTTTGGCAGGGAGTTGACCTTGCACTGCACGTCGAGCTTGTAGGTGCCGGCCTCGACCTCTTCGCGCACGCAGGCGCGTTCCCATTCGTACCAGTCCGGGATATGCGAATAGTAGGTCTCGCCTTCGATGGCTTGCAGTTCGCCGTACTCGGTCATCTCCCATTTGTGGCCGCATGCCTTGCACTCGAGGATGGTGCCGTGGGAGTCCATACGGTACTCCGCACCGCAGTGAGGGCATTTGTAGAGGACTTTGTGAAGCGCGCGTGCGCGGTCCTTCTGGGGCGTGCGGACATGGTTTTCCTTCTGCCACTTGAAGTCGTCGTAGACGTATGCTTCGCCTATGCGCCGGTTGATCTCTTCGACGCTGAGTTCCTTGACTTCATCTGCAGTGAGAAGGAGTTTGAAGTCGGCTTCGGTCCTGAGCATCTTGCTCTTGGGATTGGAGCCTTGCCAGAAGGGGGCGTCAACGTGGTGGCCGCGGGTCATGAGGGTCACGACCGGGACCTTGCACATCTTGACGAGTTTGCCGAGCGATTCGGGCAGCACGGCGTTGGTGCCGCACAGCGAATAACGGGCTTCGGCATAGAGGGTTATGATTTTTCCGCGGTCTAGGACCTTGCGGATATTGCGGATGAGCGAAAGGTCGTTGGTGAATTTGCGCTTGCCGATGCAGCCTATCCAGCGCATGATGCCTTCACGGCCGATGAATCCGTCGATTGCCACCACATAGTATGGCTGGTGGGGGAAGTTGGCGACAGTGGCGACCATGAAGTCGTAGAAGGCGTTGTGGTTGCAGAGGAGTATGTACGGAGGCTTCACTCCCTTCATCCCGATGCGGTGAATCTTGCTGCGGTGCAGCCAGAACACGGGGAAGCAGAGAAGCCATACGAGGGGTCTCAGGAACCATTTTACCGGGACGGGGTCTTTCTGCATGTCAAATCTCTTGACGTCCTGCAGAGGGAAATAGTCGGTCATAGGTATTAGTTTGTATCCCCAAATATAAATAAAGTTGGGTAAACAAAAAAACCGGGAGCATTTCTGCTTCCGGTTCCTTCGTGCGGTAGGTGAGAGTCGAACTCACACACCCCAACGGGCACTACCCCCTCAAAGTAGCGTGTCTACCATTTCACCACTACCGCATTTGGGACTGCAAAAATAGTATGATTTCTTGAATTCGCAAAATTTTCGTGAGATTTTTGTTGTTTCGGCTGTTGTTTCGGCGCCAGATCGTCGTCTCAGTCGGCAAATTCGACTTCCACTTCATCTACGAGGAGGGTGCTGCCGATGGCGCCCTCGAAGGCATCGCCGTTCTTGCTTGATGAGAACACCAGCGTGAAACTGCAGCCCTTGTTCTCGAGCGTCAGCGGGTCGGCGTGATCACCCTCGAATGTCATTTCAAAGCGGGTCCACTCGTCCGTGGGCGGCAGTTCGGAGACTTGTGCCTTGCTTATGATATGGGGGCTGGAGAGAATGTTGTCGCCATGGAGAACGATCTGCTTGCCGTCGGAGTCCTGGCTGCGCCAGAATACTCCGTAGATGTTGGCCTCGTCGGTGCGTCCCGAGATCTCTTTCTTGTTTTTGTCGGTAAAAGTCTTTCCTGGAGTGTACTTATACCATCCGCTTACCTTGATGGGTTCACGGTCTACCGGAACTCCGAATTCGGTGGTTTTCAGCGGGTCGCTCAGCGCTTTGCCGGAATTGAAACTGCCGAGAAACAGGCTGCCTGCCGCGATCGGTTTCCCGGCGAGCGCGCCCAGCGATCCGGAAGATTGGGTGGTCATGCATACGCAGTATCCGTCGCGTCCTTCCGGGTGGGCATAGGTCGGGAACGCCTCCGGCTTTCTTTTCGACTTGACAATAGCAGCGCCGGCATTACCCGAAGCCCAGACACTGTACTTCTCTCCATCTTTTCCCTGTTCGTAGAAAACATGGTAGCCGTACGACGGCTTCGTCTCTTCTGTCCTGAAATGCTCGAAATCAAGCTTTTCGAGCATCTCTGCCGGCATCGTCAGATCCAACTTGACCGGGTTGTCTTTGGAGCAGGCGCAGATGAGCGTGGCCGCGAGCAGTAAGAGAATCGCCTTTTTCATCGTGACTTGCGCTCCTTGATGATATAGATGATACATACTACAACCGTGATCGCCAGGATGACCGGCTCTGCCAGCATGAAGACCGGGGTTGCGCCCTGGGTGAGGGTCACCATCACGGAGGATAGTATGATGAACTCTATTCCGGAGGTGAGGATCAGAAGGCTGCCTTTGAGGGCTTTTCTGCTTGTCCTGCGGCTGATTCCGAAGGCAATCAGGCAGATGATCAGCCCCGCCAGGGGGTAGAATAGGAGAGTGGTCTTGGACATTGTTCCGCCGGCATTGCCTTCCAGGTCGAAGTGTGCGGGGAGAGTCTCTGCAAGCGATCCCCAAAGGGCGGCAACCGCCACGGCAATCGCGGCTACAGTTATGGCCGGGACCAGCCACCAGAGTTTGTTTGATTTTTCGTTCATGGGTGCAAAGATAGTCATTTATCCGTGTGTAATATAGGCTATTTTACACACAGGGGCAGGATGGCCGGGTGGTATAGTAGGGCAGGAATGAATATGTTTATCGCGATAAACAAATATTAATAAAATTTGTTTATTTGAATAAACAAGTATATTTTTGTGAAAAACCACGATTATGGAACCTTTGTTTGAAAGACATGTTGAGTATCTGACCGATGTCCCAATGGCTTTTGAGCGGGAGCTTATGCGGGCAATCGACTGGGATTCCCGCCTGATTCTCATCCGCGGGCCCAAGGGCGTCGGAAAGTCCACTTTAATGCAGCAGTATCTGCTGAATCATTATGAGGTAACGGACCGGCATGCGCTGTATTGCTCGGCAGATTCTTCCTATTTTTCCACGCATACGCTCGTAGATACGGCTGCCGCATTTGTCCGACAGGGTGGGAAACATCTTTTTATCGACGAAATCCATAAATATGATGGATGGAGCCGGGAAGTCAAAGAAATATATGACCTTTACAAAGGGTTGAAGGTAGTGATGAGCGGCTCATCACTCATTCAGTTGAATGACGGGCAGGCCGACCTGTCCAGACGCCAGGATGTATATGATATGAGCGGCCTCTCTTTCAGGGAATACCTTTGGTTCCGGACTGGGAAAAAGGTAGAGCCGATAACATTGGAGCAGCTGCTTTCTGATGCTGCGGCCTTCTGCACGAAGGTGCGCTCTGTATATCGGCCCCTGGAATTCTTTGACGATTATCTGCGGATGGGTTATTATCCATTCTCTTTTGAAAAGAAGAGGACTTACAAGACGCTGATTGAAAATGTAATCTCCTACATCATAGAGACAGAGTTGACCAAATACAGAGGAGTGAGCCCGGAAAACATACGTAAGATCAAGGCTTTGCTACAGGTAGTAGCCGGGATGCTTCCGTATCAAGTGGATATTTCCAAACTATCCAAGAGCGTAAGTATCGATCGCGTTACACTGATCCGCTACCTGAAGTATCTGGACGAAGCCAAACTTACCCGGAATCTGTTCTCGGAAGTGGATACGATAACGGACCTGCAAAAGCCAGACAAACTATTGCTGGACAATACCAATTTGATATATGCCTATACTGTCACCACTCCTGAGAGAGGTACCTTGCGCGAAGCATTTTTCTGCAATCAACTATCCGCTGCGGGGCACTTGGTGGAGTATGGCGGTATAAAGACGGGGGACTTCCGCATTGACAATACCAGAATCATAGAAGTGGGAGGAGCGGGGAAGGATTTTTCACAGATCAGTGACGAAGATATTCACAGTGCCGTTTTGGCCGTGGACAATGTTGATGTAGCAAGCGGTAAGAAAATTCCGCTCTGGGCATTCGGGTTTCTGTATTAGATGAGAACGAACCTTGGCTTGTTTTTTGTTCTCCCCTTTTCACACATATATCAAAGATTATGAGACGGTTATCCATTTCTTTCCTTATTGTTCTCCTCTCGGGAGTAGCGTTCGCCCAGACCAAAGCCGAACTGTACGACAGGTTCAGCCGTAGTATTTCCCAGCGTGATTCAACTGCCATAGTCTCGTTGATTTCGGACTGGGAGAAACTGTACCCAGGTGATGCTGAACTTTACTCCGTACGGGCAAACTACTACTTCATGAATGCTATCAGTGAAGTCGTGGTAATGTCAGACAAGGAGCCGACTGACGGTAGAAGGACTCTTGCTTTCCGTGATTCACTGGGGGTGACGAGGTATATGTACTCCGAACCTCAGTATGATGCAGTCAAGATAGGTTTGGCTAAGAGCACCTTGGCGGAAGGAATTGCAAAGTACCCTGACAGATTGGACTTAAGGTTAGGGAAAGTTACTATCCACCTTCGTGCGAACGAAAACACATTGGCGGTACAGGAGATTCAATCAGCATTGGAACGGTCCATCACCAACAAAAACAAGTGGAAGTGGACCCTTGATGCACCTGTCGAAACCAATGGTGTGTCCTATCTAAGAGACTGTGTTCAGGATTACTTCGCTGGTTTTCTCGATACCGATGACATGGCATCAGCCAAGAGTATTATTGAGGCAGCCGTCCGTCTTTACCCCAGGGATGCGATATTTCTTTCTGACAGAGCCGCTATCAGTTATTTCTCTGGTGACTTGAAGGACGCACTCAAGTGGTATCTGTCCTCACGGGAGAACGCCCCTGACGACATGCTGGTCACATACAACATCGCTCGTATCTACGAGGAACTTGGCGACAAACAGAACGCCATCAAGTTCTACCGTATAGTAGCCAACTCCAATGATGAAAACTACGCAGAATCTGCGAAAGCCGAACTGAAAGAGTTGAATGCCCAGTAGCCGCTTTCAACTGAATAAAAGAAACTTACATTTCAAGCAAGTCATAAGTCTCCAGCAACTCCTCCTTGCGTAGCCCGAGATTAGCTCGGGCTGAGCCCTCGCTCGTCTCGTCTGTCCGGGAGCGCGGGATTGGAGGCGCGAAGCGCCGATAGCGGCATCAGCCGCGTGCCGTGAGGGAGGAGCGATGCGACGACCGGAAGGCACCCGCCGGGAGCGTAGCGGAGGCGGCATTGCCCCAGGGGGCAGCTGCGTAAGCAGCGGGGGAAATAGCCGTCTCGGCCTCGAAGCGAAAAGGCAACCGATATCGGTTGCCTTTGAGCGGAGAGGACGAGATTCGAACTCGTGGTACGGTTACCCGTACGGCAGTTTAGCAAACTGCTGGTTTCAGCCACTCACCCACCTCTCCAAACTGCCTGTCGCGCCGGTCCCGAATCCTGGACCATCTGGAAAAAACCTCCCTCGCGCCAAAGCAGGGATGCAAATATACGAAGTTTTTCGTAAATTCCGCAATTATTACAAAAGTTGAGATGAAACATTCGATTTTTCTCGTCGCATTGTTGTTTGCGGCAGCGTTTACGGGCAGAGCTCAAGACACATACTCCAACCCTGTCATCCGCCGCGACTGCCCGGATCCTACAGTTCTGGACGACCGTGAGCGTACAGGTTATTTTTACGCCTACAGTACCCAGAGCGCCAAGGCCGGCCTCATGAACCGCGACAATACCTCGAAAGATGCCGAGGAGATAATCAATCTCCCGGTTTACCGATCCAAGAATCTGGTTGACTGGGAGTTCGTAGCGGACGGTTTCGCTGCCGGCCGCCCGGGCTGGCTCGAAGGTTCGAGCATCTGGGCCCCGGACATCAACTATGTCGACGGGAAATATGTACTCTACTATGCGCTTGGCATCTGGGCAAACCTCTTCGACACCGGCAGCGGAGTTGCTGTCAGCGACAGCCCTACCGGCCCCTTTGAAGACAAGGGCATGGTGGTAGGATGGCGCAACATGGGCACGGCCAACTCGATCGATCCCAACTTCTACCGCGACGAAAACGGCCGCAGCTACCTCTTCTGGGGAAGTTTCGGCCCTCGTGGAGGGATTTGGATAGTCGAACTGGAATCTGACGGCCTCAAGGTGAAGGATGGCGCCCGCAAAAAACGTCTTGGCGCGCAGAACCTCGAAGGCGCGTACATCCACAAACGTGGCGACTGGTACTACCTTTTCGCCTCCAAGGGCACCTGCTGCGAAGAGGAGAAGAGCACTTACCGCATAGTCGTTGGGCGCAGCAAAACCATCACCGGGCCCTACCTCGATCCCAAAGGCCGCAAGATGACCAGCCTCGCCTACGACAACACCATCCTCAGCGCTCCCGACGACAAAACTTTCGTGGGCACGGGCCACGATTCGCAGATTGTTACCGACAATGCCGGGCAGGACTGGATGTTCTACCACAGTTACTGGATCGGCACCTCGTACCATGGCCGCATGCTCAATCTTGACCGCATCTGCTGGTCGGAAGACGGCTGGCCGTATTTCGAA
>ODAI013859474.1_pt1 | contig 12616 bp, 10 predicted proteins | sample 1539321 | NCBI WGS metagenome assembly ODAI01 (sample SAMN02144231, study PRJEB22623) | gut metagenome | biome: sheep rumen | host: Ovis aries | place: New Zealand
AATGGAGCAAGTGAGCAGAATCGAACTGCCGTCTCAGCCTTGGCAAGGCCGCATACTAACCGCTGTACTACACCTGCATATGTAAGTAATAAAACTTACATATAAAAGTATACCCTATTTTTTATTTTAGGTCAATACTATTTAATAAAATTTTTATATCTATTTAACACTCTATCTTTACCAAATAATTTCATTATTTCATATAAATCTGGTGTTTGAGATTTAGATGTTAAAGCTACTCTTAATACTGTAGCTATATCGGCTACATTACCTTTATAGTTTTCAGGATTAGCTTTATAATCTTTCATATTAGAAGCATAGCCTAATTCATCAGCTAATAATTTAATATTATTAAACCATGTATCTTTGTCAGTTACATCATAGTATTTATCCATATATGTAGATAAAATACTAGATATTTCTGTTTTATCTGTTACATTCATGAATTCATAATTTTCAGGTTTATATAATTCATCATACATATACCATAAATAATTTCTGATTTCATTAAATTTAGCTAAATCTTTTCTAGGTTTTGGTTGTTCACGTTCTATATTGAATACACCTAGTGAATAATCTTTATATTTAGTTAATAAATCATATAATTCTTTATCATATTCTTTTGTATACTCTAAAGCCATTTCATATACTTCTTCTTTACTTAATCTAGATATATAGTTTTTAGATATATTTAATAATTTATCCATATCGAATAATGATCCTGATGGACTTATTCTATCAAATGATAATTCAAAATCTTCTATCTTACTATCAGGGTTAGTATCTAACCAAGCTTCGAAGTTAGAGTTTGCTACTGTCATGATATATAATTGTACTGCATAAGCAGGAATTCCTTCTTCATGGTAATAACTAACTGCTGCTTCTGGATCTTTTCTTTTTGATAATTTTCTTACTGTACCATTATCTTTTTTCATTAATGGTGACAAATGTGCATATTTAGGTGCTTTAAAACCTAATACATCAAATAATTGAATATGTAACGGGAATGAACTTACCCATTCATCACTTCTAATTACATGTGTTGTATGCATTAAATGATCATCTATCGCATGTGCGAAGTGATATGTTGGAAGTCCATCACTTTTAATGATAACGATATCTAAATCATTTTCATTAAATTCCATTCTTCCTCTTATTTCATCTTCTACTACTATTTTATTATCAAAGTTGCCTGGTGATTTTAATCTTATAATATATTTTTCACCATTATTTATTTTTTCTACAGCTTCTTCTATACTCATATTTCTATATTTAGCATATTTACCATAAATACCAATACGAGCTTTGATATCTTCTTGCATGCTTCTAATATCTTCCATTTCTTCTGGTGATAAGAAACATGGATACGCTAAATCTTTTTCAATTAAATCTTTTGCGTATGCTTTATAAATGTCAGCTCTTCTTGTTTGTTGATATGGTCCATATTTACCTACTTCTTCTGTATCAGATATCATACCTTCATCAAAATTAATATTAAAGTTTTTTAAATCTCTAATAATATTTATTACACCATTTTCTACTGTTCTTTTTGTATCAGTATCCTCTATTCTTAGATAAAATAAACCACCTGTTTGTTTAGCAAATCTATTTGCTACAAATGATGAATATAAATGTCCTATATGAACAAATCCTGTTGGTGATGGTGCAAATCTAGTAACTATACTACCTTCTTTGACATCTCTTTCTGGGTACATTGCTTCATACTCATCTTTAGTATGTTCTGTTTTACCTAATAAAAATTCTGCAAATTCTTTTCTATTCATAATTACCTCCTATAAAACAAAAAGATATCTTTGATATAAGGGCGTGTTATCGCGGTACCACCTTATTTCATAGATATCTATCTTTTTTCTTAACGTGAATTACTCGTATAAAACTCCAAAGCTTCTTTCTATAATAATTATTGTTAGTTTCCATCAACCACTAACTTTCTATAAATAATTAATTATATACTTTTCTTTTTCACTGTCTTATTTCTTTTTGTTTTCTTTTTTAATTACCATTTCTACTTCTGATTCATTTGGTATAATTAATGCTGCTAAAAGGTAAGCAACTACACCAGTACCAGCACATAATACGAATATAGCCCAAGCTAATCTTACTAATGTAGCGTCTATTTCAAAATATTCAGCTATACCACCACATACACCTGCAATTTTTCTATCTGTTTCTGAACGATATATTTTCTTTTTCATTATTCATCATCCTTTCCCATTTTAAATAATAATAATGCAATTGCAATAAATACTAATGCTAAAAATATTACTGCTATTAATAAACCCTTCATTTTTATTTCTCCTTCTTACCAAATTTCATTAATTCTTTTTGTTTTTTCTTAAGACTTTTTTGCATCTTTTTAATTTCTTTTTGCTTTTTCTTAATTTCTTGTTTTGTTTCATTAAACTTTTCTTTTGTTTTTTTAATTAATACTTGGAAATTAGGGAAAGCTTCAACTAAACGTTTAGTAAATGCATCTTTCTCCATTAAAGCATTTTTAACTTGTTTTGTTATTTCTTCTGTATTGTCCTTCTTGTTTTTAAATTTAATATGTTTTAAATTAGATATAACTATCGCGGATACTATTAAATCTACTATAAATATTACTGCAAATATAATAGCAAGTATTATTGTTATCTTACTTGGTATCATATCTAAATATCTGAATAGTATTGGGTTGATTAAGTATACAACTAGTATACCAATTAATCCAAAACCTGCCATAACATCTACACATACTCTACCATTAAGATTGAACTTCTTATAATGGTAATCCCACCATCTTGCATGGAATAATTTTTCCATAAGATAACTAGTTATATATTCTAGTACAGTACATACAAACATTGTCATTACAAAGAAAACAAATACGTCATCCTGATATCTCGTGAGAAATATTGTAATTAATAAACCACCTACACCATATATAGGGCAACATGGTCCAATTAAAAATCCTCTATTTATAAATTTATGATATCTAATAAAAGATACAATAACTTCTAATACCCATCCTAAACATGTAGAGTAAACAAAAAATAATAATATGTATCTAGATATTATAAGTCCCATTTTTTCTCACCTCTTACATTTTATCACAATATTAAACAAAAGTACATACAATAAAAAAGGTGGAAATCCACCTTTTTATTCGTTTGAACTGTTATTTGTATTATTTTCTCCACCAGTAGTATCATTTTCAGAATTATTATCTGTTTGAGTTGTATTATTTTCTTCATTATCTGTTGGTTTTGGTTCTTCTTGTTGTGGCTCTGGTTCTGGTGTTGCACTTTTCTTTGCGTAGTACTTAACAGTTATTTTATTATTCTTAATATCATATATTGAATTTACATCACTAGGATCTCCTGCAATTGTTATAGATTCAATTAATCCTGATTTTTCTGCATCATAATCATCACTTGATTCACTTATAATACTATAAGTTATATGATTTTTAATGTTTGTAAATGCACTTATCCATTTAACAAATTCATCATATGATTTACCTGTATAATCAACATAAGCACATTTTGAATTATCTTTATACTCTTCTTTAGTACAATATGTTGGGTCGAATTTAGGCCCTGCTTGATTTATTGTTACTTTTAATCCGATTGTTTTACTCATTTCACTTAGATCCATTTTTGGTTCTGGGTCTTGTGAAACTACTGAATTAACTGGATAGTTTTCATCAGTTATATATTCTATTGTTAATTTTAAATCATTACTATTTGCATAACTTTGAACAAATTCTTTTGATTTTCCTACAAAGTCAGGTAGTAATTCTACTCCTGCTTCACTATATGATTTCTTACCTATTACTTGTTTAGTATAAGTAGTATTAACATCATAACTGAATTCTTTAACAACTTTTTCTTTTTCTAATCCTAAATTAATTTTCATTGCTTCAACTATATCATTTATACTACCTTTATATGGTACAAAATCATATAGTACTAATTTAGAACCTGAATTTGTATTTTGACTATAATCATATATCATTGAACTATATCCATTTAAATATAGTTTTTCAATATTAATTATATCATTTATTGAAGCACTTTCTTTAAATCTTGCTGCTAAATCTTTACCTACATTATAGAATGATAATATTGTATTAACATCCATATTTGTTTCCATATTACTGCTTATAGTATCTAATAAACTATAAATAGTACTTAAATCTCTTATACTTTTAATTTTAGTAAGTATTGCTTCTAAGACTTGTTGTTGATGTGTTCCTCTTATGAAGTCATTACTATCATAATTAGTCCATTCTTTACTACAGAATGTTGGGTTTGGATGTCTATTACGTGAATACGCTAAGGCTTGTTCACCATTTATTGTTTGATATCCTTTAGTTACGTATACTAAGTGTTCACCAAATCTACGTTGACTATCTTGTTCACAAAAGCTATACTCTACATCAACGTCAATACCACCTAGTGTATCAACTAGTTTTACAATACCATTAAAGTTTATTTTTGCATAGTAATCAATAGTTAAACCAGTCATATTTTCAATTGTTTTAATAATACATTTTTCTCCACCCCATGCTGAGTGTGTTATTTTATTTCTTTTTCCACCTAAACATGAAATTGGAACATATGAATCTCTTGGTATGCTTAGCATTGTTGCTTTAAATGTTTTTGGATTAAATGTTACTAACATTAATGAATCCCCATTTGCGCTCATACTGGCAATACCATCACCTGTACCATCTACACCCATTAATAAAATGGTAAATGGTTCTGTTACACTTTTTGTATTAACTTCTTGTTCTTCTTGTTTTGTACTTTCATAAATTGTTTTTAATTTATTATATAATTCTTCGTATCCTTCTACTGCGCTGAAAGCATCACCATAATTTGAAGGTAAGAATGCAAATTTAATTTTTTCATCTAATAAGTCATCAATAATTTTAAAGTAACTTTCATATTCTACTAATTTATTATTCATGTTTTTATCTTTTAATGTTTGTTCTGCCATGTTGTAACCATTCGCGATTTCATGATCGTTTATTACACCAATATCTTTTGAACCTACATCTTTAAGTGATGATGCATCTGAATCTTTTAGTGTTACTAAACTTAATGCATATGTCGTATAGTTTGTTGATACTTTATTTAATTTACCATATATTAAATTGAAATTAATATTAACAAAGCCTATTATCGCAATTAATATTACATTAACTATAATTCCTATTATATAACTCTTCTTTTTATTTTTAAGTAAAACTTTTATATCTATAAATACTATAAGTAATGTCACTATTATCAATATAATTGCCGCGACTAATCTTAATGTATTTTCTATACTATATAATCCTTTTATATTAATTAGCATATATATATTATTTAAAGTCATTAATACCATAAATATTATGAATATTATTGATAGTACTTTTTTTCTCATAATTTTACCTCCCTATTAGGCTATAAATAAATTATATAATAAATAGCAATTTTTCTCAACATAGGGTATGAAAATAATATGTAAAGTGCATTAACTTTACATATTTTATTAAATATTAAATAAACTATATTGAGGTATTGATTACATAATTATTTTTTGATATAATTATATTGTTATCTGGGTCTATAGCCAAGTGGCTAAGGCATGGGACTGCAACTCCCTGATCGCTGGTTCAAATCCGGCTAGGCCCTCCATAATGAAATTAAAACGAACTAAATAGTTCGTTTTTTTTATGATTATTCCTAAATGTGATAAAAAGTATAAAATAAAAAGAACTCAACTGAGTTCTTAATTTATTTTAGCTACTTCTACTAATTTACCATTGTGAACTAGAATTAGTTTAGCTGATGTAGGATAACCTAAATCTTTATTATAAGTAATGCTTATTTTTACATTATACGCTTCTGCATCAGTTGTGCCATTATAAGTAAATGATGTTTTTGTAATACTATCAATACTTACTTTAGTAACTTCAGGTAATTCTTGATCTCTTTCACCATATAAATTACTTGTTACTGATTTATACATTGTATCTTTTGCTTTCATTGCAAAGTTTGCGCGTGCTGATTCCAATACAAAATCTAAACCACCTATATCACTACTACCTACTTTATTACTTAATGTGTAAAAATCAGTAGCAAATAATTGGCTTATTAAAGATGCATATAATTCTTCATCTCTAGGATCACTTTCTAATGTCTTCTTTAGTTTTTCAAATAACTCTTTATAATACTTTGTATCCATTGATGTTAAGCTATAGTCGTATCCTTCTATCGAACTTGTTACTTTAGTTGTTTGAGCTTTATTTTCTTTTTCTTCTCTATTTAAATAACTATGAATAATAATGCCTGATATTATTAATGAAATAACAACTACTATTAATATAGATATTTTTCTTGAACTTAATTTTTTCTTAGTTTTTTTAGTATTCTTTTTATCTTTCATATTTATTACCTCTATAAAATTATACCAAATTTATCTATTTATTACTAGTACCTTTGTTGTACTCATTCACGTTTATAGCTGTACCTAATACTAGGATATATGACATTATGTATAACCAAATAAGTAAAATAATTATGTTAGCTAAACTACCATATTTAACTGTATAATTAGCTATATTCGATACATAGAATGAATAAAGAGCGGATGAAAGCAACCATAGTATTGTTGTGTATAACGCACCTTTATTTACGTATTTACCTTGAATATTGATATCTGGTGCGACTATATATATAATTTTAACTACAGTAAATATTAATACTAAGGAAATTGGCCATTTTAAATATATGAATAATTCTAATATTGAACTTGGTAATTCAAAGAACGCGAGTATAAGTTTTAGTAAGGCATCACCAAATACTAAGAAACCTAATGTCACTATTATTATAACAACTATTAATAATACTAATGATAGTGATTTAATTCTTCTTCTAAGATAATTATCTTTCTTATGCTCGAATACTATATTTGAAGCTATAATTAATGAATTCATTCCTCCTGATGCACTCCAAATACCTATTATAGCAAGTAATATACTACTAAAACCATTACCATTTATATACATTAGTATTGTATCTAATACTGCACCTGGTATTATTTTATCTATTTTATCTACCAATACTGGTGAATAATGAAATAATCCACATATTGATACTATTAATGATAATATTGGTATTAATGCCATCATAAATGAAAACGCCAAATTACCAGGTAAAATTCTCATATATGGCCTTGATATTATATTTAATATTCTTTTTATTTCTTCTTTCATAACAAACAAAAGCAAAGACTAGTCTTTGCTTTCTTCCTCCTTGTTAGTTTTCATGTCTAAAGTTGCTTCATTTATTGCATCATCTATAGTCTTAATTGCATCACTAATTATACTATACCCTATTGCTGCACCAAAACCATGATCTAAATCTTTTAATTCTTTATGTAACTTCTTAATATAAGATACTACTTGTTTTTCATCATATGAAACCATGTAGATTAAGAATTCGTTACCATTAGTTCTAATTATTTCACTATTAGGATTTTGTGTTCTTATTAAAACATTAGCAGCTTCTTTAATTACTGAATCTCCTTCAGCATGACCATAATTATCATTAATATATGCGATATTATTTAAATCTACTATGATGATTGTTTGTGGATATACTTCACTTTCATCCCATAGTTCAATGTTATCATTTAAATAATTTCTATTTTTTAATGATGTTAACATATCTATATATTTCAATTTTGCTTCTTTTGATAAATTATTCTTTCTAAATTTCTTATGTTTAATTATATAAGTTATATAAATAACTAAACTAATTAATGCGATAAAGAATAATACTACAACTATTGCTTTTAATACTACGTATAATACATTCATATTTAACACATTATAATTACCATTATCAATCATAGTATTTGTATTTGCGAATGTTAAATAGAAACTCATATATTTAGCAAAATCTTTATTATCTGTTATATTTCTAAATGTAAAGTTATAATCAAATGGTGATGATATAACAAATGATTTATGATATTTTTTAATACCTTTATTCACATAATAATCATAACTATAATTATCTATTGCTTTAATATCTAGTTTACTATCTTTCATTAATTCTTTCATTGTATCGAATTCTTTAACTGTTATATCATAGTTTTTAAAGTAACTTGATACTTTACTATCTTTTAATACACCTATTTCAGAATTCTTTAATGAATAGATTGAATTAATTACAATATCTTTTTGATTCTTAGTTAATATAACAATTTGTTCTGTAAATGGTGATGTAGAATTATATGCATCTACCTTATATTCAACATCACTATTAGTATTGAAATAGAAATCTATTTCATTTTTATTAAATGCATCTACTAATTCTTGAACAGTTTTATATTCTTCGTATTCTACTGATATACCTGATATTTTAGCAAAGTTAGATATAATTTCTTTATTAATACCTGTTAGTTCACCATCGTCTAATGCATCAAATGGAGGATTAATTATAAAACCATATACATATCTTTTACTTTTTAATCTTGCTATACTTTGTGATCCATTATTTAATGACATAAAATAATTGTTTAATAATGCATTGTTAAATGTTTTATTAAATGTTTCATTATGCCATTTTGTATAGTATTTTTTTACAATACTATTTAATGTAGAATCGTTATTATCAGAACTTAATCTTAAAACATAGTATGTTTTATACTCACTGATATTGTAACCTATTGTAATGTTAGAATCACCTAATACTTCTTCTAAGTATTCAATTCTTGGTACTACTATTGCGTCTACGTCTGTACCAATTGATTCTATCATTGATCTATAATCAGAAAAAGTTATATATGATACATCTGCTCCAAATAAATAATTATTAATAGTATCTAAATTACTACTAATTACACCTACTGATATATTTTTTATTTCTTTTGGGCTGTTATATCTTTTGTTATTTGCGACTAATAAAACATAATTATCTGTATACATCAACACATCATTATCTTGTAATTCTTCTGTTTCCATAAATGATAACGAAGTTTTAGGTTGATTACCTATTGAATAAGATAATTTATTAAATTCTAATCCTGTGTTAGTTTCTAAATAAGTTAGGAAATCAAATACTACACCTTCACTATTATAACTAAATACAGGAACGTTTGTATAAATTGATATATCTTGTAATGATTTTTTATTAGTATCAATCCATTTTTTCTCTGACATGTTTAGTGATGTTTTGGTTCTTTCATTATTAAATATTAGAAAAGTACCTAATCCTAATAATACTACCAAAACCGACACTACTATTATTACTATCTTTTTTTTCATAATTTATTACCCCGCATTAGTATAGCTAAATGTCTTGCTATTCTTATTTTTATATGCCATGAATGGGAATCCTTTATTTTCCTCATCTAATGATTTGAAGTATACTTCTGTATCATAATATGATGTAATATTTTCATCTAAATTATCAATAATTTTGTTTACTAAATCTTTAGCTGAATCTCTTTCTACTCCACTTTCAACTTTTACTACAAATGACATTGTTCTACATACTAAATTATATGTTGCATCATTAACACGTGAAGAATTTATTAATGCTTCTTTTACTGTGTTTATAGCTTCATCACTAATTGGATGTTCTGCAATATCACTTACTCTATTACCACATACATTTTTATTATTGCTTGGTAATAATAATTGGATTAATAAAAATCCTAATATAATAACTACTAATACTATTATTATAGCGATTGTTAATTTTTTGTGTTTTTTGATAAATTTCATAGACACTCACCTCTATTTTTAATTATACTATAAATTATTTTTCTTTACAATTAATAATTCTTAATCATATCCATAAGGATTTGACTAGCAATGGCAGGATTTGCCTTACCTTTACTTTCTTTCATTACTTGTCCCATCAAATATTTAACGGCTCTATCTTTACCTGATTTATAATCATTAATTGATTCTGGATTATTATCAAGTACATTTTTAACGATGTTATTTATTTCACTAGTATCAGTTATTTCACTAACACCTAATGTATTAATTGCATCGTTAACATTACCACCATTTTCAATTAAATATGGTATTATTTCTTTTGCTTGTTTACTTGAAACTTTATTATTACTTATCATATTAACTAATTCAGTGAAATTATCACTATTTAGTTTAATTTTATTTATTGAAACATAATTCTTATTTAAATAACTTAATATATCGCCTGTAAGTAAATTAGATGCGATAACAGGATCAACTTTATCTATAACTTTTTCTAAGAATTCTACTAAATCTAATCTACTTATTATTGTTTTTAGATTATTAGAATTAATACCCAATGCTTCATATTTTTCTTTTAATTCATCAGCAAATACTGGCATATTAGCTTTTACATCATTAATCCAATCATCTGAAAGAATGACATAAGGAATATCAGGTTCAGGAAAATATCTATAATCATTTCCTGTTTCTTTTGTTCTCATTAATATAGTTGTCATTGTTTTGTCATCTAATCTTCTTGTTTCTTCATGTTCTATTATTTTACCACTATCAAGTATTTCACTTTGTCTTTTAATTTCATACTTAATAGCTTCACCAACGTTATTGATTGAACCAATGTTTTTAATTTCGATTTTAGTTCCAAATGGTGTTCCAGGTTTATGAAGTGATACGTTACAATCGCATCTCATTGAACCTTCTTCGATTTTTACATCTGAAATACCTAGATATAATAATATTTCTCTTAATTTTGTTAAATATTTAACAGCATCTTCAGGACTTCTCATATCTGGTTTAGATACTATTTCTATTAATGGTACTCCAGCTCTGTTGGCATTTAACATTGTACCTGTTTTACCATGAATACTTTTACATGTATCTTCTTCAATATGTAATCTTTCAATACCTATTTTCTTATCACCAATATCAATATATCCATCATATCCAATTGGAGTATCTTGTTGTGTTATTTGATATCCTTTTGGTAAGTCTGGATAGAAATAATTTTTTCTATCAAAATGCATTACTTTATTAATGTTACAATTTAAAGCAAGGGAAGCTTGTAAAGCCATTTCAATTACTTTTTTATTTAATACTGGTAGTACTCCAGGCATACCTAAATCTATTTCATTAACATAGATATTTGGATCACTCGCATATTCATTTTGACTATGTGAAAATACTTTTGAATTGCTTTTTAATTCAACGTGTACTTCTATTCCTATTACTACTTCGTACATTACTTATCACCTCTTGGATCTAAGTTTAAGTTTAATTCTTTTTCAATAAAACTTCCTAATTGATAGATAACTTCTTCTTTAAAATAGTTACCTATAATATGCATACCTACTGGTAGTCCAGATGAAAATCCTACTGGTAAAGACATAGCAGGTAATCCAGCCATGTTAACTGGAATTGTTAATAAATCATCTGTAAATGTTTTTAGTGCATCATTTTGAACTGTGCCAAATGGATACGCGACATTAGTATTAATTGGACCAATAATTAAATCATATTGTTTAAATACATTAACAAATTCGTCTGTTAATTTTTTTCTGACTATTAATGCTTTTCTATAATACTTATCTGCATTTTTACCACTTAAGATATATGAACCAATCATTAATCTTCGTTTTACTTCTCTACCAAAACCTTCATATCTTGTCATTTTATAAAGGCTTTCTATATCTTTATAATTTTTTGTTACATAGCCATATCTTATACCATCATATCTAGCTAAGTTAGATGATGCTTCACCTAGTGCGATTACTTGATATAAAGGTACTGCGTTTTCCACATACTTCATATCAATATAATCCACTGTTGCACCATTTTGTTTTAACATGTTAATAACATTTTCTATTTTTTCTCTTACTTTAACATCGATAGTCTCACTCATATAGAATTTAGGTACTGCAATTTTTAAACCTTTGATATCTTGACCTATTAGGTTAGTATAATCTTTTACCTCTTCATGACTAGATGTCATATCTTTGTCATCTTGACCAGCTATTACATTTAACATTAATGCATTTTCATATACATTTCTAGTCATTGGTCCTATTTGGTCTAATGATGACGCGAATGCAATTAATCCATAACGTGAAACTCTACCATATGTAGGTTTTAATCCTACTATACCACAGAATCCAGATGGTTGACGAATACTTCCACCTGTATCAGTTCCTAATGCGACGGGTACTAATCTAGCTGACACTGCAGCTGCAGAACCTGCTGATGACCCACCAGGAACCATTTCATTATTCCAAGGATTTAATGTGTTACCAAAATAACTAGTTTCACCAGTTGAACCCATGGCAAATTCATCCATATTAGTTTTACCTATAATAATCATGTGATTATCTTTTATTTTTCTTATTACTTCAGCATCATAAACAGGATTAAAATCATCTAATATATGTGAGGCTGCTGTAGTTCTTAATCCCTTAGTTACAATGTTATCTTTTATAGCTACTGGAATTCCAAATAATATATTATCTACTTGCTTGTCTTCTAATTCTAAAGCTTCTTTTATAGCTTGTTCTTTATTTAAAGTTATAAATGCGTTTAAATTACTTTTTTCTATTCTTTCAAATGCTTCATTTACTAAAT
>ODAI013900116.1_pt1 | contig 12616 bp, 13 predicted proteins | sample 1539321 | NCBI WGS metagenome assembly ODAI01 (sample SAMN02144231, study PRJEB22623) | gut metagenome | biome: sheep rumen | host: Ovis aries | place: New Zealand
AAGAATTATTAGAATGTAAAAAAAGAATAGAGAGGTCTGAAACTAATGTTAAGAGTAGCGGCATATTGCAGGGTTTCAACTGATAAGGATGACCAGAAAAATTCATTTGAAGGTCAGAAAAGCTACTTTGAAAGCTATATTAAATCTAAATCTGATTGGACTTTAGTAAAAATATACGCTGACGAAGGTATCAGTGGAACAAGCACAAATAAGCGTAAGGAATTTAATAACATGATAAGAGACGCTAAAAGTGGTAAGATTGACAGAATTATTACTAAAGAGGTTTCAAGATTTGCGAGAAATACGGTTGATACTCTGCAATATACCCGTGATTTAAAAGCGTTAAACGTGGGAGTATTATTTATAAACGATAATATATACACGCTTGACAGTGACGGTGAATTAAGACTTACCATTATGGCGAGTATAGCGCAGGAGGAAAGCAGAAAAACCTCCGAGCGTGTTAAATGGGGACAGAAACGGCGAATGGAACAAGGCGTTGTTTTTGGACGTAATATATTAGGATTTAATTTAAAGAATGGCACACTCACAATAAATGAGGAAGAAGCTAAATTAGTAAGACACATATTCAATAAATATTTAGAGGGTAAAGGCTTACATATTATCGCAAGAGAATTGCGCGAGGAAGGCTACAAGACCAAAACAGGTAAAGCCGAATGGACTAACAAAGCTATACGCACAATTCTTCAAAATGAAAAATATGTAGGCGACCTTATACAGAAAAAGACAATAACACCCGATTTTCTAACTCACAAGAAAAAATATAACAGAGGCGAAGAAGAAATGGTGATTATAAAAAACCACCACGAGCCTATTATAGACAGAGAAACCTTCGATATTGTACAAAATAAATTTAAGCAGAGGTCAGAGGAATACGAAAAAAATAAATCTAAGCACTCCAACAGATATGCCTTTTCGGGTAAAATCAAGTGCGGTTGCTGCGAAAGAAGATATGTAGCACATTTCAGAAACCGAAAGGACGGAAGTAAAAGAAAGCTGTGGTGTTGTTATAACAATGTAAAAAATGGTACCCGCCACGAGGTCAACGGTGAAATGGTAGGCTGTAACAATAAAGCAATCGGGAATGAGATTTTAGAAAGTCTTATAGTAAAATCGGTCAATGAGATAGAATATAACAAAAATGCTATTATAACAAAAATCACTAAGATAGTAACAGATGTAATAAATATGTTCAGAAACGAAAAGTATGATTTTGAAAAAACCGAACGAGAAATACAAAAAATAGAAGCTAAAAAATTGAAAAATCTTGACGCATTTTATGACAATCTGATAAGTTCATCCGACTGCAAGAAAATGACAGAGGAATATCAAAATCAAATCGACAAGCTGCAAGATGAAATCAATGCAGAGAGAGAAAAAGAAATTGCCGTTCAGGACAAGACCGCCATAATAAATGAAATATGCTCTACAATTACAAAACTTGTTCATTTTGAGGAATTTGACGACAGTATAGCTAAGGAGATTTTAGATAGGATTGTAGTAAACAGTAAATATGATATAGAGGTATATATTAAAGGCTTCAAGGGTAATGGATTTTTTTTTACAGGTGATGGGTATATTTTGGATAATAAATACCAATGTCAGTGAGCAGCCCTTTTGTCACCTTATCCGGCATCGTGTAGCGCTGGGAAAGGTAGCGCACCGATGCGGCAAGCTCACCGTTTGGACCGCCATACTGTGTGATAATCACATTTGCAAGACGCGGATTAACATTTTTTACCCTGACGGGGTACTCCAAGAATTTCTTATATTCAAACATTACTTATTCCCCTCCTTCTCCCACGGCCACGGATTATCAAGCCAGTTAAATTCATCCTGATCGGCGATTGTGCCTTGGGAAAGGGGGCCGAATTTATCCTCAAATTCTTTAACAAGCTTCTTCTTCGTATCGCAGAGCGACTTATACATTTTGAACGCCTTTTTATCGTCCTCGTGTGTATCAAGGTACAAAAGCATATCGTACGCAGCGAAATTGTTTTCCTGAATTTTCTTTAAAAGTTTTAAAGCCTCCTCACTCATCCGCGCGCACCTCCCCACTTTTTGCAAACCTTGCCGTACTCGGTTATATCCAAATCAAGCTCCGGGAAAATTGTTCCCTGGCATAGCGCTGTGCAGCTATCATACGTTTCCTCCATCATCTGCACCGGTACATAGCCGTAACCGACGCAGCCGCATTGAGGATACGCGCAGCTCGGAGCGCTGTATTTATCACTGAGCGCGGTAATCATTTCCATTTGCAGCATCTCCTTTTTATTTTCTAAGACGTTTCCGCCTCGGTTTATAATATGTATAATCGCTCATTTGGGTGCAAAAAAAACAGGTACCCGTTTAAGGTACCTGCTCATTCACTTTATTTTACTCACTCATACACTCATTAACCCACTCAATAAAGTTTGTATCAGACATTTCCTCGCCGTTTGCGCCGCGTTCTGCCTTGGTGTGTCCCTGACCCCAGACCATTTCAAAGTCAACGTCACTTCCATATGCCTTAAGGCCCAAAGCAAGGTTTACTTCTGTTGAAAGCGCCGTATCGCCCTGGTTTATGCCTGTGCGTATTCTGAAATACCTTGCGACATCAGCCGTCTTGTAGCCGTCATACATATCGTCAATATAATACATCGGTGTGTACATATTCACTCTGTAATTTACAAGGTTACCAAGCGCGTCCTTCTTTTCAAGGTCTGCCTTATATGCCGCCTCATATTCGGTATTTGCCAGAAGTCTTGACATCATCACATCAAAGTGCGCGCCATTGCCGTCGCCGTAGCCAAAGAGTACGTTCTCGCCTTGCGTAGCGTCAAGCGCGTCAAATGCACCTACACTCTTTGAAGCATTCTTGCAAGCCTTTACAAACGCTTCAACGCTTGTAATTGTCGCGGTATTAGTCTTTTCATCATACGAAATCCACGCGTCGTCACCGTTCAAATCAGCGATATATTCCTCCGCTGTCTGATACGTCTTGTCCTCTTCTGTTGTCTTTACGGTGTCGGTTGTTCTTGTTATACCGTCAAGCTCCTCAATCGGAACATTCGCATTATCACCGACCTGCGGCTTTTCACCATCCGCAAAATCGGGCATACCGCCGCCCATACCGCCGCGTCCGCCAAAACCGCCGAAGCCCTTTGACGCCTGCTTTGTATACGGGAAGGTTGTATCGGCAAGGAAGTTATTGAGCGAACGCTCAACCTCTGACTTAATATAGTCGTAATACGTTCCCTTTGTCCACTTGCCGTTCTCGTCCTGCTCCAAAAGAAGTACCGCTCCGTTTTCGTCCTTGAGCTGAATATCGTTTATATACATTGCAAACGCGTTTGCCAGACCGTCCGAAAGTGTCTGCATATCCTCGGTCAGATCGCTTCTTGTGCTGCCCATATTCCACTCATATGCCTCGTTGGCTATATCAAGGTTCGTAATCGGGCACCAGCACATTGAACCCTTGACATCATCCTTTTCATCCGCCGCGCCGATTGCGTTAAGATACGGCGTGTACAAATCGCTGTTGCCTGTCGCACCGATGAGCGCAGACTGCGCGCCGCCGCCCGACATACCGAATGAGAATATGCTGTCCTTATCACCCGCAATATCGTCGCCGTTAAAGCGGATATATCTTATCGCCGCCTTGAAGTCCGTCACGCCTGCCGGCGCGCCCTCGTTCCTGCCGCGTGCGCCGGGATAAACGTATACAAAACCGGCTTTAGTATACTGTGCCGAGGAGGAAACGTAAGCCGTAGGCGCGTTCATTGCGCTGTAGCCCGGTGTTTCAACAGGGATTACGATAGGCGCGGTTCCGGCAGTATAGCCGTTTACTATCGCCTCGTTATTCACCTCGCACGTAAATGTGCCGTCACCGTTGTCAGTAGCGTTCATATATGCCGCCGGTACGAAAATACCGAGCGTTTCATATGAAGCATCGGCAGGATTTGAGCAATACTGAATACCTATCTGCCAGTACGCGTCATCGTCAGCGTTATACTGCCATTTTGTGTTGTCGATTTTCGCAAGCTCGCTCATAGCCTTCTCTCCGTTAATCGTAATCGTTCTCGTTTCACCGTCCCACAAAACGTCTGCTCCGATATTTTCCGAAACAAAGCGCAGCGGTATAAATGTGCGGTCATCTGTTATTCTTGCCGGAACACCGAGCGTCTTTTCCTCGCCGTTTACCGTTGCCTTATCGGAGTCGATTACAAGTCCTATGAGCGTATCGCCACCGCTTACTGACACGGTTCTTGTGCTTTCCTCCCATGCAACATCAAGACCAAGGCTCTCCGCAATCGCGCGTATCGGGATAAGCGTGTAGTCATTCTCGATGTACGGCAAAACATTGTCATATTTTGTAAAGTCAAGCTGTGAGCCGTTTACAAAAACTGTTATGTCATCCGCCGCCATAACAGGCACAGCCGCCATTGCCGCAGTCATTGCAGCCGTTACGGATACGGCTGAAATTTTTCTCAAAACGTGTTTCATATCTTTCGTCCTTTCTTTGTTTGATATATACTATTATATAATACCCAAAAAAATATTTCAAATGTTTTTTAACAATTTAATTACATATATTGCAAAACTGTCGGAGTATGATAAAATGAATTTATACTATATTTGAAAGGAAATTTACATATGAAAGCTGTACTTGATACCCAAAATAAAAAGGGAAAAATCAGCAAATACATATACGGTCAGTTTGCGGAGCATTTGGGCCGCTGCATTTATGAGGGCGTGTATGTTGAGGATGACAGTATACCGAACAAAAACGGTATGCGCTGTGACGTTGTGAATGCGCTCAGAGAGCTTGAAATACCCGTTTTGCGCTGGCCGGGCGGGTGCTTTGCGGACGATTACCACTGGCGCGACGGCATAGGCGACAAGGAAAGCCGCCCGTATATGGTAAACACCAACTGGGGCGGCGTGGTTGAAAACAACCACTTCGGCACGCACGAGTTTTTTGAGCTTTGCGAGCAGCTTGGCACGGAGGCGTATATATGCGGCAACGTCGGCAGCGGCACTGTCCGCGAAATGCGCGACTGGGTTGAGTATATGACGTTTGACGGCAATTCTCCCCTTGCAAACGAGCGCCGCAAAAACGGACGTGATAAACCGTGGAAGCTAAAATTTTTCGGCATAGGCAACGAGGCTTGGGGCTGCGGCGGCGGTATGCGGCCGGAGTATTACTCTGACCTTTTCAGACAGTATAGCACGTATTTAAAGGACTACGGCGAGGAGCCACTTTATAAAATCGCCTGCGGCGCGGACAGGAAGGATACCAACTGGACTGACGTTGTAATGCAGAACGTCGGAAACAGAATGAAGGCTATTTCTCTGCACAATTATAGCTTTGAAATGAACTGGAACAACAAGGGCGACTCGGTTAATTTTGACGAAAACGCGTGGCAATGCAATATGGCGAGCGCGTATCTGATGAAGGAAACGATTGACGCGCACCGCGCCGTTATGGAAAAGAACGACCCCGACAATAAAATTGCCCTTATCGTTGACGAGTGGGGCAACTGGTTCAACGTTATGCCCGGCACAAACCCCGGATTTCTGTATCAGCAGAACACGATACGCGATGTTGTTTCGGGTATGATGATACTTCACATCTTCCATGAAAACAACGACCGCGTGTTTATGGCGAATATAGCGCAGATGATAAACGTTTTGCAGGCTATGATACTTACCGAGGGCGACAAAATGGTGCTCACACCGACATATCACCTGTTTAAGATGATGAAGCCGCATATGGACGGTGAAAGGCTCGCGCTTGAATATGACGAAAAGCTATATGACACACCGAACGGCAAGGCGGCAAAGATAAGTATGTCGGCTTCGGAAAAGAACGGCGTTATTACGATTTCCGCCTGCAACACAAGCGTAACCGAGGACGAGAAAATTGAGCTTAGCATAAACGCCGCCGTCACCTCGGCAAGCGCGCAGATAATAACCGGCGAAATGAACGACTGCAACACTTTTGACGAACCGGATAAGGTTAAGCCGATGGCTTGTGATGTAGGTCTTGCAGACGGTAAACTTACGTTTACGCTTCCTGCAAAGAGCGCGGTTGTTATTACGCTAAAGTAATGGCGAAGTGCAAAAGGTGTGGTATTAAAACCGTTTTATCTGAGGCGGATATTGAAAAAATGGTAAACGAGGTTAAGGCTATGCGCTCCGTACGGCTTGTAAGCAGCGAGGTGTATGCAGAGCGGTTTGGGGTATGCGGAGAATGCGAGAGCTTTCTGTACGGCTCGACCTGCTCGGTATGCGGCTGCGTTATGCAGGTACGCGCATTACTTGCGGACGGAAGATGTCCGAAAAAGAAATGGCATTAAAGTTATTTGACAGACATTTTATATGCGTTTTCTGCAAAGAGCGAAAACGCACAGGTGACGAGTACATAAAAACCGGCGACATCGGCATTTGTAAAGATTGCCGCAAGGCCGTCGGTGAAAACGCGCGTATGCAGCCGTTCCCCGGCAAGCGCGACACTGCGTTTCTCTTAACGCCGTTTGAATACAGGGAGCCTTTAAGAGGCGTTATACTTGATTATAAATTCAAAAACTGCCGTGCCTACGCGCCACTTCTCGGAGAGATGATGAAGGATTATCTGCTGTCGTTTGACATCTGGCAGGACGTAGATATGATAATCCCCGTACCGCTTCACGAAAAGCGTCTTAAAGAGCGCGGCTACAACCAGGCGGAGCTTTTGGCAAACTATGTAAGCGAATATACAAAAGTGCCGCTCAATACAGCGGCGCTCACAAGAGTGCGTAACACCAGACGTCAAAGCGGTCTTAAGGGTACGGACAGGATAACAAACGTAGCCGGCGCGTTTAAGTGCGGCGAAGATATGCGCGGCAAAACAATAGTCCTCCTTGACGACATCTACACCACCGGCAACACAATTCAATCGTGTGCCGCACCGCTAAAGGAAGCGGGCGCGTACAGGATTTGCGCCGTAACGCTCGCCAAGCATACATTTGAAAAAAATCCCGCTTCGATGTATTAAATAAAATTATCCGTTAAAAATAAGCATATATTACTTTTTAAGAGAGGATATGCTTATGAAACGAATATTTAACATTATAATTGCCGCTCTTTTGTGTACAGCCGTTATCGGCTCCACCGCCTACGCGGTATCGCGCATAGGTTCAAGCGGTCAGGAGGTCACAAACATTCAGACGCGGCTTAAACAGTGGGGCTATTATACAGGAAGTGTTGACGGCGTATACGGTCAAAAAACGGCTGACGCTGTCAAGGCATTCCAAAGAAGCAACGGTCTGACGGCCGATGGCATAGCCGGCGCGGCAACCCTGGAAAAAATCGGCTTGCCGACGGGCGGAAGCAGCAGCGGAGGCAGTTCGCAGGGCAGCAACTCGCGTGACGTGCAGCTATTGGCGCAGGCGATAAACGGCGAAGCGCGAGGTGAAAGCTACACGGGACAGGTTGCTGTAGGCGCGGTGATTTTGAACCGCGTGCGCCATTCGTCCTTCCCCAACACGATTGCGGGCGTTATCTATCAGCCGGGCGCATTTACGGCGGTGAGCGACGGTCAGATAAATCTCACGCCTCAAACCTCCTGCTACAACGCGGCGCGCGACGCGCTGAACGGCTGGGATCCCACGGGCGGCGCGATATACTACTACAACCCCGTAACCGCCACAAATCAGTGGATACGCTCGCGTCCGATTATAATAACAATCGGAAAGCACGTTTTCTGTAAATAAAAAACAAATAATTAAACCACAAAGGAGAAGAATATGAGAGCAAAATACATTGTACTGATAATTTTAATTATTGCCTTTATCGTTCTTGTGCTTATTGACCGCAAAATCAAGCTGAATAAGAAAAAAGAACAGCTTGAAGCACAAGCCGGAAAAGAAGAGGGAGAAATCAAAAGCGTTTCGGAATAAACCGAAACGCTTTTATTTTACATTTATTTAATTATTTTTCAAACAAAATACCCTTTTCCAATCTGTCACACGCGTCATAATAGCTTTCCGGTGTGCCTATATCTATTCTTACCGCGTCAAATACATATGCGTACACCGGTTTTTGATCCTTCAGCCACGGCACAAAGTGACCGGGAGCGTCGGGATTGTTGCCCTCTTCAAGGTACTTGTCAATAAGCGGAAGCGTGTCCTTCTTATAGAGATAGAACGGCGGAACACCCAGGTCTGACTTCGGATTTTCCGGCTTTTCCTCAAAGCTTATAACCTTACCGTCACTGTCAAGCTCCACAACACCCATTGAGTGCAAATCCTCTTTGTTCTCAATCGTATGTGCGCAAATCATATCCGCGTTTGTTTTCTTGTAACGCTCAGTAAAGTCTGTAAGCGGAAAACCGAAGATGTTATCGCTCGCCATAACGAGGATTTCATCATCAACCTTTTCCATATCAATGACATATTTAAGGTCGCCAATCGCGCCTAAGCGGTTTTCATTTGTGGTGGTGTGGTCGTTTAATACCTTCACCTTCTTAGCGCCCTTATATGCGTTCTCTGCCCAGTCCTCAAACTGCTTATAGAACTTTTCGTTTGTAACTATATATATTGTTTCTACCTCGGGAACCTCGTCAATCTTATCGGTCACCATTTCGAGGATAGTCTTATCGCCCAGCTTCAGAAGCGCCTTGGGCATATTATCAGTAAGCGGACGCAGTCTTGTAGCATAGCCCGCCGCCAAAAGTATACACTGCATATTTATTTCTCCTGCAAATTAAGGCCTGTATTACTTATTGTTTATCTTCTCAACAAGCGCGTTAATCTTGTTAACCGGATCGAGGAGTCTTGAAATCGTTTCATCGTGATTAAGGGTATCTATAAGAAGCGACATATACTTAGACATATCGACCTCGCAATACCAATCACGCGAGGCGAGATCGGGGTTTCTGTAAATAAGGTTCGTTGTGAACACCTTATCAATGACGCCCTCTTTATATGCTTCATCAAACACCTCAAGTCCGTTTACAAACAGACCGAATGAAGCGAAAACAAAAATTCTCTTTGCGCCCTGGCTCTTTAAGTTTCTGCCTACATCGATAACGCTCTCGCCGGAGGAAATCATATCGTCAACAATGATAACATCCTTACCGTTTACGTCGCGGCCGAGGTATTCATGAGCCTCAATCGGGTTTTTGCCGTTTACAATACGGGAATAATCGCGGCGCTTATAGAACATACCGAGATCAAGCTTCAGGACAGATGAATAGTACATACATCTCGCCATACCGCCCTCATCGGGTGAAATAACTATTGTATCAAACTTGTTAAGCGAAATATCGGGAACGTTTCTTGTTAAAGCCTTTATCATCTGATACGTTGCCTGAACATCATCAAAGCCGGCAAGCGGAATTGAGTTTGATATTCTCGGGTCGTGCGCGTCAAAGGTGATGATATTGCTGACGCCCATATGAACAAGCTCCTGCAGCATCATAGCGGCATCGAGTGACTCTCTGCCCTTTCTTCTGTGCTGTCTGCCCTCATAGAGCATCGTCATAATAACCGTCACGCGTCTTGCCTTGCCGCCCATAGCGGCTATGATACGCTTTAAATCCTGATAATGGTCGTCAGGGCTCATATGATTTTCCATACCGTACATATTATATGTCACACCGTAATTAAATACGTCGCAAATAATATATACATCATGACCTCTTACCGTTTCGTCAAGCATACACTTTGCTTCACCGGTTCCGAAACGCGGACACGTAACGTGCGTTACGTACGTTTCCTCGTTCTCCTCAGAACGGAAAGCCTTTAAGTAATAGTCGATTTTGGCTGTAATATCCTCGCAGCCTTTCATTCCTATGATGCTCAGCTTACCTACAACGGGAGCCGCCCCGTCGCTTATGAAATTGTTTGTCATTGAAATTTCTCCTTCTGTCACTTGTAGCTTTGAAAGGAACAGGGGTATTATATACCGCTTATTTCAAAGCTATGGCATTTGGCTCTTTTTAAATATACCATAGCTTGTATAATTTTTCAAGTGACAGGGCGAAATTATTTTAACGGAATTTCGACAAATTTTTACCACGCTTTTATAACTTTTTGTATAAATTTGTGCGTTCAAGCAAAAGATGAACTGCGAAAATCACGATTACGTGGACAGGAAACGCCACAAGATTTTTAATTATTCTTGCCGAAGCGAAGATTGTATACGCTTTCGCGTACATAACGGAGAGCCAGCAGGTGTTTAAAATGATGTTCACAAAAAGCGTTATAATAAACACCGCAACAATTATTCTCACAATCGTCCATTTGCCGTGAGCTTTATAAAGACAAAGCCCGTAAATAAGACCGCCGAGCATACCGGAGATTGTAAACCCGAAAAAGTACGCTCCGCCGCCGGGGTTTAAAACGTAGCCCAAAATATCGCCGAGACCGCCCACGAGCATAGCCGGAACCGGTCCTAACACCATTCCGGCCGCCGCTGTTGCGGCAAAGGTGAAGGTTATGCGGTTGTCCGGCGTAAAGAGCGGTATCTTCACAAGTCCCAAAACTGCGTAAAGCGCGAGAAGCATACCCGCGAGCGCCAGACGGCGCGTGTTTTTTAGCCCCTTCGCCGACTCTGCAAAATCAGTACCCATCGTTTTAAAAAAATTCCCCATAATAAAAACATCTCCTTAAAAATATTGGCAGCCAAACATTGCCAAAAAAAGAGATGCCTATAAATTGTGCAGAAAATATTCCTTTTCCAGCGGGATGCGGCATATGCACCGCAAGCAGCTTCCGAGCTGCTTTTCGTCAGAGTGACAACTCCCCGTTCACTCCGCACTTCACGCGCTTACGCCTACTCTGTGTTCGGTTGTGGGAACATTATACAACACATTTTTCTGTTTTGCAATAGAAATATGTAAATTGTTGTTTTTTTACTTTACAAATCATACTTCACGTTGTATAATGTTGATACCTATAACCTTTCTGGAGGGAAAACGAATGAAAGAGATATTAAAGGACATCGCCTCGGCGCACAGGATTGTCGTTAAGGTCGGTACGTCCACGCTCACATACGAACAGGGCGCGATGAATTTAAAACTTATAGACCGTCTTGCAATGGTGCTTTCCGACTTAAAGAACCGCGGCAAGGAGATTATTCTTGTTTCGTCGGGCGCGCAGGGAATTGCAATGGGCAAGCTGCACCTTGCTGAAAAGCCAAAGGACACGAAGGGCAAGCAGGCTATCGCCGCTGTCGGTCAGTGCGAGCTGATGTTTTTGTACGATAAGATGTTCGGCGACTACAATAACACCGTCGCGCAGGTGCTTGTTACGCGTGACGATATAGCGATACCGAAACGCAAGAGAAATATTCAGAATACAATCACCACCCTCCTCGAAATGGGAATTATTCCGATTATAAACGAAAACGACACAGTAAGCTATGATGAAATCGAAATTGGCGATAACGATACGCTTAGCGCAGTCGTAGCCGACCTTGTGGACGCGGATTTACTCGTCCTGTTCTCGGACATAGACGGTCTTTATGACGGCGACCCGCGCACAAACAAGGACGCAAAGCTGTTGCCGGTTGTTTTCGATATTGACTCAGTACGCGCTATGGCAGGCGGCGCGGGTACAAAACGCGGTACCGGCGGTATGGTAACCAAACTTGAAGCCGCCGAGCGCGCAACAAACGCAGGTATACATATGATAATCGCAAACGGCAATAACATCGACGGCATTTACGATATATTAGAAGGAAAGCTGATGGGAACACTGTTTGTTTCCAAAAATTTTAAAAAGGAAGATTGATGTAATGAATGAGCTTATAGAAAAGGGTACTCTTGCCCGTGACGCATCATACAAGCTGGTGAGCGTTTCCACCGTAACAAAGGACAACGCTCTTGAAGCAATCGCAGCCGCGCTTGTGGATAAGGCTGATGAAATAATAGAAGCAAACAAAATTGATATAGAAAACGCGAGAAATAACGGAACGCGCGAGGCTATGATTGACCGCTTAACGCTCACAAAGGAACGGATTGAAGGTATAGCCGAGGGCGTAAGACAGGTCAAAGCTCTTGCCGATCCTATCGGCGAGGTAACAAAAATGTGGAAGCGTCCGAACGGTCTTGAAATCGGTCAGAAGCGCGTACCGATGGGCGTTATCGCTATTATATATGAAGCGCGCCCGAACGTTACGGTTGACGCGGCAGCGCTTTGCCTGAAAACGTCAAACGCTTGCATACTCCGCGGCGGCAGCGAGGCGATAAACTCAAATAAGACGCTGATGAAGATAATGCAGGACGCGGCTTACGGCGCAGGCTTGCCGGTTGGAACGCTGAATATAATCGAGGACACCTCACGCGAAACGGCGACAGGTTTAATGAAACTAAACGGCTATGTCGATATGCTGATACCGCGCGGCGGCAAGGGGCTTATACGCTCGGTGGTTGAAAACGCGACCGTGCCGGTCGTTGAAACGGCGGCGGGTAACTGCCACGTTTACGTTGACGGCGAAGCCGATCTCGATATGGCTGAAAAAATTGTTTTAAACGCAAAGGTTCAGCGTCCGTCTGTATGTAATGCGGCGGAAACGCTTTTGGTTGACAAAAAAATTGCGGACGAATTTATACCGAGAATTTTTAAGG
>ODAI014108475.1_pt1 | contig 12616 bp, 15 predicted proteins | sample 1539321 | NCBI WGS metagenome assembly ODAI01 (sample SAMN02144231, study PRJEB22623) | gut metagenome | biome: sheep rumen | host: Ovis aries | place: New Zealand
GAGAAGGTCACGTATCACAGAATCCACCATGAATCAAAAATCTCAGAGCACAGCATCATCTTTTTTGACCTCTTGCTTTGGTTTACGGCACGCCCTACGCATCACCTTATCAACACTAAAAAAACACCGAAATCCCCCCCTTTTTCAAATGCTGAATTTCACCTCAATCCCTGTTTCATCGGATATAAGCACGACATCTATCATCGCTGCCGCTACATCGTACTTCTCCCGCACCGTCAGCTTATCCCACTGCTTCATAGGTTCTTCCAAAGGCTTTGTGTCGATTGCCTTACGCTTGCGGCACATAGTCTGCATTTTTTTATCAAGCTCCGACTTCTGCTCACTCAGCTTTTCACACTCAGCCGTATCGGTCTTGATACGCTCTTTCAGCTTGCCGATCTTCTCATCGAGCTTCGTGATCTTCTTTGCGATGTCAGCCATATCATCACCCCCAATCGTCTGGACTTCGGAAATCAATTTCCATACTCCAATTATAGCGCGCAACAAGGGGCTTTGTCTACTGGTATTGCGCACGAAGTTTTGTGTGCCGGATAGGTTTTCCGTTCGACAGATTGTTATGGGGAAAATCAAAAAGCTGTGGAGCGGAGTTTGCTCACACAGCTTGTAAATTTTCATTCTCTTTTGAAATTAAATATTTGTCGGTTGTTATATGTCCCTATTTAGCCATTCTTCCCTTAGAATTGCATACTGGTATTTATCACACCACCTATGATCTAATGCACTATTTCCTTGATACATCTTTACAAAATGTGCCTCTCTGCGCATTCCTATCTTTTCCATAATTCTATATGATCCTATATTCAGCGTGTTGCAATCAGCTATCACTCTTCTAAGTTTGAGAACATCAAAAGCAAGTCTCAATAAAGTATTTCCTATTTCAGTTCCATATCCCTGCTTCCAATAGTTACGATGCAATTCCCAAGCTAATCCAGCAGGATCTTTGTCTGTAAAATACAGTTCGCAGGACCCGATCAGTTCGCTGGTGTCTTTCAGTTCAACAGCATATCTGAAATTGACACACGGATTTTCTTCGGCACATTTTATAGCCCAATCAAGATAATCGTGAGCTTCTTTTTCATTTTTAGGCTCACTTGAGCGATATTTCATATTTTCAAGACTGCTCAGCCAATCATATACAATTGGAAAATCACTTTGTCTGAATTTTCTGAAAAGAAGTCTTTCTGAATATAACTCGATATATTGCAATTGAAACATCTCCTACTTTGGATACACACAAGCAAGCCAAGTGCTTATTCTCACTTCACCATTATATCACACCACATCCGAAAAAGCAATACCCACTTTCAGTAATTTTCCTGATAACTACATATATGTAAAGTCCAGGCTGTCATCGCACCGCAGATAAGTGTGCCTGCACCAGCTGTTCCGACAAGCGCCTTTTTAAGATCCGTATTCAGATCTGTACACATCAGTGCTGCTGTTCCTGCACCTAAAATCGCTGTTCCTGCGGTAAATGCCGTTATCATTACGTTTGGTACCCAATTCTTGTAATTTGCACTCATTGATTGCACTCCTTTACCATTTATATTTTATTACTATGATCATTTTTGTTATATATTTCACGATATATCGTATGATACATCATAATTCCAAGCCATATCAGCATACTCTCGCTCATCAGACCATTTGTAAATCCAAGCCGGAATGCACTATCCGACATGAACAGCGTAACACATTTCAACACAGCAAAGATCAGCAGCACATTGGTGAAAGCCATCCATTTTGGAAATACAGTTTTTCCTGTGATCTGGAGATAAAACCAATAGATAAAAACCGGCAGCATTATACCCTCTGTAACCAGAATCATCCAGGAAAGCTGTGAAAACAATCCCTCACAGACCGGGAGTGCCAGTTCTGCAAAGCCATTTCTATTCATCCACGAAAACAGTGTCAGAATAGTAATATAGAATAGATGCAGAGCGATCCACGGTGTCATCCCAAAAGCGTTAAGATAGTGATAGATTTTCCTTTCTTTCTCATTTTTAATGAAAGACTGCACTGAAAACAAGGCGATCCCATACAGGATAATTCCAGGAAAAGCCAGTGCCATCGCCAGATCATACCGCCATTGTGCGATCAATGCTGTGCCTTCCGTTAGCCAGAAAATATCTCCGGAATGCGATGTATCACCGTACATCATCAGCCAGTCACCGCTGCCATAGCACAGACAGCCGAGTATACCGCAGAGGAATGCGGCTTTTTGTTTTCATAGTTCTGCTCCATCCAATCATTTTTTGGCACATTTTTTTATCCAAGCAGCGCACCGATTCCCGCAACAATCAATCCTGTCAGCGGACAGAACAGGAACGTCCAGAAGATACCGTGTTCCGGTATTGCGAGCTTTTTCCATTCCTTCCATTCCCATCCGGGATGATTTTCAGCGCCCTTTATCAGTCCTTTGTCTTTAACGTAGATGCGTCCGAGAACATCATTTCAATGTATCCCGTCCAAAACAGATCCCAAAAATCTCTGACACCGACAAGATGCGCGCTGAGCGCCATATACATAAACATAAGCAGATAAAGCGGATACAGGACCAGGTGCATTACACGGAGTTCTTTTCTTTTAACATACGGCTTTGCTGCTTTTTTGATACCTTTCGGGAACATCATTGCATAAGCCTGCGGCACGACAAAGAAAAACAGTCCGCATTGAACAGTATACTCAGGACAATTCCGTCCAGAATCGTTCTTGACAGGTTCATAGCGACCTCCTATAGTTTTGAAGCACATGACCGTAACCCACACCGAAATACAGCCATTTCAATAAGTATAACAGGGATATTCATATCAGTTCACACCCACCTTGCTGTACATCAGATCATAGATCTTGCAGCCTGCTGCCGTCCGTGTCTGCACCAGCTTCATGCCCAGATGCGCATAACGGTCGCATTTTCCCTTTGCGTCGGTATCCAGTATGCAGGGACAGCCGTTCTTATCCGCAATTTTATAGGCAAACTCCATCAGCTTGCGCATATAGCCCTGCCCCTGATACTTCTCTGTCACGATCAGCATTTCAACTTTGACATAGGGCTTTTTCTGCTTTTTCATCTGAATTTCAAGCGGCTTTTTATCGCAGCCGCTGTTTGCCTGTTTCAGAAATGAAAACAGTTTACCCCAGCCGCCGAGCGCATTTTTCATCCTTACTGACATTCTGATGATACTGCCAAATCCCGGATGATTGCCTTTCGTATCTGTTATGAGGATATATCCCTCGCCATTGTCAGTGCTGTAAAATGTTCCGCTTTCGATGCCTGCAATGACAAATGATTTCATGTATTCGGTCATTGCCGCTTTTGAGGGAAAGAACGGCTTCAATCCGCCTTCTCCGGGTTCATAAGGATAATCCCAGAACGATGCACCGATCTGGGCAGATATTTCATCTATTTTCTCTTTTGATAATGAGCGTACCTTTTTCAATACTTTGACCTCCATTCAAGAATCGGTTAGTTATAACAAACTTGCATTTTTATTATAACGTATAATGGGCTCAATGTCCAACGAATTATATTAACTTTTTCGTTTTATATGTTTTTTCTTTCGGTATTACGTTTTTTGCAAAACTTCCGTGAGATCATATAATTGACTTCTACCAGTATTTTCAGGGGCAGATTCCGCACTTCCGCACATTTCAGAAATCTACCAGTTTTATTGACAAACTAAAGGGGCTGTTGCAGCCCCTTTTTATCTTTGAAATTTTGAATTAGTGTGTTTATTTAAGAGTATGTACCACATTCACAAAATTAATCCGAAAAATTCAAATTATTTGCTCTTGAAAAACTGTTACGGTTGAAGTATAATACTGTTAATGCATTATTTACAAATAAAAGGACTGATACGATTATGAAAAAAAGAATTATAAGCGGACTGGCGGCACTTGCAATTGTGCTTTCGGGCAGTGGCTCGGTCGTTGGGAACGTGGTCGATTTGCAGTTTGATATTGCGGCAAGCGCCGAAAGCGTTGCAAGCGGCACCTGCGGTGAAAATCTGACCTGGAGCCTTGATAACGAAGGCACACTTACGATCCGCGGTACGGGAGAAATGAATAATTATGTCCATTCTTATGATTCAGATATCGGGAAGGGTTACAGCAAATCCATAAAAAGAGTTGTTATTGAAGAAGGTGTTACAAGCATCGGAAACAACGCATTTACTACCTATTGTAACGGCATTACAGATGTAACCATCCCGGAGGGTGTTACGAGCATTGGAGCTAATGCGTTTGAACTTTGCCGTCTGACAAGCATAAACCTCCCCGACAGTGTCACAAGCATCGGAGATTTTGCGTTTGCAGACTGCACTAAGCTTAAAAGCGTAACTATTCCCCGCAATGTTTCGAGCATTGGTAAGAATGTATTCAAGTCGTGGTTTGATTCCGCTCTTGAAAGCATAAATGTTGATCCCGACAACAGTTACTATTCCTCGGTAGACGGTGTTATGTATAATAAGGACATGACAAAACTCGTGGCTTTCCCGTGCGGCAAAACAAGCGTAACGTTGCCTGACACTCTCACGAGTATAGATGAAAATGCATTTTACGAATTTGAAAAGCTTGAAAGCGTGATTATCCCGAACGGCGTTAAAAGTATAGGTGAATCCGCTTTTGAGGGCTGCAGAAAGCTCAAAAGCATAACAATCCCGGAAAGCGTTGAGAGCATTGGAAAGAATGCGTTTTATGACTGCACCGCTATGACAAGCGCGACTCTGCCGAAGAGTAATATAAAAATTGGCGAATACGCTATCGGTTACTACTATTATATGCCCGATGAATGGAACTGGTGGTCCCCTGACCCACCTGACGGTCCTCGTGTGAACCAAAACTTCAAGATATACTGCTATGAAGGCACAAGCGGCGAACAGTACGCGAAAAATAACAAGATCGCCTATGAACTGCGCGAAGATATCGGACCTGCCAATCCCGTTGTTACATACACCCCGGGCGACGGCTGTGTCACACTCAAGTGGAAAGCTGTAAAAGACGCTGAAAAATACGCTGTCGCAGTCGAGGTCGATGGCGAATGGACTATTGTTGAAAATACTTCCGATACTTCCTTTGTGCTTAGAAATCTGAAACCGGGCGTGAATTACAGTGTTGCCGTGTTATCAATGTTTGACAGCGAGTGGTACGTCAATTACTCGAACATGATAACCGTCACACCGTATGAGAAAACACCCGTGTACCCGATCGTTACCAACACCGAATACAACGAAAAATATAACCAGTTCAGAATCCACTGGTCGGAGGTCGAGGATGCGGAAAAGTACGGCGTAGCCGTATACATCAAAGGCAAGTGGAAGATCGCAGATCAGAATATCCCCGCAACAAAGACCTCATTCACCTCGCCCAAACTCACACCGGGACACCAATACAAGGTAGCAGTCTGCGCCAAGGTTAACGGCAATTGGCAAACCGACAAGATCAACAGCAGAGCTGTAACAGTTACTATAGTAAAGGGAACGACGTTATTAAAAGGTGATGTTAACGGTGATGGAGAGATAACTGTTACCGACGTTACTAAGGTTGCAGCTCATATTAAAGGCAAGAAGCTGCTGAGCGATGATGAAAAGTTACGTGTTGATGTTAACGGCGATGGAATTATAAATATTACTGATATTTCAAAAATAGTAGCTCATATAAAAGGAGAAAAATTACTGAGTTGACGATAAATCCAATATAGGGGCTGTTGCAGCCCCAAACAAAGAAAAAGAGCCTGGCACAGACCTGAATGATATAATCCCCTTAGAGTAGACACACGAAAAAACAAAAATCGTGTAAAACTCTAGGGGGTTATTTTATGTCACGAAGAAAACTGACAGATGAAGAAAGAATTCAAGCAGTGCAAGAATATCTTTCAGGAAAAGGAAGCTATGCATCAATAGCCAAGAAATATGGGGTTACAAAAGAAACGTTTAGACAAGCCTAATCAAAAGTGGCTTACAGATGTAACTGAGTTCAAATACTACGTTGGTCCGATAATCAAAAAGATCTATCTCAGTGCTATTATCGATCTTTATGACAGACGTATAGTGTCATACAAAATATGTGACAGCAACAACAATGACCTTGTATTCTCAACATTTGATGAAGCTGTAGCACTTAATCCGGATGCTCATCCGATATTCCACAGTGACAGAGGTTTTCAATATACCAGCAAAGCATTTCATCAGGAACTCATTGATGCCGGAATGATACAAAGTATGTCCAGAGTTGGAAGATGAATTGATAACGGACCGATGGAAGGCTGGTGTGGCATGCTGAAATCAGAGATGTACTATCTGCGGAAGTTCACATCCAGAGAAGAACTGATAAAAGCGATCGAAGAATACATAACATACTACAACACAAAGCGTTATCAGATAAAACTAAACTGCATGACACTGATGGAATACCATGAGGCATATGCAGCATAATTCAGTCATACAAAACAAACAGCAGCCTGCACAATTAGTACAGACTGCTATTGGTTAATACATAGAATTCTTTTGTTTTTTACACTGTCTACTTGACAGAGGGTGCTACAGTTGCAACAGCCTCTTACAATCAATTATCCGTTAGTTACTGCCGGTGATGTTCTTTTCTGCAGTGCTGTGCTGTTATATCGTGCCTTGCTTACGACTATCGTGAGAAGTGCCATGACAACTGCAAATGCGGCTTCTATGAGCATATACTGCATCAACTTAGCGCTGTCAAAAGCCTCCGTGCCGTCCAGTATCATATTAGCTTTGATATACCAGAAGGCAGGCATAAAGCGTGCCACTGACAGTACGCCTGCTCCGAGAAGCTCCTGCTCCACGAAAACTCCACACATGAAGCTCGTGCCGAGACTGATAGCCTGATTTATGAAGTTTACTATATCAATGTTGCTCACAAATGCCGAAAGGAATACTGTTATCGAGCCTGACACCATTGCATAGATAAAGCTGTTTAGCACTGCAAACCACGCCCTTCCCTTGTACACACCTCCGTAGAGTATCATTCCTGCTATGACAAAGACGAGCCATACACCGATAACGAATACTGCACTTCCGAGGAGCACCTGCTTTGTGTAGGATGATGAATCAAGGCTTGAACAGTTTGTACGGAAACGTATCTCCTTCCTGTTCATTGCCATGAGCACGGGGCAGAGAGTGCCGATAACTGCCGCAATGAGAACATACGGCATATAACGGTAGTAGCTTGCAAAATCACGGGGATAGTCCTCATTCTCCTCGCCTGTGAAGCTTATAACTTTCACATCCGCCTCCGCTTTAAGAGCCTCCTTCGCTTTCTCAGATGCGTTCAGAGCATCCTCGCCGCCTGCAACGTAAGCTGAAACGGACGAAAAGTAGCTGTTGATGTCCTGTTCGAGAAGCATAGAATTAGAGCTCTCATGCATATGCCTTGAATCTATGATGCCTTCCGTCTCGCCCTTTGCAAGTCGGTCAGCAAAGCCCTTGTTGATACTGATAACACGGTCAACTGTCATATAAAACAGGGAATCCATTATGACTTCCTCGTCGTTTTTCAGTTCCTTGATGGTGTACTTTCCGGCGAGGTAATCCGCAAACTCACGGCTTTCGGGAGTAGAGTCTTCATCGAATATGCATATTGCGATGTTTGATCGGCTTTCCTTGATGAACATTTCCTTTGTTGAGCCCGAATTTGATGCATTCAGTGCCATAGGGACCGCTATACCGAGGAATATTCCCACATAGAGCATTGCATATCTTATTCTCTTTTTCAGCACCTTCATGAAAACCTTAAAGATCTGCATACTTCTTCCTCCTTGTAACGATAATGCCTGCGGCTGTGCAAACAGCGGTTATTATAAGCATTGTTGTTATCCTTGAAATGAAGCGTGAGTAATCGCTGTACATATTCAGGCTGAACAGCGAATCAGCTACTACAGTTGCAGGATTTATCTTGTTGAACCATGGCATATGCTCTGCGATTATTCCTTTCATCTGTCCCATCATAAGGCCGCTGAGGAAGCATGAGAACATCGATACTGCCATGACTATACCCGTTTTAGCCTCAAAGCTGAAACGGTTCACTGCTCCGAAGAAGAAGCCGAACGAAACACCCAGAATTCCTCCCAGTATCGCCGCCACGTACACCAGGGGCAGTCTGTCGCCGAAATCTATCTTCAGCACGAAATGCGTGAACGTAACACAAAGTATCATACAAGCCGACTGCATTATAATACTTCCTGTAAGGTCAGCAAGCAGTGACACGGATTTAGGTGTGGATGAACAGTTCTTTCTTGCACCGAATGCTGAGAGATTGGCCTGATTTTTCAGTGATACATTAAGTCCTGTTACAGAACCATACATGGCTACCATTGCGATAAGATTGTAGAAATACTGCACATAGATATCAGGGTCGCCGTGTGACATGGGGATATCCTTGCAGGCTGAGACTTCCTCTGAAAGCTTATCAACGACCGACTGTATCTTTGAAGGATCTTTTTCAGCGGTATCCTTAATTATCTTCTCGTTGATACTGTACTGCTCAACAAAAGTTTTCAGTATCACCTGATCCATTTTCTGCTCGGTCACTGATAGTGAAAGCTTATCGTCCACAAAGATTATACCGCTCACCTTGCCGTCTTTCAGAAGCTTCATCGCACTGTCCTTGTCAGTATACTCGACATCCAGAAGCGGCTCGTCATCTTCTCCGAGCGAATCTATGACCTGACGGAAGACAGGATTTTCCGATGTTTCAACTACTGCTGTGGGGATAGACTTGAAAAGCACATCATTCTCATAAACATTGCCGAATGCCACTTTGAAAAGAGTTCCCAGCAGCATTGGAAAAAGCATCAGCCAGAAAAGAAAACTTTTTACCCTGAAGCCCGATAGCAGATAGTATCTGAGATTATGTAAAAACATATTAATCCTCCTTGTCTCTGAGGGCCTTACCTGTTATTTCAAGGAATACATCATTAAGCGTGGGAAGCTCACTGTAAACTCTTCCGAAAGCGATATCGTGCTTCTGAAGCACATCGAGGATGCGTATGAGATTATGCTTGCCGCCCGAGCAGTACACTGTCAGCTTTTCGCCGTCGTGGTCTGCCTGATATACGTGAGGAAGAGCCGCTATCGCTTTGATAATATCCTCGGATATCTCGATTATTTCTATATTGACAGTCTCGGTATTGCGTATCATGCGCTTCAGCTCGTCCTTAGTGCCTTCAGCAATTTTTCGTCCCTTGTCCATGATAGCTATGCGTGTGCATATCTGCTCTACCTCCTCCATGTAATGAGAGGTGTATATGATAGTTGCACCCTGCTTATTGAGCTTCTGTATGCCTTCGAGGATATTGTTTCTGCTCTGCGGGTCAACAGCTACCGTAGGCTCGTCAAGTATTATAAGCTTAGGTTTGTGAGCTATACCGCAGGCTATATTCAATCGTCTGAGAAGACCTCCCGAAAGCTTTTTCGGATAGAACTTTCTGAAATCCTCAAGTCCTACGAATTTTACAGCATCCTCAACGCATTTTCTTCGCTCTTCCTTGTCTTTGATATAAAGGCCGCAGAAGTAATCGATATTCTCGCTGACTGTCAGTTCCTCATATACTGCAACATTCTGCATGATAACGCCTATATCCTTTTTTATGTCATAGGCAGTGGGAGTCATCTCCTTGCCGAAAACTTCAATATCGCCTTTATCAAATGCAAGAAGCGAAAGCAGACAGTTTATGGTAGTGGTCTTGCCTGAGCCATTAGGGCCGAGAAGGCCGAATATCTCCCCCTCTTTTATATCAAGGCTGAAATGGTCGAGAGCAATAAGCTCGCCGTATCTTTTTACAAGGTTATTTATCTTTACAACTGTGTTTGCCATATTGTTGTACCTCCTTTGGTTTATGTATCCATTATACACCATGAAATAAAAATGCGGTAGTGTCCGCAGTCAGTATTTTCATATGACATTTGTCATGAACAACATCACGGTACCTGCACTTGAAAGAATCAGCGTCATGTGATATAATGTTATTATTCATTTTATTCAGGAGGTATAAAGTATGAGCAGACTTATAGACAAAAGCGTGATACTCCTTCTCTGCCTGCTGGCACTGGGACTTTCCGGGAATATCGCCGCTCCAGTTGCGGCTCTGCTTATCGCTACAGCAGGTTCTTCACTGGTACAGCTGTTCTCCGGCACTAAAAAAGCGGTGGCTTTCATTCTCATCTGCACAGCAATGTGCGGCTTCATCCCATCCGTATTCTGCACTGTTCCCCTTATGCTCTACGATGCACTTTATGAGAAAAAATGGTGGGCTGTCCTCCCTGCTTCCCTTGTACTCACTTCTTCAGCAAGCCTGACTCCATATCAGTACATGATAACTACCGCAGGGATACTCATAGCTGTTATAATATACCGCAGGATATCGGGCTTCGAGCAGAATCTTCAGAAAGTCACAGAACTGCGTGACAAGGTGAAAGAACAGAACGTGCTGCTCTCCGAGCGAAACAAGCGCCTTACAGAGGCTCAGGATAACGAGATACGAATGGCTACCATCAGCGAGCGAAACAGGATAGCAAGAGAGATTCACGATAACGTGGGACATATGCTGACACGCTCTCTGCTTCAGGCAGGTGCACTCATGATAGTCAACAAGGACGAGAACATGAAAGAGCCGTTATCAAGCCTTAAAGATACCCTCGACAGCGCTATGACAAGCATCCGTGAAAGCGTACACGGTCTGCATGACGAATCCGTTGACCTGAAAAAAATTCTTGATGACTGCCTCAGCAGTGCGAATGATAAATTCCGTACAGACCTTGACTTTGACGTACAAAATGATATCCCCGGAAAGCTGAAATTCTGCTTTGCAGGTATAGTCAAGGAAGCAGTATCAAATGCGCTGAAACATTCTAACGGCGACAGGCTTCATGTGATACTCCGTGAACACCCCGCATTCTATCAGCTCCTTATCGAGGATAACGGCAGTTGCGGAAAAATAAAAGAAAGCGGCATCGGCCTGAGGAATATGGAGGACCGTGCCGCTTCCGTAAACGGAAATATAAGTTTCACTCCCTCAGATAAAGGATTCCGCATTTTTATGTCAGTGCCGAAAGATGACAGAAAGGAAAGATAAATATGATTATCGCAGTAATTGATGATGACAACCTGGTGGCGCTTTCGCTGAAAACTATTCTTGAAAGCACAGGCAAAATAAAAGTTGCGGCTATGGGTTCAAGCGGAAGTGATGCCATTGATATTTATAAGAACATCCGCCCCGATGTTATGCTGATGGATATACGCATGGAAGGTATGACGGGACTTGAAGCAGGGGAACAGATACTCCGTGACTTTCCCGACGCAAAGATACTGTACCTCACCACTTTCTCAGACGATGAATATATTGTCAAGGCGTTGAATATCGGTGCAAAGGGTTACATCCTCAAACAGGACTTTGAAGGCATCGCTCCTGCCCTTGAAGCTGTAATGGGCGGACAAAGCGTTTTCGGCGACAAGATAGTAACAAAACTGCCTGAGCTGATGAAGCCGAAGTCAGATTTCAACTACGACTCATATGGTATCAGCGAAAAAGAAAAGGAGATCCTCGAACTTGTAGCAGAAGGCAAAAGCAATAAGGAGATCTCCGCCGAGCTTTTCCTCAGCGAAGGAACGGTCCGCAATTATATAAGTTCCCTTCTGGATAAACTCTCTCTCCGTGACCGAACACAGTTAGCCGTGTTCTACTATACCGATATAAAAAATGCCTGATCGCTTACCATGAGCGTGTTTCGGGACTTGTCTGCCGTTGCCGTGAAACCTGTTGTATCGATAACATCCTGAAAAACCTCTTAATGACCACTAAGGGATACTAATGCCGAATAGCGTCACTTATAGCATATTTCCGGTTGCTGCGCAAGTTGTGCGGTGTTGCCTTAAAAGGGGCTGTTGCTTTACGCAACGGCTCTTGTTTTTTTAAGATAAGTAACCATTTTACAGAAATCGTTACCTAAGTAACCACTCATAAGAAACTGCCCGTTGTAATTTTAGGAATTATCTGCTAAAATAGAATTAACGGAACGACAGTTACCTAAAACGCAAGGAGGAACTACTATGATCACTATCGTTATTTTCTTTTCAAGAGCCGATGAGAACTATTTCGGCGGTTCGATGAAGTATGTGGAGGTCGGCAACACCGAGATTGCAGTCGGACATATCACAGAACTGACAGGCTTTGACAGCTTCAAGCTCGAAATGGTGCAGCCATATTCCGCAAACTACATGACCTGCATCGACGAAGCAAAGGCACATCTAAGAGAGAACGCTCGTCCCGAGCTGAAAGAAATACCCGATATTTCAGGTTATGATAACATCATTCTTGCTTATCCGAACTACTGGGGTACTGCTCCGATGGCAGTGTTCACATTCCTCGATAATGCTGATCTTTCGGGCAAAACGATCTATCCGCTTTGCACCAATGAAGGCAGCGGACTCGGAAAGAGCGTTTCGGATATAAAGAAGTACACAAACGTCGGTGAGGGACTTTCCCTTTCCGGAAGCGGAGTTAAAAATGCAAAGCCCATGATCGAAAAGTGGCTGAAAAATAACGGACTTATCTGAGGAGGTATTACTA
>ODAI010532798.1_pt1 | contig 12615 bp, 8 predicted proteins | sample 1539321 | NCBI WGS metagenome assembly ODAI01 (sample SAMN02144231, study PRJEB22623) | gut metagenome | biome: sheep rumen | host: Ovis aries | place: New Zealand
CGCAGAATCTCGGGCGTCTCCTTGTAGTACTCGCGACGCTCTGAGTGACCCAGGATGACGTACTGTGCACCTGTCGACTTCACCATCTCGGCGCTCACCTCACCAGTGAAGGCTCCCTTCTCCTTGTCGGCGCAGTTCTCGGCACCCAGTCCGATGATGTCTTGGTCGAGGAACTGTGCGATGCTGGCCAGATGGATAAATGGTGTGCAGATGACAACGCCGCAGTTGGGCTTGTCAGCCTTGAGTGTCTCGTTGAGCTCCTTTGCCAGAGCGATACCATCCTGGAGATTCATGTTCATCTTCCAGTTACCTGCTACAATTTTCTTTCTCATAATGTCTTTTACTTTTAAAATTAAATATTGCAAATTATTCACTATTTACTTTTTTCCTCCTCACCCATTGAGTCCACGCCCACAAGCGGTCTGCGATGGTCAGGGCCATCAGTGGGAGTACGAACCATACGAGCAGCTTGGCTATCTTGCCTGGTACGCTGTCTTCTGGGATCTTGCCCAGCTCACTCTCTTCCAGCTTCTTGCTGAGCTGTGCCTCATCGGGTAGCGCGTTATGGCTCCACTTGCGGATGATGGTGCCTTGCTTCAGGAGTAACAATCCTGGATTGCTGCGGATGACAGTCTTGAGCGTCGTCTCGTCAGCCTGATAAAAGGGGTATTCTGCCCCTGTTATGTCTTGCCAGCGACTGATGGCACGCTTGGTACTGGCCGTCAGACAGCCAAAGTCGTAGCCGTTCTCCTGACAGTATTCGTACAACTGGTTGATAAGGCCGAATTGGGAGTCGTCGGCCTGTTCCAGATGCGGCGATATGAGCAGGAAGGTGTATCCTGCCTTGCTGAGTATGGTGTCGGTGATGTCGTCGCCCTCTTCCGTCAGGATTGAGAAGTCGTGTATCGGCGGCACGTAGCCCTCGGCAGTCTGCACAGTCCTGGAGTCTACGAACGTCCAGGTGGAATCGGGATAGTTCTCTGCAGTGAACTCCCTTTGCTGCCCGTCCTTCTCGAGTATGAAGGTAGTCTCAAACTGCGGCTGTTGTGCCCCTTCGGGAATGGTCATCCCCTCCTTGATATTGGCTCCCACGTGATAGGGGCGGAAGTCGAACATCGGTAGGTTGTAGAGGCAATACCCCTCAATGAAGAGAATGAACAGCACGGAATAGTTGAATACGATCCACTGATTGTTCCTGCCAATCATCCGCATCATGTCGAGTGGTTTCCAGCTGACGATGGCTGCCGCTGCAAGCAGTGCCACGTTTTTCCAGAAAGTCTGCCAGTTGCTCAGCACCAGTGCGTCGCCGAAGCATCCGCAGTCGCTGATAGGATTGGCCAACGCGAGCCACAGCGTGAGCAGCGTCATCACTATCATGATGGCCAGCGTGAATCGTGTAACCAGCCGTCGGCGTATGGCGAAGAGCAGACAGATGCCCAACACGAATTCTACCGCCGACTGCAGCACTGACGCCGACAGCGTCACGAAGTCGGGCACCATAGCTCCCAGGTGCATTGCTTCGAGATAGTCGTTGATCTTGTACTGCGTGCCCAACGGGTCTACGGCCTTGACGAATCCCGAGAGGATGAAGACCACAGCCAGCAGGAAACGGGCGATATTTACTACGACCTTTCTCACTCAGTCAGTTTTATTACTCCAAAGACCGCGTAGTTGATGATATCCATATAGTTGGCGTCGATACCCTCTGAGACGAGTGTCTCGCCCTCCAGGTTCTCGATCTCCTTGATACGTTCAATCTTCGTCAGGATAAAGTCTGTGTACGAGCTGACGCGCATCCCTCGCCAGGCCTCGTCGTAGTCGTGGTTCTTGCGTTTCATCAGTTCCAGAGCCTCGCGGGCGTACTGGTCGTAGAGCACCATTGCCTCCTTGTTGCTGATGTCCACAGTGTCGGCAAACCCCTTGTTCAGTTGGATGAGACCCACGATGCCGTAGTTGATCAGGGCGATGAATTCGGGCCTGATGCCTTCGCCCACCATACTCTCTTTTTTGATCTCCAGCGAGCGGATGCGCTTGGCCTTGATGAAGAGCTGGTCGGTAAGAGCCGATGGACGCAGGATGCGCCACGAGGCTTTGTAGTCGTGGAGTTTTTTCTCAAACAGGGCGCGGCATTCTCCCATCGCCTGCTCAAACTGGGTGTTTGTCTGTTCAAACTTATCCGTCATGGTTGTTTTACCTCTTTTTGCTTCTTGTGGATATAGCGTATCTTGCCGCCGAGCACCTCGCATTGGGTGCGCAGCGAATCACGCTTCATCCGTGTACGGGTGAGCATCGTCAGTTCCTCTGGCGTTGCCCTTAGGGCAGCCTTGTCACGGTCCACCTTCTCCTGCTGATAGTTCAGGTCGTGCTGTACCAGTTGCAGCAGGCTGTCGGCGATGGCCAGTTCCTCCTGGGCTTTCTTCAGCTCCACGTCCTGATAGAGTTTCAAAGCCTTTCTGCGGGTCTCGATGGCGTTGGGATACACCTGGCGCAGCGAGTCGATAGTTCGCAGAGCCTCGTCGTAGGCGCCGCGCTCATAATTGGCGTTGGCCTCCTCGAGCAGTGACTCGGCCTGAATCTGGCTGTTGTCATTCTTACAGCCAGTGAGCAACAGCGTGGTAGCCGTCAGCAGCAAAACGATTCTCTTCATCGTACCTTTTTTATTTAATTCGGGTGCAAAGTTACAAAAATAGTGAGATATATAAAAGGAAATTCCGATTTTTTGTTTAATTTTGCACCCAAAAATCAGAAAAAAGTATATGAAACTCTATAGCGACGATGAGTTAGCAGAGATATTAGACCTGGAGATTTTCCATCAGATCAGTCAGGCAGCCGACCATCTTGGCGTGGAATGCTATGTAGTGGGAGGCTATGTGCGCGACATTTTCCTCGAGCGTCCGTCCAACGATATCGATGTGGTAGTAGTTGGCAGCGGTATCAGTGTGGCTGAGGAACTCAAGCGCATGCTTGGCCGCAAGGCTCATCTGAGTGTGTTCAAGAACTTCGGCACGGCACAGGTGAAGTTCCGCCAGAAAGGTGTGGAACACGAGGTGGAGTTCGTCGGAGCCCGTCGCGAGAGTTACAGCCACGACTCGCGTAAGCCCATTGTGGAGGATGGTACGCTGGAGGATGACCAGAACCGGCGCGACTTCACCATCAATGCCATGGCCATCTGTCTGAATCGCGAACGCTTCGGTGAACTGGTGGACCCCTTCAACGGTCTGGCCGACTTGGAGGATGGTATCATCGCTACGCCACTCGACCCCGAAATCACGTTCTCCGACGACCCGCTGCGCATGATGCGTTGCATCCGGTTTGCCACCCAGCTCAATTTCATGATCGAAGACGAAACCTTCGAGGCCCTCGAGCGCATGGCCGACCGTATCAAGATTGTCAGCGGAGAACGCATCAAGGACGAACTCAACAAGATTATCCTCGCAGTGCATCCCAGTATCGGCTTCGAGCTGCTGCAGCGCTCCGGATTGTTGCAGATCATCCTGCCCGAACTCGCTGCCCTCGACATCGTGGAACAGAAGAACGGACGGGCACATAAGAACAACTTCTATCACACACTCGAGGTGCTGGAGAATGTATGTAAAAACGATGACTCTTCACTCTACCTCCGCTGGGCCGCCCTGCTCCACGATGTGGGAAAGCCCCGCTCCAAGCGCTGGGACCCCGCTGTCGGCTGGACCTTCCACAACCACAATGCCATCGGTGCAAAGATGGTTCCGCAAATCTTCCGACGCTTGTCGCTGCCGATGGACATGAAGATGAAGTATGTGCAGAAACTCGTGGATCTGCACATGCGCCCCATCGCCATCGCCGATGACATCGTGACCGACTCTGCCGTGCGCCGGCTGCTCAACGATGCTGGTGACGACATCGACGACCTCATGACACTCTGTGAGGCTGATATCACCTCAAAGAACGAGGTGCGGAAGAAGATATTTCTCGAGAACTTCCGCATGGTGCGCGAAAAACTGGCCGACCTGAAGGAGAAGGACTACAAACGGCTGCTGCAGCCTGTCATTGATGGCAACGAGATTATGGAGCTGTTCCACCTAAAACCCAGTCGTGAGGTGGGCACCCTGAAGCAGTGCCTGAAGGACGCTGTGCTGGATAATCGGGTAGCCAACGAGCGCGAGCCCCTCATGGAGCTGCTGATGGAGAAGGCGAGAGAAATGAAACTGATTCAGTGACAACAAATAAGTTAAATCAATATGAAACGACTGCTGTTAGTACTATTCACTATTTACTATTCACTATTCACCTTTTCCAATCCCGTGGACGAACTGCTGGAACGTATCGACAAAGGAGCTTCGAAGAAATTCAAGACGGAGCTATGGAAATCGGAACGTGACTTCTTCGAACTTGATCAGCAAGGATCGAAGGTGGTGGCGCGAGGCAATACTTGGGTGAACATCGCGTCAGGTATCAACTGGTATCTGAAGTACCATGCAGGCATTCACCTGACGTGGAACCAGATGCACGCAAAACTGCCCGCCGTGCTGCCTCCTGTCACGAAAAAGGAACGCTACGAGACTGACCTCACGCTGCGCTATGCCTTCAACTACTGCACATTCTCTTATTCAATGGCTTTCTGGGACTGGAAGCGTTGGGAACAGGAGATTGACTGGCTAGCCCTGCATGGCGTGAACCTTCCGCTGGCCATCGTCGGCGAGGAGTGCGTCTGGCGAAATATGCTCATCAAACTCGGCTACTCGGAAGAGGAGGTGGGAAAGTTCATCGCAGGCCCGGCCTTCCTGGCCTGGTGGGAGATGAACAACCTCGAAGGGTGGGGCGGGCCACTGCCCCTATCATGGTATCAGCGACAGGAGAAGCTGCAGAAGCAGATCCTCAAGCGTATGCGCCAGCTGGACATGCACCCCGTGCTGCCTGGCTATAGTGGCATGGTGCCCCACGATGCCAAGGAGCGACTGGGACTCAACGTGGCTGATGCTGGCCTGTGGAACGGATTCCAGCGACCTGCGAATCTCTTGCCCACCGATCCCCGTTTCGCAGAGATTGCAAAGTTATACTTCGACGAACTCACACGCCTCTATGGTCGTGCTGACTACTACTCGATGGACCCTTTCCACGAGAGCAGTGACGACGCCTCAATCGACTATGCCAAGGCTGGCGAGGCGATGATGCAGGCCATGAAGCGCATCGACCCGAGAGCCGTCTGGGTGATACAGGGGTGGACGGAGAACCCGCGCCCTGCGATGGTCGACGGCATGAAGCAGGGCGACCTGCTGGTGCTCGACCTCTTCTCAGAGTGCCGACCCATGTTCGGCGCTCCCAGCATCTGGAAGCGTGAGGAAGGCTACAAACAGCACGACTGGCTCTTCTGCATGCTCGAAAACTTCGGCGCTAACGTCGGGCTTCACGGGCGTATGGATCAGTTGCTCGACAACTTCTATGGCCAGAAGAAGAACTGTAAGGGTATCGGCTTCACGATGGAGGGCTCGGAGAACAACCCCGTGATGTTCGAACTGATGAGTGAACTGCCCTGGCGTTCAGAGAAGTTCAAGCGTGAGGACTGGATTAAAGGCTACGTGAAAGCCCGCTACGGCAAGGCGGAACCACTGACTCTGACGGCTTGGCGGCTCCTGTCGGAGAGTATTTACAACTGTCCCGCAGGCAACAACCAGCAGGGCCCTCACGAGAGCATCTTTTGTGGGCGTCCGACAATGAATAATTTTCAGGCTTCATCGTGGTCTAAGATGAGGAATTATTACGACATCGGAATCGTCAGGGAGGCTGCGCGCCTGATGAATGAGGCTGCAGAGAACTATCGCGGCAACAACAACTTTGAGTACGATCTGGTTGATATTACCCGTCAGGCGCTGGCCGACTATGCCCGTCTGCAATACCAGCGGGTCGTAGGCGACTACAAGGCCTTCGACGGCAAGCTCTTCAACCTGGATGCCAGCCGCTTCCTCGACTTGCTTGTGATGCAGGACTCGCTGCTGGGAACGCGCCGTGAGTTCCGCCTGGGCCACTGGATACAGGCTGCGCGCAACTGTGGCACCACGCCAGAGGAACAACGCCTCTACGAATGGAATGCTCGCGTGCAGATCACCACATGGGGCAACCGCTATTGCGCCGACACAGGTGGGCTGCGTGACTATGCCCACAAAGAGTGGCAAGGGCTACTGAAAGATTTTTACTACAAACGATGGAGTGCCTATTTTGAGGCATTGGCCAAACAGAAGTCAAGGCAGATGCAGCCCGACATGACGCTGCTCGGTGGAGGCCCGAATGCCAACAAGACCTCGGCGGAGCTCTTCCAGATGGCCCTGCCTCAGGAGGTGACACTCGACTGGTATGCCATCGAGGAACCCTGGACGCTTCAGCAGAATGTCTATTCGTCTGAGCCCGTGGGCGACCCGGTGGATATGGCACGAAAGGCGATGACAATGATTCTTAAAGGACTACACGACGACAGCGCATGGTAAACACTCACCGACTACAGTCTCTCGACATCCTGCGCGGCATCACCGTGGCAGGTATGATATTGGTTAACAACGGTTGGGGCGATTCATTCGAGATGCTCCGCCACTCCCGCTGGAACGGTATGACGCCCTGTGACCTCGTGTTCCCCTTCTTCCTGTTTATCATGGGTATCTCGTGCTATCTGTCGCTGGTCAAGTCGGAGTTCAAGCCCTCATGGCCCGTCCTTCGGCGCGTCATCAAGCGCACGGTGCTCCTCTTCGCCATCGGCCTACTCATCCATTGGCTCGACGGTGCCCTCAATGGCGACTACGGTCTGAGCCACCTCCGCATCATGGCTGTGCTCCAGCGCATCGCACTCTGCTATCTCGCTGTGTCGCTCTTCGCCCTCTGTTGCAACCACCGCTACACGCTGCCATTGGCCGCAAGCCTGCTCGTAGGCTATACCGTCATCCTGTTGCTGGGCAACGGCTATGCCGAGGATGCTGCAACGAACGTGCTGGCACAGTTCGACCTTCGTGTGCTGGGCTACGATCATATATATCATAAGAGTCCTGTCGATCCAGAGGGATTGCTGGGCACCATACCCTCTGTCGCCCACGTGCTGCTGGGCTTCTATTGCGGACGGCTGATCAGACTGCGCGAAACGGTGGAGCAAAAGGTGATAGCCGTCTTCGTTGTGGGCACTGTCCTCGTTCTGCTCGGCTATCTGCTATCCTACGGCCTGCCGCTGAACAAGCGCATCTGGAGTCCCAGCTACGTGCTGATGACCTGCGGACTGGCCTCCCTGCTCCAAGCCCTGTTGATGTACGTCATCGACCTGAGGCCTGAGAGCGGTAGCAAACAGTTCGCTATTCATCGTTCACTATTCACACCCTTCGTGATTTTCGGCACCAATGCCCTGGCGCTTTACGTCTCCAGCGAGTTGCTGGCCATCCTCCTGGGGCATTTCGGCTTCTCTGAGATAGTATACAATGGCATACATACCCTCATTCCCGCTGATAAATGGGCGTCGTTGGCCTATGCCCTCTATTTCGTGCTGCTCAATTTCGCCCTCGGCTATCTGCTCTATCGCAAGAAGATATTCATCAAGCTCTGAGAATCTCACTCTCAGTTGAGACACTTTCTCTAAAATCGCATGCCGAAGTTGACTTGACCAACAGCCTCTCTGTTGTTGATCTCTGTGTCAGCATTGTTCCTATAGAGATACTGTCGATAGTTCATCATGAAATTGAGCAGGAACCGATCGAAGCTGTAGCTCACGGCAAAACGCCCGAAGTAGTTGAACACAAAGCGGCTGTGTCCGTTGTCCACCGCGTCGTAATAGTGGGCGTCGTAGTTGCTCCAGCGCTGGCGCTCCGTCTCTATCTGCTGGGCTTTGACGGCAGGAACGGCGGATGTGCCGGCGTAGGCGTATGGATTGCTGTAGTCCTCGTACTTGTGAACCATCTTGTTCACAATCGAGATCATGGGAATCAGCGACACATGGATGCACACCTTTCCCCCGTTGATGGCCCAGTTGTACCCGTATCCGGGTCCGAAGGAGATTTTCCAGTTGCGGAAGATGTCGCGCTCGTGGTTGAAGAGGTTGTCGGCTCCGAACCGGCTCTGGTAATAGTTGCCCATCACAAACAGACTGCCGGCACTGCGCTTCTGTATCATGTCGCCGTAAGCACCTGCCGCAAGGCTGAACCGCTTATTATTGAACACATAATATCCTTCGACATAGAAAATCTTCAGGTCCATCTTGCCTGCGGGGATAGTTCTCTCCGACGTTACGGCTGGGTCGCTCGTCTGGTGCTCCTCGTTGTACCTCCATTGATCCACGGCCTGATTGTATGCGTCGTCCAGCACGCCCTCCATATTCTTGAGCGACTTGTAGCGGATGCGTGCGCCCCATACAGAGCCGTTCTTCGCCAGACCGAACGACATGCTGTAGCGGTTGCGGATGGGAATGGGAAGCTCCAAGGCTATGCCGCGCCAGTCGATACCCAGCTCAATCTCTGTCTGGTAGGTGTGCATATCGGCCGCCACGTATTTCTTCTCCTCCATGTTCGGTGGCATACGCTGCAAGCTCACGGGGATATCCGCATTATTGACAGTTACGGGGAAATTCATATCATGCTGCTGGAAATAGCCGTAATAGCCGAGATATACCATGCGGCTCTTCTCAAACTTGCGGATATAGTTGGTATCCACACCAGCCTCCTGCCAACGATTAACCATATCGTCAACGGATTTTAGCAGCTTGCCTACTCCATGGCTCCAAAAACTCCTTTTCTCCTGTGCTGAAGCGTACGGGATGATTGAAAAGGCTAATGACAATAATATAATAAAACGAATCTTCATATTGATAAAATCTGCTTGAACCTCGCATGGTGTCTACCCCCGAATGGGTTGCAAAGGTAGACAAAAGATTCCATATTTGCAAGCATTCTCACCGATTTTCTGCTTTTTCTGCTCTTTTTTTTAAAAACGACTACCTCTGAGGTCCTGAAAACATCTCAAGTTGTATCTGCCTGAATCAGACTATCTTGGTTAAACATTGTTTAACCCCGCTATCCCCGCTACAATCTTTGCAAGTCGCTGTATTTCAACATGTTATCGGTAGCGGGGTTGTCCTTAACCCCGCTACAACCCCGCTACATACCGCTACAATTTTACATCCATTGTAAATAGCTGGTTCTCAGGGCTTTTCCATTTTGCGTAGGCGCGTAAAGTGTTTTGCGTAGGCGCGTAAGGTGTTTTGCGCATACGCGAAAGGTAGCTTAAAGGCACTAAAGTCCCTGCTTAAAGCTATCAAAGCACCACAGCAAAGGCATGTTTGCACCACTCTGAAGGCTCTCCGGCAACATCCGATGCTTCCCTGGCAACGAGATCAACGGAGTATTCCATCGATAGTGGCTCCCCCTCAGTTAAATCAGTATATTGAGGGATTGTAGCGGGATGTAGCGGGGTTGTAGCGGGGTTAAGGACAACCCCGCTACCGATAACATGTTGAAATACAGCGGCTTGCAGAGATTGTAGCGGGGATAGCGGGGTTAAAATGCTTTTGTGGCAAGATGTCCGTAGCAGTTCTCCATGCGGATGCTGAACTTACGGCCATACGGTTTGTTGATTAGGAGTATTTGCGTATGTTCTTGGTAAAAGCATGATGACAGGAATGTAAGAATGGTATAAAAATGTCGCAAATTGTGTTGTATATGTAAGATAGCCGATAAACTTTGTTAAATATTGGCGTCCCTATAATATTATAATGTGGAAAATGAGTAACTTTGCAGGCTCAAACCGGAAAGTGGAAAGAAGTTTTCGGGATGAATATAAACGGATTTAAGTAAAACTATTAGAAAGATAAGTATGAAAGCGAACAAGATTTTGACAGTCGCCGCTGCTGCGATGCTGCTCGCATCGTGCGGTGGAGGCGGTGGCGGTCGCCCTCAGTTTGGCGACAATGAGTATCCGGTAGTGACTGTTGGTACGTCGAGTACCCAGATGCAGACCACGTATCCTGCCACTATCAAGGGCGTGCAGGACGTGCAGATATCGCCGAAGGTATCGGGATTCATCACCCAGATCAATGTGAGGGAAGGTCAGTCGGTGAGTGCCGGTCAGGTGCTCTTCGTGATTGACAATGTGACCTATCAGGCCCAGGTGCGTCAGGCCCAGGCTTCGGTGAACACCGCCAAGGCTACCTGCAATACAGCCCGACTGTCGTATGAGAACTCGATGAAGCTTCGCGAGGGCAATGTGATCGGCGACTTCGAATTGCAGTCGGCCACCAACCAGTTTGAGCAGGCCAAGGCCGGTCTGGCTCAGGCAGAGGCCGCGCTGGCCAGTGCTAAGGAGATGCTGAGCTTCTGCTACGTGAAGAGTCCTGCAGCAGGAGTGGTGGGTACGCTGCCTTATAAGGTAGGTACGCTGGTGAGTGCACAGAACGTGCTGACGACGGTGTCGAACAACTCGCAGATGGAGGTCTACTTCTCGGTGACGGAGAAGGACGCACTGGCCATGTCGAAGGATGCCGGCGGGCAGAATGCCGCCATCAGCCAGATGCCCAGCGTACAGCTGCAGCTGGCCGACGGCTCGGTCTACGGCCACGAGGGTAAGGTGACGAAGATGAGCGGTGTGATCGACGGTGCCACGGGCAGCGTGCAGCTGATTGCCCTCTTCCCCAATCCCGAGAAGATGCTCAAGAGCGGTGGTTCGGGTGCCATCATCATCCCCAAGAGCAACTCCTCGTCGATCGTGATCCCGCAGGCCTGCGTCTCTGAGGTGCAGAACAAGAAGTTCGTCTACATACTCGGCGAGGGCAACAAGGTGAAGTACACCGAGATCAAGACCGATCCTCAGACCGACGGCAACAACTACATCGTGACCGACGGCCTGAAGGTAGGCGACAAGTATATCACCAACGGTATCACCAAGCTGAAGGACGGCATGGAGATCGTACCCATCACGCCTGAGAAGTATCAGCAGAAGATTCAGGAGCAAGTCAAAGCCATGAGTGCTGGTGACGTGCTTGGTGCTATGAATGCAAAAGACTCATTAACTACTCTAGTGATAGCTATTGTTGTTGGCATCGCAGTTATAGTGGTTATATTCTTGATAGGAATGTGGTATGGATCATGGAGGACAAAGAGAAAATAGTAATTTGTAGATCGTAAGTTGACAAATTGTAAATTAGTATGACTTTTACAACCTTTATCAAACGCCCGGTGCTCTCGACGGTGATCTCTATCGCCATCGTGCTGCTCGGATTTATCGGTCTGGCATCGCTGCCTATCGAGCAGTACCCGGACATCGCACCGCCAACGGTGGTGGTCTACACCAGCTATCCTGGTGCTGATGCCGAGACCGTGAAGAACTCCGTCATCGTGCCGCTCGAAGAGTCGATCAACGGTGTGGAGGGTATGGACTATATCAGCTCTACGGCATCCTCCGGGTCGGCACAGATACAGGTGCTCTTCCGCCAGGGAATGAATGCCGATATGTGTGCGGTGAACGTGCAGAACCGCGTCTCTCAGGCTCTGGCCCTGCTGCCGGCCGAGGTGACGCAGATCGGTGTGACGGTGATGAAGCGCCAGACCTCGCAGGTGCTGATGTTCACCCTGACGTCGGACGGCCGTTATGACGACGAGTTCCTGACGAACTACAACAACATCAACATCGTGCCGGCCATCAAGCGTATCCAGGGTGTGGGTGACGTGCAGTCGCCTGGTCTGAAGACATACTCGATGCGTATCTGGCTGAAGCCCGACGTGATGAAGCAGTACAACCTGATGCCGAGCGACATCACCGGTGTGCTGGCCGAGCAGAACATCGAGGCAGCACCAGGTTCGTTCGGACAGGAGTCGAAGGTGGCCTACGAGTATGCCATGCGCTACACGGGCCGTCTGAAGAGCGAAGAAGAATTTGGCAACATCATCATTTCGAGCGATGCCAACGGCAACACGCTGCGACTGAAGGATGTGGCCAAGATTGAACTCGGTGGTCTGCAGTACTCGGTGTCGATGAAGAACAACAACATTCCTTCGGTGATGGGTATGGTCCAGCAGATTGCTGGTTCTAATGCCAATGAAATTGCCAAGCAGGTGAAGAAAGAATTGGAAGAGCAGGCAAAGTTGTTCCCACCGGGCATGATCTATAAAATTAACTACGATGTCACGGAGTTCCTTTATGCTTCGATTGAGGAGGTGGTGTTCACGTTGCTCATGACGCTCATCCTGGTGTTCATCGTCGTCTACATCTTCCTGCAGGATTTCCGTTCGACGCTTATTCCGCTTATCGCAGTGCCTGTGTCGCTCATCGGTACCTTCTTCTTCCTGAAGGTGTTCGGCTTCTCCATCAACCTGCTCACCCTCTCGGCCTTGCTCTTGGCCATCGCCATCGTGGTCGACGACGCCATCGTGGTGGTCGAGGCTGTGCACGCCAAACTCGACCAGGGCTACAAGAGCAGTCTCACCGCCTCCATCGATGCCATGAACGAAATCTCCAGTGCCATCATCTCCATCACACTTGTGATGGCCTCGGTGTTCATTCCTGTGTCGTTCATCGGCGGCGCCTCGGGAACGTTTTACCGAGAGTTCGGTGTCACCATGGCGGTGCCGATTTTCATCTCGGCGCTCTACTCCTTGACGCTGTCGCCGGCTCTCTGCGCCA
>ODAI013095856.1_pt1 | contig 12615 bp, 9 predicted proteins | sample 1539321 | NCBI WGS metagenome assembly ODAI01 (sample SAMN02144231, study PRJEB22623) | gut metagenome | biome: sheep rumen | host: Ovis aries | place: New Zealand
GAAGCGTGTATCTTTTGTGGGGAAAACCTTTCTGAGGAAAGGTTCTTCCCCACACCCCTTTCCAAAGACTTTTAACATGAAATTTCCCCTGACGGGACGCTCACGATAGCTATCGTTTAAGGCAAGACTTGCCAGAGCGTCCCGTCAGGGGAAATTTTACGCTGAAAGTTTTAGGAAAGGAGTTTGAGGGAGAACCCTTTTTCAAAAGGGTTTCCCTCAAAAAACGTAGCACTACCCTGTCAGCAGAGGGCTTGAACGGTGTAAGTATCAGAGGAAGAGGCGGTTGTCGAGGTCGAAGATCGAGCCTGATGCGATATCCCAGACTTTGCCGTCAGCGTAGACGGGAGCGAGGTACCAGTCGCCTTCCTTGAATTTAACGACGTAGAGGGTGATTCTTGCGGAAGCGGAGTCGTTGTCGCCTTTGAGGGTTATCTTGACGTTGACTTTTTTGCCTTTTTTGACTTCAACGCCGTAGAGGTCGTAGACTTCCTGTATCTTGCTGAGGTCAGAGCCGTCAGCGTCGGATTTGCTGAGTATCTCGCATGACCATTTTGAATTCGGGCCGAAGAACCGGTCTTCGAGAGTCTGCTTTTTGGTGGCGAGTTCCTGGGTGAGCCTTTCGTTGTTTGCGTCACGGTTGATGATATACTTCTCGTCCTTTTCTTCGAGGAGCTTTTCCCATTCCGGAGGGTAGCAGGAGTGGAAATAGAGGTCATAGTCAACGTTCGTGAAAGCCTTCATGAGGTTGTTGATCGGCTTGTCATATCCGAGGTCGAGGTTCCTGATGATAGCGAAAGCCGCCGCACCTGCTATACCGAGTATCATGAGGACGATCATGAGGATAAGGATAAATTTCGATTTTTTCAGTGAAGCGTCCTGAGAGATATCACCGCCGGCATTGAGGTAGACATACGGAGCGTCGCTGTCGTTTTCAGAGCCTTTGGAGTTTTGCTGCGGTGCAGGCTGAGGGGGATTTCCTCCGCCAAAAGGATTTCCGGTGATATACGGGCTTTGCTGGGGCATACCGCCGGGCATCTGAGAGCCGTAATAATCCATCTGGGTGGTCTGTTGTCCGGGGTAGTTCATAGTTGATCTTGCCCTGTTCATAGCGTTCTGAGCTCCTGCACACCGGCATACAGAATTCGGGGGTATCTGATTGTTACAGAACGGACAGATAGGCATAAAAATCACTCCTTAGAAAATATAAATATCAGGATTGTTTAGTTTGAACAATAATAAATGCTATTTGATGTATATAATGCTGAAATTGCACATTGATATCATATATAGATTATACCACTACATTCATAAAAAGTCAATGATATTTCAATTATTAAAAATGTAGAAATAAGCCTGCATTTTTTGTGCGTGTTAAAACGACTGAAACACCGGAATATCGGAAATATATTTGACAAAACAGCATAATTTACATTTTTGATAATCGTGGAATATATAAAACAGTTGAATCGCCAAAAAATATAAATATCATGCAATATCAGTTGACAAAACAATGTGGTTAGTGTATAATAACTATAGTAGGATAATTAATAATTCCGTCGAAAGGACGTTAATATCAGGAGGGATCGGTATGCCATTAACATTTGCATCTGTGGGAGAAAAACATACTATCGTCAAGGTAGGAGGAACTCCGGAAGTAAAAAAACATCTCGAAAATCTTGGATTCGTAGCTGGCGGAGAAGTTTCTGTCGTCAATACGGTAGGCGGCAACCTCATTGTCAATGTCAAAGAGGCAAGAGTTGCTATCAGCCGTGAAATGGCACAGAAGATCGTTATCTGAGGAGGAAGAATATGAATCTTAAAGAAGTCGCAATAGGTGATACAGTCAAGGTGAAGAAGCTTTCAGGCGAGGGTGCTGTTAAACGCCGCATCATGGATATGGGCATAACAAAGGGCGTTTCAGTTACAGTCCGCAAAGTCGCACCTCTCGGTGATCCTATCGAGGTAACAGTAAGAGGATATGAGCTTTCTATCCGCAAAGAGGACGCAGAGAAGATCGAAGTCGAATAATGACTGGCTGCCTTTACAGGCAGCAATGATTTGATATTGCGTTAGTTATGTATAACATTTAAGTGTGCAGTCTCCGAAAGCTCAAAACGGACTCTGCAAGAAAGAGAGGCATTTTTGCAATGGGTATAAGGATCGCTCTCGCAGGAAACCCTAACTGCGGAAAGACCACCCTTTTCAATGCACTGACAGGCTCGAATCAGTTCGTAGGCAACTGGCCGGGCGTTACAGTCGAGAAAAAGGGCGGTAAACTCAAAAAACATGATGATGTGGAGATAACAGACCTTCCGGGTATATATTCTCTATCTCCGTATACGCTCGAAGAAGTCGTTGCACGTAATTATCTCATCGGTGAAAGACCTGATGCGATACTCAATATCATCGACGGCACCAACCTCGAACGTAACCTCTATCTCACAACTCAGCTCACAGAACTCGGTATCCCGGTAGTATGTGCTGTAAATATGATGGACGTTGTCCGCAAGAACGGCGATAAGATCAACTTTGAGCAGCTCTCTAAAGTCCTCGGCTGCAAGGTCATGGAGATATCCGCTCTGAAAAATGAGGGTATCATGGAAGCTGCCGATGCTGCTATCGAAGCTGCAAAGAGCGGCAAGACCATTCCGCAGCATACTTTCTCCGGCCCTGTTGAACACTGTCTTGCTCATATCGAGGAAGCTGCTGTCCACGACCTTCCGGAAGAGCAGCAGAGATGGTACGCTGTAAAGATCTTCGAGCGTGATGAAAAGGCTCTCGAACAGCTCAAACTCCCGGAAGAGACAATGAAGCACATCGAGCAGGATATCGCCGCTGTTGAAAAGGAAATGGACGACGATGCAGAATCTATCATCACAAATGAGAGATATACATACATCACGAGCATCATCGATAAATGTCTCAAGAAGAAAAACGCAGGTGCTTTATCCACATCTGACAAGATAGACAAGATCGTTACGAACCGCTGGCTCGGACTTCCGATATTCGCAGTAATCATGTTCCTCGTTTACTGGATAGCTATGGTAGGCGTCGGTGCTGCATCGACTGACTGGGCAAATGACGGACTCTTCGGTGACGGCTGGCATCTCTTCGGAATGGGTTCAAAGCAGACAGAAGAAGCAGAAGAGGAATTCGGTGATACTTCCGCTATTCTCGACGGCTTTATCGCAAAGGCAGCAGAGGACGGCTTCGATACGGCTGCTGCTGAAGAAGCTATCGATACAGAAGCCGATGACTTCGATGCTGCTGTTGCAGTAAATGAACTCAATGCTCTCATGGAGAACTACAGCGATGATGCTGCTGAGTTCGGATTTGAGCTTGAAGATGAAGAAACTCTCGAAGTAACAGACGAGACAGCAACTATCGCTGACGCTAAAGAAGCTATCTCGCTCTTTGAAAAATATGAAGGCGGAGTTGATCCGGCTAACTACGGTACATGGGTACCCGGCGTTCCGGTACTCATCGAGAAACTCCTCGGAGACAACTGCCCTGACTGGCTGCACGGCCTTATCATAGACGGTATCGTTGCCGGTGTAGGTGCTGTACTCGGATTCGTACCGCAGATGCTCGTACTCTTCCTCCTCCTTGCATTCCTTGAGTCATGCGGATACATGGCAAGAATCGCATTCGTAATGGACAGGATCTTCCGCAAGTTCGGTCTTTCCGGTAAGTCATTCATCCCGATCCTCGTCGGAACAGGATGCGGTATCCCCGGTATCATGGCTTCACGTACTATCGAAAACGAGCGTGACCGCCGTATGACTATCATGACAACAACATTTATCCCCTGCGGTGCGAAGATGCCTTTCATCGCAATGGTAGCCGGAGCAATATTCGGCGGTTCATCACTCGTAGCAGTATCAGCATACTTCATCGGTATGGCATCTATCATCATCTCAGGAATTATCCTGAAGAAGACAAAGATGTTCGCAGGCGATCCGGCACCTTTCGTAATGGAGCTTCCTGCATATCATATGCCTACTATCGGAAATCTTCTCCGTTCAATGTGGGAGAGAGGCTGGTCATTCATCAAGAAGGCAGGTACTATAATCCTTCTCTCGACTATCGTTGTATGGTTCCTCTCATTCTTCGGAACAGTTGACGGTTCATTCAGAATGCTCGAAGAAGACGAGCTTGACCACAGTATCCTCGCAGTTATCGGAAAGGGCATCGCATGGATATTCATACCTCTTGGCTGGGGCAACTGGCAGGCTGCTGTTGCATCTATCACAGGTCTTGTTGCCAAGGAGAATATCGTTGGTACAATGGGTATCCTCTACGGTGCAGGCGACGGAACAGTTTACCAGACACTTGCAGCTAAGTTCACAGCAGTAACAGGCTTCTCATTCCTCGTGTTCAATCTCCTCTGTGCTCCCTGCTTCGCAGCTATCGGTGCAATGAAGAGAGAGATGAACAACGCTAAGTGGACATGGTTCGCTATCGGCTATCAGTGCGGATTTGCTTACCTTGTAGCATTCGTTATCAACCAGCTCGGAACACTCTTCAGCGGCAAGACATCAGCTCTCGGCATCGTTGGAGCAGTTATCGCAGCAGCAATAATCGTATTTGCTGTATATATGCTCGTAAGACCTTATAAGGAAGCAACAAAGCTCACAAAGACTGTAAAAGTCACAAAGTAAAAGGAGTTGGTACATATGAGGTGGGTGATCGTGCTTATCGTTCTTATCGCTGTCGTTGGTTTGATAATATATTCGATGATACGTGACAAGAAACAGGGGAGATCATCTTGCAGCCACGGCTGTCAGAACTGTGCGATGCACGGACAGTGCCATAAAGGTGCAAAGTAACTCTGATCTCATAGTGCTGCCTGAAATGACAGGCGTATTCTTAAAGATATCTTCTTAAACCAAATACTTATGAATGGACTGCTCCGGCAGTCCTTTCTTTTTATCTACAGAAGTCTGCTGCCGGCAGTTTTCCTTGCGTGGTATAAAATAATATTTGAATTTTAAAATATTTCGTTCAATATATTGAAATTTGAAAAAAATAATGCTATAATAATGTATATCATTTGTTTGGGAGGCGAAATATGTTCGACGAAAACCAGTTTCGCATGATGCCAAGAGGCAGCGAAAGATTCAGATATCTGAGAAAGTGCATCGCACAGGCCGACGCAGAAAAAGACTACAAGCTCGCACTGAGGCTCAGATTCCTGTTCATTGAGGAGTCGATATTCGGTGATGACAACTATTCTGCCATTGTTATGTTCCCGGAGTATATGGCTCTCTACGATCAGCACCCAGACCTGCACGACAAGTATGATTTCATGTATGCGTTCAAATGGATAATTGAGGATATCCAGAATTTCCCGCAGGTCACTCCGGAAAAGGCAGAGGAGCTTTTCACGGAATTTGCAAAAAGATGCCGGGAGTACGGCTATTCGCTCCGGGCTATGTATATGAAGCGTGCTGAATACTATATCCCCATAGATGCCGGTCAGTTCAGGAAAAATATGGAACTCTTCCGCAGGGAAGCTTCCGACGAGATGAGCGACGGAACGGCTCACGATCTCGCTCTCGAAGCAAAAGCAGAGATGCTCTTCGGTGATGCTTCCAAAGCCGTGAGAATGCTCAACGACCAGCTCGCAAGAGGTCTGACAGCTTCCGAAGTGCCGGAGAGAGAATACGGTATCTTTGCAGAAACTCTCACCAGACGGGGCGAATTCGCTGCGGCTGAACACTATGCCGATCTTCTTCTGCCTATGATCTCCGGAAAGGGAAATTACCTCATGGAGACAGGATTTGTCCTGCTCACCAAGGCTTATACAGATCTGTTCGCAGCTATAAATGTTTTCCGCAGGCATATCCATTTCTATGTGAGCTGCAAGAATACGAGAATGCAGTTCTACTTTGCGGAGGCGGCTGCAAGGCTTTTCGATAATATCCTCAGCAGCGGCAAGGAGGAGATAAAGCTCGTTCTGCCGGCTGATTTCCCGCTTTACAATATGAAAGGCACTTACAGCGTTGAACAGCTCAGAGACTATTTCCGGAGCGATGCTCTTTCGTGTGCTGAAAAATTCGATAACTGCTATGGCACGACTTTCTATACAGACAAACTCAATGCCGTTTTCCCGGAATCAGCGGAAACGGAGATAACTCTCCCTGCACCGGGCGGCGTTAAGAGGAATCCCGTGACACTTGCCGTTCCGTATGTCTCCATGAGCGATCTTCCCGACTTTGACGAGCCGGCTATATGGTTCACGGGCATAAAAGACCTCGAATACAGGGAAAGCACGTTCGAGGACGGCGTACTTATCGTCGGTGCTGACGATACGGTCACGAACGACCGCATGAGCTTCGTCTTCAAGCCTGTTGAAGATACCGATTTCGGCGGAGAGGAGTTCTATGACAGCCTCATTTCCGTTCACCGCACAGATCAGGAAAAATACAAACGCATGACGGAGGAATGTAAGGTCATACTCACTATTTCCACAAGATACGATCCCGGCTGTGAGGAAAGACAGTATCAGCTCCTTCTGAGAGTGGCAGACAGGCTCAATTTCTGCCAGTCACCGTGTATCGCTGATGTTCCGACTTTCCGCCTTCTCAGCAGCGATTGGGTGAAATTTCAGGCGAAGAGCAGCCTTGTCCCGGACAGCAAGTATATGTACCAGATAATAACGACCGTATCCGATACTGATGAAGAACTTGTTGATATCTTTACATCATCGCTCGGCTGCGTCGGTTCGAGGGAGATAGCTGTTCCCGGTGTCACACGCAAAAATGTTCCCCTGATGATAAGAGTCGTCGAGCAGATAGCTGAAAGCATCGTTACGCTCGGCATAATGAACGATGAGGGCATACCCAACGAGTGCGGCATAACTCTCGATAACGAACTCATTTCGTTCGTCTGGAGAAAAGCTGCCGAAAGGCACGAAGCCGTCCGCAGCGAAGATGCTGAGATATTCCTCTGCCTGCCCGGAAGAAAGGAAACAGCTCTCAGTGACCTTGATGCCGATACGCTCGGAAGCTTTGCTTTCCGTGATTCAAGAAAATGCTACAGGCTCAAGGAGCAGAAAGCCGCAGAGACTTTCACCTATGCAGCCGGATATTTCCGACAGGCAGAAGATCCTGCTATGATAGTCGGATTTGATATAATAAAAGATGACGGTATACAGACCGTCTACGTCAATGCTGACCATTCCGGAAGCGAAAAGCTCACCGGTACGATATTTGCCGGCGATGACGGCGATATGAGCGGTCAGACGGTAGAGATCAATACCGATACCGTATTCTACTGGCAGCTCCGTGACGGAAGCGATGTGTTCAGCTATGATGATGCGTATTATCTCAAAGCTGTGATAGGCGGAGCAAATCAGTAATTTAACTTGCATTATTCAGGGGCGGCTTGACCGCCTCTGAAATTATATTGAACTAAGGAGGTCCTATGGAAGACTTTAAATTCAGCGTCGATCTCGGCGGAATGATAGACATACTCTCAAATCACCTGTACAGCACTCCTGTCGTCTTTTTGCGTGAACTTCTGCAAAATGCCGTCGATGCTGTAAGTATGCGTAAAAAAACAGACAGCTCTTTTGATGCACCTGAAATAAATATCACGGTGAGCGAAAATGAATCGCTCATTTTTACTGATAACGGCAGCGGTCTGACCGTGGATGAGATACATAAGTTCATCTCAGTTATAGGTCAGTCCTCGAAGCGTGAGGACAAGTCATCGTTTATAGGCAGATTCGGCATAGGACTCCTCTCGTGCTTCATCGTGACTGACGAGATAATCCTCCGCAGCCGCTCGGTGAAGACTCCCGATAAAGTCCACGAATGGCACGGCTTCTCGAACGGAAGATATTCCGTCACCGAGATCGAGAGCGATATCGGCATAGGCACGGAGATAATCATACGTTCAGACGAGGAACACAGGGAGCTTTTCAATGCTGCCGATATACTCAAACATATCAGATACTACGGACTCCCGATACCTTACCCGATATATGTATCTTCCGGAAACGGCCTGAAGCTCATGGCTAATGCACAGTTCATAAATACAGCAAAAACACACGAGGGCGTACTTCGCTCCGGAAAGATGATATTCGGCACTGAGACTGACTATGTTGACTATATCCCCCTTGAATCAGAGAACGGACTTTTCAGCGGTGCAGCGTATATCCTGCCCTATACAGTATCGGCTGCATCAAAGAGCCGCCACAGGATATATCTCAAAAATATGCTCCTGACCGAGGACGGAAGCTCTATCCTCCCGGAGTGGGCATTTTTCCTCCAGTGCTTCATAAATACGGATAAGCTCCAGCCGACGGCTTCGAGAGAGGATTTCTACCAGGATACGCTCCTCATGCAGGCAAAGGAGGAGATAGGCGAGTGCATCGCTGATTATCTGGAGGAACTTTCACTGCGTGATCCGAAGATGCTCGCAAAGATAGTCGATCTTCACGGAACGGCACTTAAATCCGTCGCTGTCGAGAATGACAAGCTCTTTGATATATTCATGCCGTACTTCATATTTGAGACGAGCCTCGGCAACCTCACCGGAAAAGAACTTGCCTCATGGGAGAAAGAGATATACTATACGCCGAGCATAGATGTTTTCAGGCAGCTCCGTCCTGTTTTTGCGGAAAAGTTTGAACTCATCGTCAATGTGGGATATGTCCATGAACGCAGCCTTGTCGAGAAGCTCAATGAAAAGGGAGAAGCCCATGCGGAACTTCTCCGTGACGATCTTCTTGCCGAACTCCTTGAAGACGAGACAGACGAGGAGCGTTTCAGCTTTATGAGAAAGATATTCACCGATGCTCTCTCCGGATATGACTGCAAGGTAATGATAAAGCGTTTCTCACCGCCGCAGCTCGCATCGCTCTATACTATCAACACCGACGGCGAACTAAAGCGTGACATTGAACATTCAAAGGAGAACGGCGACAGCCTTTTCTCGGATATGCTCGACGCTTTCAGTGAGGAGATAGACGAGACAGCATCTTCTATCCTCTACCTCAACAGCACGAACGACCTGATAAAGAAGCTCTCAGCTTCGCAGGACAGCGAAAAGCTCGGAGTCTTCGCACTCATACTCTATGTCCAGTCGCTCATATCGGGCGGTTTCCCGGTCTACGGAAAAGAAATGAACATCATGAACGAAAACCTTATAAAGCTCATAGAATGGGGGATATGATATGTTTGACGCAGTATATTTTTCCAGCATCTCAGACCTTGAAGAACAGCTCAGGTATCTGAAAAAGTGCATAGCAGAAGCCGACAGCTCCCAGGACTGGAACGCCGCTTTCGAGCTTCGCTACAAGTATATCAAACAGTCTTTCTTTGCCGATGACAAATTCAAGGCCCTTGTCATTTTCCCGGAGGTATCGAAGCTTTTTGACGATCATCAGGACGTGCTTTCCGGCAGGACACAGTCATTCATGATAATATACAAGTGGATAGTTGAAGCCACGAGGGATTTCTTTGTTATCCCTATGGAAACCTGCATGAAGTATTTCGATGAATTCAAACGCCGCTGCGAGCTGTACGGCTACAGCATGAGGACGTATCATATGAAGCTCATGCAGTTCTTTGAGAGCATCGACAAGAAAAAGGCTATCGAATATCAGCATTATTTCCGCCGTGAAGAACGTGACAGATTAAGCGACTGCGAAGCCTGCGAGATGAATTCCGATATCTTCATGGAACTCAATTACGGCAGCGAGGAAAAAGCTGTCCGTATGCTCCACGATATGCAGCGGAGAGGCATCTCCTGTGCCGAGATACCGGAGTGTACATACGGAACGTTCATAGAGCATTTCATCAAAAAGGGCAATATAGATGAAGCTGAATATTACGGCGATCTCCTCACAGGCATCATTGACCAGAAAAACGAATCGTTCCTTGACGAGTTTGCAAGGCTTATCCTCCTGTATACGTATACCGATCCGAATGCGGCACTTGATATGTTCATAAGGCATCTTCCGGCTTATCTCCGCATAAAGAACAACAGAATGAAGTTCAACTTTGCAGATGCAGCGGCAAGATTCTTTGAAAAGATAGCTGTGAAGAATGAGACTGTATTTGCTGTCCTGCCGAAGACTTTCGAGCTGTACAAAGAGGACAACGAATACGTTACAGCAGAACTTGCGAAGTATTTCAAGGAAACTGCTGCCGCTATCGCAGTTAAATTCGATGAGAGGAACGGCACATCATTCTATAAAGATGAACTGGAATTCGTATATCCCGCCGAGCCTGTGAACGATGTAAGCCTGCCGGCTCACGGAAAAGTACGTTCAGTGGAATTCACAGCATCAGTTCTCTTCAAAACTCAGGAAGACCTGCCCTCTCCGGACGATATCCTCAAAGTGTTCGTGGAGTCGGATATCCTTGAAGTAACGACCTGCGGCTGGGACGAAAATGACCTTATCATAAAATGCAGCATAAAAGACAGCGATACGGAGGCGAGATTCCGTATAATACCGCATGAAGCCCCTGATCCGGAGAGCATGAGGACTTTCCACTATTTCGAGAGGGAAGAGATAGAGTCAGTCGAAAATGAATACGGCTTTGAGATAGCCATATGTGCCGATCTCAACAACGACAATGACGACGCAAAGGAAATGGCTCTGCTGTATATTCTCGAAAAGCTCAATACAGGCGGCTGCCCTGTTGTGTGCGACCTGACGAATAACCGCTATCTCAGCAGCAAATGGCTCAGCGTACAGATGCAAAGCAATGTCCCTGTTCCGGACAAGTACCTTTTCAGGATAATCCCGTATGTCTCCGAGGAGAGAGAGGATATAGTCGATATGTATACGACAGGCATGAGATGCTTCGGTACGAGAGACCTCATGGTAATGAATGTTCCGAGGGATAATTATGAAAAGGTCATAGATATACTGGAGCATATCGGACGCACTCTCTGCAAGATAGAAGATCTGCGTGACTACGGCGAGAAGATACAGTGCGGCATCGTTTACGATCAGAAACGAAGTGCAGAGCTTACATGGCGTACAGTGAAAGATGTATATCCCGACAGAGTCATCGAAGGTACGGAAGAATTTGCCGTTCCGATGCTCTATCTCAAAAGCAGCAGAAAAGAATATTCTCTTGACGAGATACCGGCGGAAGACCTTGAAAAGATAACGTTCAGAAATTATGCAAGAGCTTCAAATATCAATGAGACAAGATCAAAAGATACTTTCCCCAGAGCCGCCGAAGCATTCATGGCAGACAGTCAGGCTAAACTCATCGTCGGATTTGATATACCGTCACCGGAAGATGAGGAGATAAATGCAACGATATACGGAGAAGTCCAGCGTAAGGACGGGGAACTTTCGTGTATAGTGAAAGATGTATATGAGACTGATGAGATCAAAGTTGACGATGAGGTGAAGGTCAATACAGAGAAGGTATTCTACTGGCAGCTTGCGAAAGAGGACGGACTGTACTTCTACGATGAAGCATATTTATTATAAAAAGAAAAAAATAAAAAAACGGCGAAGCCGCATAATGGGAGTCAAGGGGGATTATTATCCCCCTTGCAGGGGGTGAACGAGGGGTGACTCCCTGCTGTGCAGGGAGATGTCACGAAGTGACAGAGGGTACGGGCTCCCGTTGGGAGCAGAGTCCACCTAAGAACAGAGCAAAGCAAGCGTAGCTACGCTTTGCGGCCGTTCCGGACTTACTGAGCCTAAAGCAGAGTAAAATGATACCGCACACATTCAGAATTTTTTCAGACGATGAACCCTTTCGCCCTGAATCCGTCTATCAGATCACCGAGTATCTGTGCATTTGTCGCAGATACGGAGTGCAGGAGAAGTATCTCTCCGCCGTGTGCGGCATCGGTCAGCTTTTTCAGGCTCTCATCAGGCGACGGCTGAGCATCGGTCTTCCAGTCAACATAGGCACAGCTCCAGAAAACCGTAGTATATCCGCAGTCCTTTGCTGTTTCAAGTGCCTGATCGGAGTATTCTCCGCACGGACAGCGGAAAAACTGCATCTGGTAGCCGTAATTGTTCATGACATAGTTGTGGAGCGACATTATCTCTTCCTTAGCTTCATCTTCCGAAAGCGTGGGAAGACTTGCATGAGTCATTCCGTGATTTCCGAGAACGTGACCTTCTGCGATCATTCTGCGGACGAGTTCCGGTTCACGCTTTGCATAGTCTCCGGTGAGAAAAAATACCGCACTGACGTTCTTCTCTTTCAGTGTATCGAGTATATCATCAGTAAAGCCGTTTTCATAACCCTGATCGAAAGTGATGATTATCCTCTTTTCGTCAGAGGACAAAGCACACGCTCCCAAATCGCTGTAGCGTTCATTGAATGAAACAGCATCAGACGGGCGGTTCTTTTCATCTACAGCCGTACCCTGACCATAGCCTATCTTTGTATTGTCGGCCGCTGATACAGATGCACACGGCATTGAAAGAGCTGTAACGGCAGCGGCAGCAATAGCTGTTATTTTCATATATCAGATTTCCTTTTTTCAGAATTATTCACCGAACGTCATTTTTTCTGGCGTTCAATGTTATTATCCCGCATAATATGACGGATAAACGAAGAATTATCTGTATCTTTATTGTAATAAAATCTATATGAAAATGTAAAAAATTCATCATAA